>ERZ779892.3327-NODE-3327-length-11472-cov-20.659105_pt1 | contig 11472 bp, 9 predicted proteins | sample MGYA00511552_ERZ779892 | MGnify/ENA primary metagenome ERZ779892 (study PRJEB29588, sample SAMEA2154561) | human gut metagenome | biome: human gut; feature: human-associated habitat; material: faeces | place: Denmark | collected 2008/2010 ... | reverse complement strand
AGGTGCCCTTGCCGTTCAGCGCCAGCACCGAAAGATAGCAGTCCCCGCTCTCCAGCAGGAAAATTTCCTCCCCGCGGGCGTTATACACCGTCACCGCGGAAAGTCCGCTGCCGCCCCGCCGGGAAAGCGCCACCGTGCCCTTATCGTTCAGGGTGCCGCCCAGCAGGATGCCGCTGCCGGTGCCGCTTTGCAGCGTCTTGGTCTTATTGGTCAGCATCCAGTCGGTGCCGCCCACATCGTAGGTCAGCAGCCGCCCGCCGGAGTACACACTCACAGGGCTGTTGTAGCTGTGCAGGAACTCCCCGGTGATCACACCCCCGGTATTGTATACCGTCACGCTGCCCTCGGTGCACAGGGCTACGCCGCCCTTTACCCCGATGAGCTGCCTTGTTTCCTGCCGGTCCAGCGTAACGGGGAAGCCCTTGCCCCCTCGCAGCGAGGCCGCGAGGTTCGTCAGGTGGCTACCCCACCCCAGCTGCCGTCCCGCAAAAACGGTGATGCCGATGACGGCAACCACCGCCAGCACAATGGCCAGCTTTTTGGTTCTCCGCCAGTTTTTCTTACGGCGGCGTCTGAGGCGCGCTTCCTCAAATTCCGTCAGTTCGCTCACAGTTCCGCCTCCTTTTGCTCGTAGAATACCCGCTCCAGATAAAGCCCGCAGGCGGGGGCTGTTTTGCCGGCTCTTTCCCGGTCCTCACTGCGCAGGATGGCCGTGATCTCCCCCGGGGGGTATTTGCCCTGTCCTATTTCCAGCAGCGTCCCGGCCATAATGCGCACCATGTGGTAGAGGAACCCATCCCCGGTCACCGTCAGGTGTATTTCATCGCCAGTTTGGGTCACGGCGCATTCGGTCAGGGTACGCACCCGTTCCTCGGGGGGGATTTTTCCGCCCGAAGCGCAAAACGCCGAAAAATTATGGGTACCCAGCAGCCTCCCGGCCGCCTCATTCATGGCTGCGGTATCCACCGGCCGGGGCAGCTGTACCGCCAGCCCCTCCCGGAACGGATCCCGAACAGCGCTTTGGTACCAGCGGTAGCGGTAGCGCTTGGCGGCGGCATCATACCGCGGGTGGAAGTCCTCCTCCACCGCACAGCAGCCGGTCACCGCTATCTCCTTCGGCAGGTTCACATTCAGCGCCCGCTGCAGCGCCTCCGGCGGGATGCGGCCCTCGAGCAGCTTCGCGTGCCGGTCCTTGCGGCTGCCGCAGGGATTGAGGCTGTTGTTGAGGTGCACGGCATGCAGGCGTTCGAGCCCGATCACGCGGTCAAACTCCGCGAGCACGCCCTCGAGGTCGGCGGCAATGTCATACCCCGCGTCCCAGACGTGGCACGTGTCGAGGCAGACGCCGATGTGCTCGCGCAGATCCACGCGGTCGATGATGGCGCGCAGCTCCTCGAAGCGGCCGCCGACCTCGCTGCCTTTGCCGGCCATGGTCTCAAGCAGGACGGTCGTGGTCATGTCGGGGAAGAGAACCTCATTGAGCAGCGCGGCGATCTTCTCGATGCCCGCGTCGATGCCCTGCCCGACGTGGCTGCCGGGGTGAAAGTTATAGAGCTGGCCGGGTGTGTGCTCCATGCGCTGCAGGTCGTCGGAAAAGGCCATGCGCGCAAACTCCGCCACGTTCGGCTTGGCCGCGCAGGGGTTGAGCGTGTAGGGCGCGTGCGCGACCAGCCGGTCGATGCCCGCGCGGGCGCACTCGGCGTGAAAGGCCGCGATGTCTGTTTCCTCAATGGGTTTGGCGCTGCCGCCGCGGGGATTACGCGTGAAGAACGCGAACGTGTTTGCGCCCAGTGCCTCCGCGCGCTTTGCCATGGCGAGATACCCGCCGGCAGAGGAAATGTGACAGCCGATCCGGAACATACGATCACCTCAAAGAATAGATGCCCCCATCATAGCACACCGCGCGGCGGCTGCCAAGCTTGCCACCGTGCCGCGGATGGTGTATGCTATCTGAAAAAAGGGGGACAGGCCATGCAGCCGTATGAACTCATTCGCTCCGGCCGCCGCACGCTGGCACTTGAGCTGCGCGGCGGGCGCGTGATCGTGCGCGCGCCGTACCGGACATCTCCGGCCACGATCGACCGCTTTGTTGCGTCGCACACCGACTGGATCGCGCGCGGACTGGCCAAACAGGAGGCCCGCGCGGCCGTGCACCCGGAGCCGACGGACGCCGAGCGGGAGGCATACATCCGGCAGGCGAAAGCTTGCCTGCCGCAGCGCGTGGCGTACTATTCCGAGCGGATGGGCCTCTACCCAACGCAGGTGCGCATCACGGGCGCGCGCACGCGCTTTGGCAGCTGCAGCTCGCAGGGGCACATCTGCTTTTCGTGGCGGCTGATGCAGTACCCGCCGGAGGCGATCGACTATGTCGTCGTGCACGAGCTGGCGCACCTGCGCTACATGAACCACGGCGCGGAGTTTTACGCGCTCATCGCGCGCTATCTGCCGGACTGGAAGGCCCGCCGCGCCCTGCTGCGGACGTGAAAAAACGCACCGGAGGACGGGCTGCCCTCCGGTGCTTCTTATTTGGAATTGACTTTTCGCATCCGCCGCGTGTAAACTATAAATTCAGGAATCAAGGAGGGATGGTACCATGAAGCAGGCGATCGCGCTGGCCGGCGGCGGCACGAAGGGCGCGTATCAGGTCGGCGCGTGGAAGGCAATGCGGGAGCTGGGCATCCCGTTTGACATCGTCACGGGCACGTCCATCGGCTCGGTCACGGCGGCGCTGATGGTGCAGGACGATTTTGACCGCGCGTGGGAGCTCTGAACGCACATCACGGAGGACCAGATCATGCTCGAACGCGAAGACGCCACGCCGCACGAAAAGCGCGAGCTGGCGGCGTTGGCTGAGCACCCGGAGCAGCTCATCGCGCGGGTCAAGGACTGGGCGGACCTCAACCGCCGCACGGCGGACATCACGCCCTACCGTGCGCTCGTGTACCAATATCTCGACGAGGCGCGCTTTTTCGCCTCGCCGGTGGATTTCGGACTCATGACGGCGCGCTTCCCGTCGTTCCAGCCGGTCGAGGTGCGCAAGCGGGACATTGCGCCCGGCTACCTGCCGCAGTGGATCCTCGCGTCGTCGGCGTGCTATCCGATGTTTCCGATGTGCGAGATCGACGGGCAGAATTATCTCGACGGCGCGTACTCGGACAATCTTCCGATCAGCACGGCGTTTCGCCTCGGCGCTGACCGCGTCATCGCCATCGGCCTCAAGCCGGAGGCACCGGAGAAAAAATACACCAATCACCCGCTCGTGACCTATATCGCCCCGGCGGAGCCGCTGGGCAAGCTGCTGGAGTTCGACCCCGACGCGCTGCACCATAGCATCGCCCTCGGCTATACGGACACACTGCGCGTGCTCGGCAGCTACATCGGCCATACCTACACGTTCGAGCCCGACGGGCAGACGCTGCTCGAGGGCGTCGCGCGCGACTATCTGCTCTGGCTGCTGCGCCGGGAGCTGACGCCGCCGGACTCCATGCTGGACTTTTTCCGCAGCGACACGCCGCTGACCGACCGCATTCTCAGTGATCAGCGCAGCGACCTGACGGCCTGTGCGCTCGCGGGTGTGGAGTGCGTGCTGGAGGCGTATGCCTACCCGCGCGGGGAGATCTACGATCTCAAGCTCCTGCTGCCGGAGCTGGCCATGCGCCTGGCGGAGGACGAGGACACTCCGGCGCTCGAGCTCGCGCACGCGCTGTGCGCGTCGCTGGGCAGCGAGCATTTCTTCACGCAGCTGGCCCCGCTCACGCCGCGCTATGACGCGAAGGACATCTTCCTCGCCACGCTCACGCTCTATCTGCGTGAGCAGACGGCCTGACGGGCAGGTTTTTGTTGCACTCGCGGGAAAAATCGGGTATACTATCTAAGTTTGATATTCGAAAGAACAACAGAGGAGCGGACTATGGATCTGAAACAGGAAATCGAGCGCCGCCGGACGTTTGCGATCATCTCGCACCCGGACGCCGGCAAGACGACGCTCACGGAAAAGCTGCTGCTGTACGGCGGGGCCATCCAACTCGCCGGCTCGGTCAAGGGCAAGGCGACCGCGCGCCACGCGGTCTCGGACTGGATGGAGCTCGAAAAGCAGCGCGGCATCTCCATCACGTCGTCGGTCATGCAGTTTGAATACGAGGGCTATTGCATCAACATCCTCGACACCCCGGGCCACCAGGACTTCTCGGAGGACACCTACCGCACGCTCATGGCGGCGGACAGCGCCGTCATGGTCATCGACGCGGCCAAGGGCATCGAGCCGCAGACGCGCAAGCTCTTCAAGATCTGCGCCATGCGCCACATCCCAATCTTCACGTTCATCAATAAGCTCGACCGCGAGGCACGCGACCCGTTTGAGCTCATGGAGCAGCTGGAAAACGAGTTCGGCATCGGCACCTATCCGGTCAACTGGCCCATCGGCTGCGGGCACGACTTCAAGGGCGTGTTCGACCGCGACCGCCGCGAGATCCTGGCGTTTCAGGAATTCCATCGCGGGCAGAACAAGATCCGCCCCATCGAGTGCGAGCTCACGGACGTTGACCGGCTCGACGAGCTGATTGGGCCGCGCCAGCGCGAAAAGCTAACCGAGGACATTGAGCTGCTCGACGGCGCGGGCTATGCCTTCGACCTCGACGAGGTGCGCGCCGGCCGGCTCAGTCCTGTGTTTTTCGGCTCCGCGCTGACGAATTTCGGCGTCGAGCCGTTTCTGGAAAACTTCCTGCACATGACGATGCCGCCGCTGCCGCGTACGACGGCTGACGGCGTGGTCGACCCGATGCAGCCGGCGTTTTCCGCATTCGTGTTCAAAATTCAGGCGAACATGAACAAGGCCCACCGCGACCGCATCGCCTTCATGCGCATCTGCTCGGGCAAGTTCGAGCGCGACCATGAGTACCTGCACGTGCAGGGCGGCAAGACGCTCAAGCTTGCGCAGCCGCAGCAGCTCATGGCGCAGGAGCGCGCGATCATCAACGAGGCCTACGCCGGCGACATCATCGGCGTGTTCGACCCCGGCATCTTCTCCATCGGCGACACGATCTGCGACCCGAAGATACGCGTGCGCTTCGAGGGCATCCCCACGTTTGCGCCGGAGCACTTTTCCGTCATCTCGCAGGTGGACACCATGAAGCGCAAGCAGTTTGTCAAGGGCGTTACCCAGATCGCGCAGGAGGGCGCCATCCAGATCTTCCACGAGCCGAACAGCGGCATGGAGGAGGTCATCGTCGGCGCGGTCGGCGTGCTGCAGTTCGAGGTGCTGGAGTACCGGCTCAAGAATGAGTACAACATCGACATCCGCCGCCGCGACCTGTCGTATTCCTATATCCGCTGGATCACGAGCGAGGGCACCGACCCCACGGCGCTCAACCTCGCCTCAGACACGAAGTGGGTGCAGGACTTCCGCGGCCATAACCTGCTCATTTTCAACAATGAGTGGAGCATCCGCTGGGCGGAGCAGAAAAACCCCGGCCTGACGCTGGCGGAGTTCAGCACGAATCAGGACGAGGCATAACATCGCACAGGGCCATCCGTCCGGATGGCCCTGTTTTTTCGCGGTGCATCGCGCTGCCCTGAATGCGTAAAAATCCCCCGGCGCGGAATTACTCCGCGCCGGGGGAACATTGCCTCCGCAAAGTTTTCTGCCTGCCGTCAGGATGCGACGGCTTTTTTTGCGGCGGCAGTGTATACTGGTGTCAAACGAAAGCAGAGGAGGGTGGATCGGTGAAGAAGCTCCGCTTTGTGATCTTTGTCATGCTCATCATGCTGCTGCTGTGTTCAGCTGCGCGTGCGGTCCGGCCGGCGCCGGAGGCACTGCCCGTACAAATGCAAAAACCTCCTGCACAGCAGGAGGTTTTCCATATGTATCGATTATCGATGCTCAGAACAGATCCTCGACCACTTTCTCGGGCGGGACTTCCAGCAGCGCCGGGTTGTGCATATACATCTTCATATACTTGAATGAGGAGGCGTAATAGTACCCGTCGCACACGCGCTCGTCCATGACGGCCATGAAGTCGATGTACTTGCGCTCGACCGGCTTGCCCTCGCGGTCGAGTTCGACCGCCTTGCGCTTGGCGCCGAAGGCGATGAACATCGGCAGGTTGCCGAAGTTGTACAGGTGATGATAGATCGGCGGGATGCCGAGCGAGCCCATGTCGGTGATGATCATCGAGCCGTGGAAGGGGCTGGCGTCGAGCAGCTTCTGCGGGATGATGCCGAAGTAATCCATCACGCGCAGGCAGCCGATGGCGAAGCGCAGCAGGAAACGTGGCAGCTTCAGCAGCGCGCCGGCGACCTGCTCGGTGTTGTTGTCCTCGCCGCCGAACTTGATCTCGTCGATCTTCTCGTTCATCTTGCGGTAGACGTCAAAGATCGTGTCCGTCGGGGCAAAGACGGCCTTGATGGTCGTCTCATTCGAGGTGGTGGACATGCTGCGGCGCACGGTCAGCACGACCTCGATATTGTTGCGCGCATAGATGCGCCGGCCGGCCACGAAGCGGTTGATGCCGGGGCGGAGGGAGACCATGCGGATGTAGGCCGCGATGAACAGGTGCAGGTAGCCGAGACCCTTGTAGCCCTCGAGACGCTTCTGCCGCAGCCAGCGGTCGGTGTTCGTGATCTCGATGCAGTCCTCAAACTGATTGCAGGCGTCGTTCTTCGTGGGCATGATGTAGGGCATGAACTTGTAAAACGGCGCGAGAGACTGGATCAGGCGGCCGTCCTTGCGGTCACCGAAACGGCGTTTGCTCTCCATGTGAAAGTACCTCCGAATATGCGAATATAGTTCAAACTTTTTAACTTTAGTAAAAACATTATAGGCTATTTCCGGCACAATAGCAAGGAAAAAAACATTTTAAATGTTGAAATCGCGCATTTTCCAACATTTTGTTCATTTTTATACCGGATTCGTACCAGGAATTCCGAACGATTCCATCGCGAGAAATCATGCAAATATAATAACGTTAAATTTTCGTCAATGGCGTGAAAAACGTAGCAGGTTCAATAGTTTTTTAACATATAGGTGTTTGAATTTTGACAGGCAATTTTGGGCAATTTTACTTGATTAACGGCTGCGAATAAGGTAAAATACCTACATTATGTAGAAACAGTTCGTGAAAGCGGGCGTTGCGCGGCATAATAACAGTTTGATTCGTAGGGAGGTGTACAGATGTCATTTGAGGCGATAACAACGATCAGTGACGCAGAAAACCGGGCCAGGCAGATCAAAGCCGACGCGCAGGCAGCCGCTGCAGCGGCAGTGGAAGCGGCCCAGGCCGAGGGAAAGGCAGCAATAGAGGCTGCTGTCGGCAAGGCGCAGCAGGAACTGCAGACGCTGCGGGCCAAATCGGATGAAAAGGCGAAGGCGGATGCGGAAACGCTGGCGGCGGAGATCAAGAACAAGGAAGCTGCCATGCGCATCAAGGCCAAGACCAATCTGGATCGGGCTGCATCACTCATCGTGGAAAGGATTGTGAACGGCTGATGGCCATTGTACACATGAAAAAGCTGCGGCTCATGGTCGTTCGCCGGCAGAAAGATGAGCTGCTCCGGGATCTGATGCTGCTTGGCTGCGTGCAGATCTCGGAACCGGACGCGCTGCTTGCGGATACGGAGGCTGCCGCAGTCCTGCGTCAGGAGAGCGGCAATGTGACGGAGGTGCGCAGTGAACTCACGCGCCTGACCGCCGCACTCAAGCTGCTCGACAAGTATGCGCCGGTCAAGTCCAAGCTGCTCAGCTCCCGGCCGGAGGTCACGGAGGCTGATTTCCTGGATGACGGTGCATACCGCCAGGAGCTCGATGCAGTTGCACAGCTCGAGGATCTGGAAGCGGCCGTGCGCCGCTACAACGGCGAGGAGGCCAAGCTCCGCGGCAATATCGAGGCCCTGCGCCCGTGGCAGACGCTGGATCTGCCGCTGGATCTGGGCGAGACCGTAAGGACCCGCATTTCTCTCGGCATGCTGCCCGCAGCGGTGGATCTTGCCGAGGCTGCCAAAGCGCTGGCGGACGCTGCGCCGGAGTCGCAGTTGTATGAGATCTCTTCGGATAAGGAACAGCACTATGTGCTGCTCATTTGTCTGAAAGAAGAGCTGACGGAAGCCATCACGGCGCTGCGCGCGTCCGGCTTTACGCTGGCAAACCTCAGCGGCACGCCGGGCACGGCAAAGCAGAACATCGAGGATGCGCAGCAGCAGATCGCGGACATCATCCGCAAGCGCGAGCAGGCGAAGACGGACATTGCCGTCTTTGCCCCGCATCGAGATGCGTTCAAGCTCTGCATCGACCGCGCGAGCGTGAAGCTCGGCCGCGCGGAGGCGGAAGAGCGCCTCGTCGGCACCGAGAGCGTCGTGTGCATGCGCGGCTGGCTCACGGCACCGGAGGAGGATAAACTCACCGCTGTGCTCGCAAAGTATGACTGCGCCTGGGATCTGGCCGATCCCACGGAGGACGAGTACCCCGAGGTGCCGGTCAAACTCAAAAACAACAAATTCACCGAACCGCTGAACATGGTCACGAACATGTACAGCCTGCCGGCCTACGGTACGGTCGATCCGAACCCGCTCATGGCGCCGTTTTTCATTTTGTTCTACGGCATCATGATGGCGGACATGGGCTACGGCCTTGTGATGATGATCGCGGCGCTCGTCGCACTCGGCAAGATGAAGCCGAAACGCGGCAGCAAGTATTTCTGCGAGCTGCTGCTTGCCTGTGGCGTGTCGACGTTCCTGCTCGGCATCGTGACGGGCGGCTTCTTCGGAAATGCCGTGCCGACGATCGTGAACATGTTCGGCCACGACGTCAAGCTCGGCATTCTGACAAGCCCGCTGCTCGACCCGCTGACCGATACGACGACGATCCTCATCGGCGCTATGGTGCTCGGCTTTATCCAGCTCGTGACCGGCATGATCGTGAACATGGTCATGGAGTGCCGTCAGGGCAAGGTCGGCGACGCGATCTTCAACGAGGGCACATGGTTGGTCCTGTTTGCGGGACTTGCGCTGTATGTGCTCAAGATCGGCAACATTGCCGGCGTCCCGGTCGTGCTGTGCATCGGCGGTCTGATGCTGATCTACGGATCCGGCCGTGAGGCCAAGGGCTTCGGCAAGGTCACGGCCGTGTTCGGCGCGCTCTACAACGGGCTGACCGGCTGGTTCGGCGACATTCTCTCGTATTCCCGACTCATGGCTCTGATGCTGGCCGGCAGCGTCATCGCGCAGGTGTTCAACACCCTCGCCGCGATGCCGTCGAGCGGCGGCGTGACCGTCGTGTCGATGCTGGTCTTTATCCTCATCTTCCTGGTGGGTCACGCGCTGAACTTCGGTCTGAACCTGCTCGGCTGCTTCGTGCACGACCTGCGTCTGCAGTGTCTGGAGTTCTTCGGTAAGTTCTATGTCGACGGTGGCAAGCCCTTCAGCCCGCTGGAGATCAACACGCGCTATGTCGACGTGGAAAATCATAATTTCTAAACATTCGTATTCAAGAGATATTTAAGGAGGAAAATGAAAATGGCATTTCTCGAATCCATCGGTGGTCTGGCTCTCGGCCTTCTCGGCGCTGCGCTCGCAGCGGCTCTCGCGTGCATTGGCTCTGCAAAGGGCACCGGCATCGCCGGTGAGGCCGGCGCAGGTCTCGTCTCGGAAGATCCCAGCAAGTTCGGTAAAGCGATGATCATGCAGGTCATCCCGGGCACCCAGGGCCTGTACGGCTTCGTCATCTGGTTCTTGGCTCAGAGCCAGATCTTCGCTGCCAACGCTGCCGCTCCGCTGACCGTCGCTCAGGGCCTGCAGTACTTCGCAGCCTGCCTGCCGATCGCGCTCGGCGGTCTGATCTCCGCTATCGCTCAGGGCAAGGTCGCTGCCGCGTCCCTGAACATCCTGGCCAAGAAGCCCGATGACTGGTCCAAGGGCATGATCTTCTGCATCACGGTCGAGTTCTACGCCATCCTCTGCCTGCTGGCATCCTTCCTGATGCTCAACGGCTTGAAGTAATCCCCATCCTCTTCCGACAGAAGGGAACAAAGATCTATGAATGGTATTGAAAAAATCACCGGCCGCATCGAGGCGGACGCGCAGGAGCAGGCGAAGGCCATCGCGGCCGAAGCCGAGGCCAAGTGCGCCGAGATCCGCGCCGATTATGACAAACAGGCGCAGGACCAGTACTGGGCCCGCGTCCGTGACGGTGTGAAAGCGTGCGAGGACCGCGTGCAGCGCATGGGCCGTCTGGCGGAAATGGAAGCCAGAAAGAGCGTCCTTGCCCTCAAGCAGGAGATGGTCGACGCGGCGTTTGCCGCCGCGCTCGACAAGATCTGCGCCATGCCGCAGGCGGACTATGTGGCGTATCTTGCCAAGCTCGCAGCACAGGCCGCGACGACCGGCACCGAGACCCTGGTGTTCAACGCCAAGGATCAGGCCGCGTGCGGTCAGGCGGTCGTGGATGCTGCCAACGCGCTGCTCGCGCAGCAGGGCAAGCCCGGGCAGCTCACCATGAGCCAGGCCACGCGCGACCTGCGCGCCGGGTTTGTGCTCCAGCAGGGAGATATCGAGGTCAACTGTGCAGTGGAGACGATCGCAGAGCTCTGCCGCAGTGATCTGGCTGCTCAGGTTGCCGAGGTCTTGTTCGGCGCGTGACCTGCCCCGCCCCGCGCGGGGGAATGAATAATCCTATATGGGGCGCAGAGCGCTGCGCCGCATGAGGGAGGAACCGAATTGTCTAAAGTAAAAGATACGAATTACCTTGCGATTACGGCAATGCTGGCAGCCCGCGAGACCAAAATGCTCTCCGCTGAGCGTATGGAGCGCATGATCGATGCGCCTACGGACGACGAAGCGGCCAAGATCCTGGAGGAATGCGGCTACGGCGACCTGAGCGGCCTGTCCGCGAAGGAGGCCGGCGCTGCGCTCGAGGCGCACATCGCGGCGCTGTTCGATGAGGTCGAGGGCATGGTCCCGGAGGTGCAGCTCGTGCAGCTGTTCCGTCTCAAGTATGACTACCACAATGCCAAGGCGCTCATCAAGGCGCAGGCCATGGGTGTGGAGTGCGATGCGATCCTGTCGCAGCGCGGCACCATCCCGCCGCAGAAACTGCTCGCGGCGTTTCTCGAGGAGGACTACCGTGACATCCCGCCCGTTCTGGCGCAGGCTATGGTCAGCGCCGCCGCGATCCTGGCGCACACGGCCAATCCGCAGGCGGCGGACTTCGAGTTCGACCGCGCGTATTTCGCGCAGATGCTCGATCTGGCCAACGGTCTGAGCGACGGCGGCTTTGCCAAGGGCTATGTGCAGCTGCAGATCGACAGCGCGAACCTGCGCGCTGCCGTGCGCACGCGCCGCATGGCCAAGGATGCGGACTTTCTCAAGACCGCGCTCATCCCGGGCGGCACGATCGGTACGGACCGCGTGCTCGCGGCGTTCGACTCGGCCGAGGCGCTCACGGCGCTCTACGGCAACACGTGGCTGGGCAATGCGGCGGGTGCC
>ERZ779892.3325-NODE-3325-length-11474-cov-3.722655_pt1 | contig 11474 bp, 10 predicted proteins | sample MGYA00511552_ERZ779892 | MGnify/ENA primary metagenome ERZ779892 (study PRJEB29588, sample SAMEA2154561) | human gut metagenome | biome: human gut; feature: human-associated habitat; material: faeces | place: Denmark | collected 2008/2010 ... | reverse complement strand
ATCTGCATTTCCACATGAAATCCCGAAGTGTGTTTCTGATAATATTACTTATCAATCCAAAGAGATCTATGCTTATTGCGACAATTCCACAAAAAAGGCGCTTCCGATTAACGGTAATCGCCCATATAAAACAGTGCAACGACGCCCGGACCCGTGTGTGCGCCGATGGTCGGACCGACATGGTTGATCAGGAAGCTTTCATAGCCGAAACGGTCTTTGATGAGATCAGCAACATACTGTGCATCTTCGATGCAGTCGCCGTGGCTGATGAAAATGATGTCATTCTTGTCACGCCAGCTGCCGATCTGTTTTTCCATGGCATCCACGAGAGCAATCAGCGACTTTTTGCGTCCTCGCACTTTGGAGAGCGGAATCAGATGTCCCTCATCATCCACATGAAGAAGTGGTTTTAAACTGATCATTGTACCGAGAAAAGCAGCGGTTTTTGACACGCGGCCGCCGCGGTAGAGATGAAACAGATCATTGACGGTGAAATTATGTACAAGGTGAAGTTTGTTTGACTCAAGCCAGTCTGCGGTCTCTTCCAGTGTATGTCCCTGCTCCTTTAAGGTGACGGCTTTGTGCACCAGAAGTCCCTCGCCGAGAGAAGCGCAGAGAGAATCGATGACGATGATTTTCCGGTCGGGGTATTTTTCGGAAAGTTCTCCCGCAGCGAGCCTTGCGCTGTTGTAGCTTCCGCTTAAACCGGAAGAAAAGGCGATATGAAGAATATCGGCATTCTGTTCGTTGATTATTTTTTCAAAAACAGCGGCAGCCTCCTCGGGATTGGCCTGGGAGGTCGTGGGAAGAGAACCCTGACGCATGCAGTCATAAAATTCCTTTACCGGAAGCGGATGCTCCCAAGAATAAGTAGTATCGTTAATCGTATATGTAAGAGAAAGCATGCCGATCTGATGCTGTTCTACATAGGCAGCCGGAAGATCGGATGTGGTATCGGTTGTAATGATAAAATTATTCATAAGACCTCCTGATACATGTATTTGTATTTATTATAATGGAAGCAATGCGAAAAGAAAAGTTTCCGGTAGTAATTTCTAAAAAAAATATAAATTTGAAAAATGCTATTTACATATGTAAGAAAACGATGTAAAATAAGCACATCTTTTATCAAATAGTTGGATTTTATCCACATTTCTAAGTATCACGCTATATGGAGGCAGTTTCATCCATAATTCCAGTAAGGACAATCACACAGCACAGAGTGAAGTGAGGAACAAATGAATATTGTATTTTGGGGAGAAACACACCGGAGCGGTACGACGGCGAACTATACTGCAATGGCAGGCATTTTGCCGCACTTATGCCCGGACAGGAAGATTGTGTGCGGCAGCCTGCAGAGGGAGCGATGCGAGGATTCGGCACTCTTTTTGTGGGATGCGGGAGTGTGCAGTCCGGCGGGTCAAAAGAAGCTCCTTTTGACAGCGGATCTTGTGGTGGTAAATTTTGAACCGCAGGATTACGACGGAATGGAGCAGTTCTTTTTGCGCCATATGTATCTGGAGAAGCGCATGGTGTATCTGTATGCCAACTGCATCGGGACACCGGAGCCGGATGTGCTAAACAGAGTATATCGGGTGGATGAGGGGCAGATTGGCATCGTGCGGTACAATGCAGCGTATGACTGTGCATTGAAGCGCGGACTGGGCAGCTCTTTTATAGCGGAGGAATACGGGTCTGCGAGAAGCAGCAGGAATCAGGAGTTTATCGATGGATTAGTAAAAGCGGCGGATCGTATTTTAAGGGAGGTATGTAAGATCGATAAAACCGGACATGTTTGGTAAAAGAAAAAGACACAACAGAAGGGTGAAGGAGGAAATTATTATGGAACAGGTAATGAAACATTATGGAAATGCAATCCTTGCAATTATTGTATTGCTTGCACTCGGCGCAATCATTATTGCGGCGCTCTCCTCGGACGGATATGTGGCGACGGAGTTCAAGAATGCGCTGACGGGATTCTTTTCCCGCATGAATGGCTTAACGCCATAGGGAGGATGACATGGGGGAGATCATGACGTTTGAACCAACGGAAGCGCAGTTTGGGGTTTTCTGGAAATATCTGCAGCGCCCGAATGTTACCGATGTGGACTACAACGGAAGCGAATTGTGGATTACGGACTTAAAGATCGGAAGGTATCGTGTAAAAGAGCATCTGTCCGATGCATTTATCAGCACTTTTACGCACAATATTTCCAACTGCGTGAATCGTCAGTTCAATAATGCCAATAAGGTGCTGGAGGCTGATACCAGAGAACTGCGTATCAGTATTATCCATGAGGCGGCGGCCGCATCCGGCACCAGTATCTGTATCCGGAAGTCGCCGAGCATGGTGCGCATGAACATTGAGAGAATGCTGGAAGAATCCTATTGCCCGGAACGGATTTTACAGCTTTTGATGAACTGTGTGTTGGCGGGCATGAATTTTGTGTTCGGAGGAGAACCCGGTGCGGGAAAGACGGAGTGTGCGAAATTCTTTATGCAGTTTATACCGCGCGAGGAGCGGGTAATTACGATTGAGGATTCGCTCGAGATCCATTACCGGGACATCAATCCGGGGGCGGATGCGGTGGAGCTTCGTGTCGGAGAAGATTTTTCCTACACGGATGCCATCAAGGCGAGCCTGCGGCAGAATCCGAAGTGGCTTGTCCTCTCGGAGGCAAGGTCGGTGGAGGTGACGTCGCTGCTCGAGCAGTGGAGTACCGGCGTGAGCGGCTTTACGACGATCCACCTGGATGATGTCAGAAAGCTTCCGGATCGCATTCAGAATATGATGAGCGATGCGCGTGACGCAGAGCGTATGGAGAACCGGATCTACCGCTATGTGAATGTGGGGATTCTGATCCGCTGCGTCAGACAGCCGGACGGAAAGATCCGAAGATATATGGATCAGCTGTGTTTTTACAGCAGGGAGCAGTATGAGAATCGTATTTATATGATACTGGAGGATGGGGAACTGCTCTCGGAAGAGCTTCCGCCTGCGATTGTGAGACGCCTTGGACAGGCGGGAATAGAGGATCCGTTTTGCTGCGCACACTGGCAGAGATACAGGAGAGAGGGAAAATAGATGAAAAGAGAAGGACTGTGGGAGAAACTGCGGCTGTTGAATCCGAAAAATCTGCAGCGCGAAGTGCATGTGTACGGTTATCGTTTTTCGTGGAGGACGCATCTTATGGCGGTGATAGCCGCTCTGGTTGGAATCGGTGGGATTGGAATGGTGTTTCAGCTAAAACCGCTGTTTTTGGCAGGGGTGCTTTTGACAGTGCTTTTCGTATTCCCGGTACTGGTACTTGATATGTATAAGAAAATGTATGAGCAGAAGCGTTTTGGAGATGCATGTGCCTACATGGAACAGCTGCTCTATGCGTTTCAGAAGACCGGAAAGATCGTGAGTGCATTGAAGGAGGTGCGCGGAATTTTTGGGGAAGGACAGATCCGACTCTGTGTGGAGGAAGCGATTGCGCATATGGAGTACGGGCATCCGGTCGGAGAGCAGGGCGTTCTGCGTGAGGGTTTACAGAAAATCGAACGGTATTATGCCTGTGATAAGCTGGCGACGGTACATGAACTTCTACTGAATACGGAGGAATATGGCGGGGATGTGGAGGCATCGGTCACGCTTGTTCTGGAGGATATTGAGCGGTTCAAAAAGCGTGGATACCAGCTTCAGGCGGAGAAGCGGAAGAGTCATACAGATAATGTGATTTCCATTGTGGTGGCAGTGCTCTTGTGCGCGGCTGCATTGTATCTTTTAAATGAGATGCAGGAGATGTTTACATCAGAGGTTGACGTATCGGTGTTTACCGTTCCTGTGATCCAGATATCTTCGATGGTGTTTCTTTTGTTGCTGCTTGCATTTTATGTGAAGAGTGTCAGAAGCCTGACGGCTGACTGGCTGGAGGAAAAGCCGCTGTATGACACGGCATATATCAGACACAGCTATGAACTGGTAATGGGGTATGAAAAGAAAGCACAGCAGTATCGGCGCCTGATTCCTGCAGGAATTGTGACTATGACTGCGTTTGTGTTTTGGACTGTGGGATGGCGCATTGCGGGAATACTCCTGCTGGTGACTGGTTTACTGGTTGCAATGCAGCCGAGAATCAGTTACCGCATTGCCGAGCGGGACGTGACGGCGGAATTGTATCAGGTGCTGCCGCGCTGGCTTTTTGAGATGGTATTACTTTTACAGAACAATAACGTTCAGATGGCGATTACAAAATCTGCACAACATGCCCCGGCGGTGCTCGGGAGCGAACTTGCGGAGCTTTGCGCGAGAATGGACGAGCGTCCGGATCAATTACAGACATACACGGACTTTTGCAAAAAGTTTGATCTCCCCGAGATGTTAAGCTGTATGAAAATGCTGCATGCTTTTTCTGAAAACGGAACAGGAGATATTGATGTGCAGATGAATCATCTGATTGAGCGTGTGGTTCTGATGCAGGAGCGCGCCGATGTTTTGCGCAGTGAAGAGCGTGCATTCCGGATGAAGTTGATTTTTGCATATCCGGTGCTGGCAGCCACTGGAAAACTGCTGGCAGATCTTACGGTCGGAATGGCGTTGATGATGCAGGTTCTTGGAGGCATGGGAGGTGCGTGAGTGAAATATATCATAGAAGTGTTCAGTGTGATGCTGGTGCTGGTTTTTAATCTGCTGCTGTGCATCAGTATGCTCGGGGTGAGTGCCGATGTGGCAGCGGCGAAGGAATTTAAAGCTGCAATGATTGCAGAAATTGAGAACAGTGACTTTAATCCGTACGTGATTGATGGCTGCAAGGCGCAGGCAAGAACAGAAGGGTACGAACTGGAAGTGCAGTCCTACACCTACGGTGGACAAAGCGACCGCAGGATTGCGGGGATCAATCTCTATTATAGATACCGGATACCACTGTTAGGGGTCTCGCAGCAGCGGGTGACGAGAGGAATCGCACGGTAAAAGGAGGAGCAGGATGCAATGGAGTCTGGAAGAACTTGGAATGACAATGCTGGTATTGCTGGTGGGCTGGTTTGGATGCACGGCAATTCAGGAGATATGGATGCAGGTGGCTGGCATGCTATAGGGGGATTTCGTGCCCGGACGTGTCAGAGAAAAGGAGCGTACAGATGAAAGAGATCGCAGAGGTTTATGGCAATGGATTTTTGCAGATTGCAGGCGGAATAGGGGCATTGCTCTTATTCTTCCATGCCGTGGATGGGCAGGGGATGATCGGTATGGTCCTGCGGTATTATATGACGGGAATCTGTGGGAGTTAAGTGTCCAACAGGAAAAGAACAGAGGTGATCAGATGGAGCAGGTACTTCAATGCTATGGAAAGGGAATTGCGGCAGGAATTGTGCTGATAGCAGTCATGGTACTGCTGTTTGCAGGAATTCGTGACGAGCAGGGCAACCGGGGAATTATTAACATCGTAAAGACATGGATACCGGAGGGAGAGACAATCACAGAAAACGCTGCCATCGACGCTTTTGCGGAGGCGGGGGAGGTAGCGTATCCCACGATCCGGTATACGTACAATGGTATGCTGCACAGGGGAGCATATCTGCCGGGAGACTTATTTTCTGCGGTAGACGGAATGGGAGAAGAACGAAGTGTTTTGTGGTGTGAGATGACAGATCCGCATGGAAACAGCTGCACAATAGAATCACAGCAAGGTGAGGTTGTGTTTGATGTGGAGGGGATCTATACGGTGCGAGTCTGCGCGACAGACGAAGCAAACCGCAGAAGCGTCTGTGAGTTTCAGATACCTGTGAACCGATGAGAAGACAGAAAGCCGGGAAAGGAGATATATGTGAAAAATGCAGCGATGATCATTGTCAGTGCAATCATGGGATTTCTGATACTCGGGATTGTGCTGACGATTGGCGGAAGCATGAACCGCAGATGTGAGGTGGAGACGATTCTTCCTTCCACAATGGAAAAGACGGTCGAGGGGATGCCGTTTGCGGAGGCGGGGGGTTCTTCCGGAGAATTGGTGATTGCGGAGTGTGTGGAACTTCTGGCGGCGGAAATCGATACAGACTCCGATGTGGTTTTGAAGGTCTATCAGAATGATGTGCAAAAGGGGGTATTGTCAATGAAATTACAGGAAAAGTTTCAACATCCCAATGGAATGGAAGGTACGGCAGAAGCGGTCAGAACAATTATCCGGGAAGAGAGGGAGAATGTATCAAAAGAGCAGTACCGGGTGCGGTTTTACCAGAACCGGGAGGGAATGCTCGGTGAGGGAAGCTGTTATAAGGTATATACCGTGGAGGAGGGACAATGTCTGCAGCCACCGGCAGAACCGGGAGGCAATGGTGTGGTATTTGCCGGCTGGCATGACTGGAATGATTACGCAGCGGACTTTTCCCTGCCGATAGAAGAAAATCGTGATTATTATGCCGCCTGGGAATAGATATGGGAATTGCAGGGAATACGGCAAATGTGTATGGTGCAGATCGTGGCACCGGATCATGACAGGCAGTTGTAGACTATATTATCAATGCGATGATACGATCTACAGAGAGAATCGGTAAAAAGAGGGTTAACTGGAAGTGATAGAGGGAAGCATTAAAAGCGTAGCTGAGATTATAAAAATATAGAAAAAACGTACTGTGTAGTGTATACTAATGTAGTAGTAGAAGATATGCCTCTTTAAAAGCGAACGAAAGTGTTGATTTGTATGGCAAGTGTTCAAAGAATTGGATTCAAGTGAAAGGAGCTATGAGAAACTGGTGGAAGCATTTATGAATGAAGTTTTTTAAAGGGAAGCGGCAAAGACAGAAAAGAAAATTATAAGAATCAGGGAGATTAGTTTATGAAAAAGAAAAGCGTAGTAGTATTATTAACAGTAACAATGGTGATAGAAATGACAGCAACAGGTTGCGGAGATAAGCAGCTTGCGCTTGCAACAGATAGGGTAAGTGTCGAACTGGGGTATGAGCTTAATACGGATGTAGCGGCTTATGTGGCGGATGCGGATATCGCAGTGGAGACAACAATTGATTTTGGGGCGGTTGATGTAAGTAAGCTTGGAACTTATACGGCAGTGGTTACTTATAAGGATCAGACAGCGTCCCTTGAAGTGGACGTAGTAGATACCACAGCGCCGGAGGCGGAGGTGGTGAATCAGGTTACAGTCGGTGTGGACGAGCCATTGTACGTGGAGGATGTTTTAACGAGTGTAACCGAGCTGACCGGGAATGTAATGGCAACATTTGACGATCTGGCAGATGAGTCTACCGATGCCACCGAGGAAGTAGAGACCACTGAGGGTGTAGAGGCTACCGAGGGTGTAGAGGCTGCCAAGGATGTGGAGACCACTGAGGACATGGAGATCACCGAGGAAGTAGAGGCCACCGGAGCGTCAGAAGATATGGAAACATTTGTGTTAGACGATGTAACGGTAACAAATGACGCGATAGTCTTTCCTACAGTGGGGGAGTACAGTGTAAGCTTAACACTCGCAGATGAGAGTGGAAATAGCAAGCAGGTAGAAGTGCCGGTACTGGTTGGTACAGAACCGACATTTTTGGGAATTGAGGATCTTACCGTAACAACCGGAGCAGAGAATGTGGACTATCTTTCGGGTGTAACGGCAACGGACAGCAATGGGAATGATCTGACAGATAAGATCGAATGTGATGACAGCAAAGTAGACCTGTCTTTGGCAGGAGAGTACGAGATTACTTACACGGTAACAGATGAGAACGGGTTTACAGCAAAGCAGACTGCTAAGGTAACAGTTGCAGATGGAAAGACCTCTAAGAAGGATGGGAAGTCTTCTTCTACAAAGACGGAGACCACAAAGACAGAGACTATAAAGACGGAAACAGGATCAACCAACAGTAGTAACAGCGGAAGTAGCAATAGTGGAAGCAGTAATTCCGGAAACAGCAACAGCGGAAGCAGCAATTCTGGAAACAGCAACAGTGGAAGCAGCAATTCCGGAGACAATAGTGGAAACAGCAACAGCGGAAGCAGCAATTCCGGAGACAATAGCGGAAGTAGCAACAGTGGAGGCGGCAATAGCGGAAACAGCAACAGTGGAAGTAGCAACAACGAAAGCAGTAATTTCGGAAACAGCAACAGCGAAAGTACAACACCAAGCGGTGATAGTGGAAGTAGCAACAACGGAAGCGGTGATCATACAATGTCAGAACCAGATGATGTCATTGAGGGAGATCCGTCACTTGGCGACAATACAGGAACAGGTGGAAATGGCGGCGGAAATTCCACGATCACATTTAATTAAATGTAACGGAGGATAATTATATGTATAGTGAGCGAAAGCTCAGATACGATAGGAGTATAATATATAAATTTTATTTGTGTGTATTATTGGTAGTAAGTGCATTATTATTTTCTGATAAAGTTATGGCAGAAACATTGGCGGAACATGCTACGAATGAGGTACAGAAAAATGTATTTAAAGAGTTGCCAGTGGGGCAGAGTGGAGAAAATACAACGGTAGGTCGTTATGCGCTAAATTATACTGGAAATATCAATGTATATTCTTCGCCGTCATCAGGAAACGATGATATATCCTATTGCAGTCAGACATTGTCGGGATGGTCTAATAGTTCAAGGGCAACATTGCATGGGGACAATAGCACAACTCATATTGTAAGGGCGTATTTGATATGGGAAACTCGAAAAAGGTATAACAAAGATGATAATAATGCTAATCATGTAAGTTTTCTTATGCGAGATGCTAGAACTCGTTGGAATATTTATCCTGATTGGGTTTTTGCGGACGATCGCAGTTCGCGGTATGTTTCTGGATGGGAGCAGTCCCGCCCCCGAATTTACTGCAACGTTGCGGATGTAACAACTATCGTTAAAACATACGGGTATGGTGATTACTATGTAGCCAATATACCGGTATGCCGTGCATCCGATCTCTGGGAGCAGGATACGGGAGGCGGTGGAACGCCGACCGGCTGGCAGCTGATTGTCGTGGAGGAAAATGCTTCTTATCCGGTACGTGCGGTGACTTTAAGTGTGGGATCGAGATTCCGGTTCGGAGATGTTGATTGGGAGGGCGATGATTATGGTTTCGATCCTGTCTCCAGAGCAACTGTTACGATGCAGGCAGAGTTGTTTGATGGTTTAAAAACCAAAGAATACGGAGACGTGACAGGACAGATACTTTTTGGATGTATCGATGCGGCGAGGGTTACGGAAAATCCCAAACTGATATCCATGTTTACACAACAGGCTCGGGATAGTGAAAAAAATGTAAGGAACGGCGGGACTGTAATAGAGGGGCTTTACCGTGATGGATCACTATTTTGCCAACAAACGGATATGTGCTCCGTTTTGTATAACGTCTCGGGATTATCATATGGTGCGACAGTGTTTGGGGTGGATGTTGCCAATGTCCGTTGGGATACCCAGCTTTACATCGGAGCGGCGGTAGACATTGCTTTTCCGGAGTTTGAGTCGCAGCAGACAACAAGTATATCGGATGGAAAGGTTATCGTAAAAGGGAAGATTGAAAATACATCTGCGCAGGATGATACTGGTATTTATGACGGCGAACTGATGGTGACACTGGATCCGAATCTGACTCCGGATCTGACGAATTACAGCATTGCAGTAAATGGCAATATTGCGTCCAGTACTACTGTGCGGCAGGGGACGGTGACGGATGCGGACGGGACAGTACATAATACGGTTATCTTTTCTGGTGGTGGCATATCAAGTTGGCTTAAGGGAGATAAGATTGAGTATACGATCTATTGCCGGATCAGCGGATCCGGTATGAGTCGGTTTGATAACAGGGATCAACTTGATGGGTATTTAAAATCTGCAGGAGTTGACACGGGACACTGGATCGACAAAGCATGCATTGCATCCAGCTGGTGCAATGCTTTATTCCGGGTTGATCTGATTGCAGGAAATGGAATTCAGAGTGTCAGTGGTGTACGCAATTATATGTCTGGGGCAGCGGTTACAATTGATGCGGTGGTAAAAAATGGTTACCATTGGACGGGATGGACTGGCACGTATGAGACGGATAGAAAGCAGTATGCGTTTGCCATGCCTGCACAAAATGTGCGAATGATTGCAAACGCGCAGATTAACCACTCAACTTTAAAAGTTGATCCCAATGGGGGAACATGGCAGGGAAGTACCGCTGTGCAGAGTTTTACGGAGCACTATGGAACGGTTAAATCCATTCCGTATCCGGTAAGAACCGGATATACTTTTTCAGGCTGGGTGAAATCGGATCCATTTAACGGTAGTCTGAACAATGCGGTGTATACGTTTGGCGCAGAAGATGATGCGACAGATGTTCTGACGGCGTCTTGGACAGCAAACAGCTATACGCTGCATTTTGACCCAAACGATGGCAAAGAACAAGCGCCGATTGATGATATAACGATCATATACGATCAGAATGTGACGTTGCCGGATGTTACGGGGCGTTATATCCGCTATACGTTGGACGGAGAGGATATCACGCAGCAGGTATTAGACGGCACGATTGTTTTGGATGATTCTGGCGTAGTGGTTATGGTGATGGATGCGGATACGGGTCTGATGATGACACCGGCAGGTGGCATTATAAATGAGGATGGAAGTATTACGCAGCTGTATGGAAGCATCACGAATTCAGATGGAAGCGTAGCAGATCCGGAAGTAGTAGAAGCGGATGCTTCCAGTGAATCGACAGAAGCACCGGAGGAAGATGCAACAGAAGCAGAAGCGGATGTGGAAGAACTGGAAGTTCTGGAAGAATCGGAAACTCCGGCTGCTGATCCGGTGTCGGATAAAAAGGCATATGCGGCTGTTTTTATGGGGTGGTCGCTCGAGGATGGGCGCGATAGCTTTATACCGCAATGGACAGCAGGAATGCAGGTCAGTGTGGCGGATCTGATAGAAGCATCCGGCGTGGCAGATCAGAACGGTGCGATGATCACGCTGTATGCGTCGTGGGATGACTGTCCGTGGATTGTTGCCACAAATCTCTACTATACACTGGAGCAGGCACAGCAGGGGGTTATCACAGACAGTGAGATTTTAAGCCATGCGACTGCATCGGATCGTGAAGATGGAAGCCCGATCGAGGCAGGATTTCATGAAAATGGAACATCTTTTTCGATTCCAGATTACCAGGCATCGGATTTTACACAGTTCCAGCATGAGGGAAGCTGCACGGAAAATCTTACAGTAGTTGACAGTGCCGGAAGCACGTATTATAAGCGCATCACGGTTTATGTGGTGGATACGGCGCCTGCAGATGTACGAACGGAGAGAACGACACGCTTTATTGATGAAAAATATTACAGAAGTTCTTATGAACGAGGAGGGCTTTTGGATGATTCGATCTGGAAGACGGATACTGCGTATGTGTCTGCACTTCGGACAGTATTTAGAAATCTGAAAAATGGTGCACCGGTTGAAACCTATACGATTAATGGTGAGACACGCCGGAAGATCCGCCAGTATGTAGATGCACACGGAT
>ERZ779892.3322-NODE-3322-length-11479-cov-2.744835_pt1 | contig 11479 bp, 8 predicted proteins | sample MGYA00511552_ERZ779892 | MGnify/ENA primary metagenome ERZ779892 (study PRJEB29588, sample SAMEA2154561) | human gut metagenome | biome: human gut; feature: human-associated habitat; material: faeces | place: Denmark | collected 2008/2010 ... | reverse complement strand
GAGCTCAATTACTCAATATCCTCGCTCCCCCAAGTCCCCAGAAAACCGTGGAAGTACCCATCTCACTAGATATAAACGATAGAGAAACGGATCTAGGGATCAGCGCCCGCAAGGTTATTCTGAAACAAACAAAAGCAGCCCTCGAATTACTGCACGAAAACGCTCCAGAAAAGATTGTCACCTTAGGGGGCGAATGTTCGGTAAGTGTCGTACCCTTCACCTATCTGGCTGCTAAATATCCGGATGATATAGCCATTGTCTGGATAGACGCACATCCGGATATAAACTTGCCGTATGACGAGTATAAGGGATATCATGCGATGGCCCTTACGGCCTGTCTAGGGATGGGTGATGAAGAGATTCTTCAATTATTACCGGGAAAGTTCAAGGTCTCGAATACCTTAATCGTAGGTTTACGCTCGTGGGATGAGGGCATGAAAGAACGGCAGAAGAACTTAGGTATAAAAGGTTTATCACCAGAGGAGGTGGCGAAGGATAGTTCCTCCATCCTCAAGTGGTTAAAAGGGACGGGCGCATCCAAAGTTGTCGTTCACTTCGATATGGACGTAATCGATCCGGCGGATATGATAGCGGGAGTCGGCGTAGAGCCTAACGGGATGAAAATAGACGAGGTCGTACGTGTTATCAACAATATAGCATCCAAGTATGATCTGGTAGGTCTTACGGTAGCCGAGCCGATGCCTCGTATAGCCATCAAGCTAAGGAATATGCTGGACCGGTTACCTTTATTGAAATAATAAAAAAAGACGTAGCCCTTAAACAGAGTTACGTCTTTTTTATATTACATTATTATAACTTTCGGGATTTATTCCTCATTATTATCTTCCTCATTCTCCTCGTCTTCTTCCTTTGGGGCTTTTTTCACGAAGAACGCACTCAACTCATACAAACCGTAGAGCGGTAAGAATACGATACTTAACGTAAACGGATCACTACTTGGAGTGATGAACGCCGCACCAACTAACAAGCCGACAACAGCATGCCGTCTGTATTTATGAAAGAACGAGCGGTTTAGCAGCCCTATCTGAGATAATAGCCAAGATACCAATGGCATCTCAAATACGATTCCCATCACGAATATCAACATCAAGAAGTTATCCATGTAAGAATCAAGGGATACCTGTTCCGTAATGGCGGCACTCAACTCGTAAGTCGCCAAGAAACGTAGTGTCATCGGGAACACCAAGAAATAACCCACTGAGCATCCGATAAAGAACATTATCGTTCCGAACAAGAATACCCAACGTACATTTTTCTTCTCATTTTCGTAAAGAGCCGGACTTACGAACTTCCATATCTCCCACATCAAATAGGGGAAAGTCAATAATAACGCCAACCAGAAAGAACTTGTCATATGCGTGAAGAACTGGGAAGCCAGCTTGATATTGACAATGTTCACATGGAAAGTATCATTACAAAAGTCCGGGAGAAAAGAAAAATGAGAACTAATCTTACACATTTCCCGATAGACGATGAAATCGGAGCTACACGGGGCCATCACGACATTATCGAACAGCCACGGCATTACCGAGAACCCGGCTATAGCAAAAACAAAGAGCGCTAAAATAGAACGAAATAAAGTCCAACGAAGTTCTTCTAGGTGATCCCAGAATGACATTTCTTCTTGTTGCATCTTCCTTTACTTCTTTTCCGTATCGTCTAATTTGATATCGTCTTCCAATCCTTTTACACCGTCCTTGAAATTCTTCACGCCCTTACCGATACCTTTCATCAGCTCAGGAATTTTCTTACCACCGAAAAGCAATAACACAACAATGGCGATGATCACGATCTCGCCTGTACCTAAGTTTCCTAAAAATAGTAATTCATTCATGATATTATAATATTAGTCATTAATATTCTCGTTTCTATGGGGGCAAAGATACAATTTGTAATGAATAGTAGCCTCATTATTCCAAATTTATTACCTTTGCACCGTCTTAAAAAACTGAAATTAGAAAAAAATTAGAAAGATGAAAGCGTACGTATTTCCCGGTCAGGGGGCACAGTTCGTAGGTATGGGCAAAGACCTCTACGATAATAATACTCTTGCTAAAGAGATGTTTGAGAAGGCTAACGAGATCCTTGGTTTCCGTATCACGGATTTAATGTTTGCCGGAACAGACGAGGATCTGAGACAAACCAAAGTTACTCAACCAGCGATCTTCTTACACTCTGTCATTCTCGCGAAAACATTAGGTGATCAATTCCAACCGGATATGACCGCAGGTCACTCATTAGGAGAATTCTCTGCCTTGGTAGCTGCCGGAGCATTGTCTTTCGAGGACGGCTTGGTATTAGTTTCCAAACGTGCCATGGCTATGCAAAAGGCTTGCGAGGCAACTCCCTCTACAATGGCCGCCGTATTAGCCTTGCCGGACGCAACGGTTGAGGAAATTTGCGCGAGCATCAAGGACGAGGTAGTGGTTTGCGCTAACTATAATTGCCCGGGCCAATTGGTAATCTCCGGCTCTATCCCCGGTATCGATCAGGCTTGCGAGAAGTTATTGGCCGCAGGCGCTAAGCGTGCCTTGAAATTGAAAGTAGGTGGAGCGTTCCATTCTCCATTGATGGAACCAGCTCGTACTGAGTTGGCTGCCGCTATCGAGGCTACGACGGTCAATAAACCTTCTTGCCCGGTTTACCAGAACGTAAGCACGAAAGCCGAGACTTGCCCGGAAACAATTAAGACTAACTTGATCGCACAGTTAACCGCCCCGGTACGTTGGACCCAAAGCGTACAGAACATGATCGCCGACGGTGCCACTCATTTCATCGAGTTAGGCCCGGGTGCCGTTCTTCAGGGATTGGTTAAAAAGATCAATAAGGAAATGACTACGGAAGGTATGCAATAATTTACCTTTCAATGTAATAGGATAAAAGTCCGAAAAGGATGGAGGGTGATTTTCCTCGTCTTTTCCGGACTTTTTTATATACGATGATGATTCGAAAAGATCTTGAATGCTAAACTAATCAAAGGCCAACGTTGTTTTATACTATAAACACAATTCAGAATATAGAAAATGGAAACAATACAACAGAAAAATAGGATTATCCTACTTTGGCCGGATGGAGCGCCCACTAGTAATGGATTGGCCGGCGTAGAATTGGAAGATGCCCCGAATGCCATATCCAATATATCGAACCCTTCCCTATTGGTTTATCCGGCGACGAAGCCGAATGGCAAGGCGATCTTGATGTGTCCGGGTGGCGGACTTTCCAAGATTTCGATCGGACATGAGGGGCGTGATATGGCCGCATGGTTTAACGCACAAGGTATTACTTATGCCGTATTGAAATACCGGATGCCGAACGGACATAGGGAAGTTCCTCTGGACGATGTTCGCCAAGGTCTCCGCATCCTCCATAATTACTCGGAAGAGTGGAAGATTACGAAGGTCGGTGTCATGGGTGCCTCCATTGGCGGGTATATCGCCGGGCATGCCGCAATATTCGGGGTAGACGACTCACGTCCGGATTTCCAAATACTCCTTTATCCGGTTATCAGTATGCTACCTCATTTAACGCACCTTAAATCGAGGGAACGGCTATTAGGAGCGAATCCCACGCATGAGGAAGAGGAAGCTTTCTCTTTGGAATTGCACGTAAACTCACTGACACCTCCCGCCTTTATAGCGTTGGCTTCGGATGACGAGGCGGTTAGCCCGGAGAATAGCGTGCTTTATTATCTCGCTTTGCTAAAAAACAAGGTGTCCGCCTCCTTGCATATTTATCCAAAGGGCGGCCATAGTTTTGGGTTCCGGGACAACTTCGTATACAAACGTCAATGGACTGACGAACTGGAGAAATGGCTAAGCACGATTGAGTAAATCTCAAAAAAACGGTGCCACACAAATAAATGCGTGACACCGAAAAAGTATATATAAAACAGACCAAGCAGGTTCGCTATTTAGCGTTCCACCAAAGTGGAGTAGTCGTCAAGTCCGGGCCGCCCAAAAGCTGGAGAGCTTGCGCATAACCCGCTTGATTATTCGTTTGGATATTCGCCGGATAACGATAACGTTTCGGGTAGAAATCCCAACGGCATTCCTTAGAGGTAGCGACCGTCAAAGGAACTTGATTCAATGGGTTGTAATCCTTCTCTACCGCTTGGTTCTCGAAGAAAGGAAGACCTAAACGACGATGATCGCTCCAAGCCTCTTCCGGCAACCAAGGAACTTGCGCTATATATTTCTGGGTGATAATCTTCGTAAGGGCGTCATTATTATAAGCGCCATTCCGATAGATCGAGTTATGGGGATATTCATACGTACGGCTTTTTACCTCCTTCGTATAGGGGTCCGTATAACGGATCGTATATGATTTCGCCTCTGTCGTATGGTCGAAAGCGACGGAAGTACCTACACGGTTGTATTTCTGAGACGATAGGTAATCACCGACTTGGCTCAATAAGCCATGATACTCAAAACTAGCCGTAACACCAGACTCATAATTGGATTTAGCCGTTCCCGGAACTTTCCAGCCTTTCACCGCAGCCTCCGCCAATAAGAAGTAACTTTCCCACGGGCCGAAGAAGACACGCTTATTGGTGCTCATTCGATATTGTTTCGATATAGAGGGATAATTATAATTCTTACCTGTCAGCTCACTTACCAGACCGGCTTTCACGTCCCATTCTCCGGCGACCCAAGTGCCCCACGTATATTTCGGATCGATCATCAACATATTCTGGGTATTATCCGCCGGATTCTTCAAGTGAACCGGCTTCACCTCGCTGGCCGCCCCGATATAATCGGAATAAACCACACCATCATCCCAGCCCACTACACTAAACAACTTCGGGGCACGGGGATCTACATATTGAGGTATACCGTCGAAATAGAAACCGGCGCACGGATCATTCGTCGTCAGCGGGAAGTGCTGGTTCAAATATAAACCTTGATAATCGTATGGATTCTTCAAATGGCTTTTTAAGGAGTCCGGCAACGGAAATTCCTGTCCACCCAAACCAACTACCAAGTTCTTAAACGTCACGGACATCGCCTGCCCATTCCAAGGACGAGACATCACGCTCGTCAGCTCATCCCAACCCTCTTTCTCCTGCACGGAAGCGATATCGGTTGGCTCGGAAATAAATGTCTTAGAGGCGGCATCCTCAAATTCCGCTCTCGCCAAGGCAGGATCGACAGCCGAGATACGCATCGCCAAACGCATACGCAAAGAGTTGGCGTACTTTTTCCATTTCGTAACATTTCCCGCATAGAAAGCATCCTCGTTAGCCATAGCGGACATATCCAAGGAGGGGTCTAACGCAGACTCAGCTTCCCGTAACTCTTTCAATATAAATTGATAGATAGCTTCTACACTATCGTACTCAGCCGGTACACCGGAGAAAGCGGCCAACGCAGGGATCGGCCCGAAACCGTCAGCTACTTCCGAGTTCAAGTAAGCACGCCAGATACGGGACATCTGGATCACGTTCTTATAATAAGGATAGGTATCCGCCTCGCCATTGGCAACCATCTGCTCTCCTAACTGGATCGCTTTGGTCACTTGATTCAGCCAACCTACGGCGTAATCATTACTCAAGTAGATCGTACTATAATCATTGTTATCCGTACCGATCGTAAAACCACTTCCCCTATTGAAACGGGAAGCACGGTCCCAGTACAAGATAAAGATACGCTCGGCTATCTCTGGGTTCATCTGGTCTCCCATGATAGAGGCATTCAGGAACCATTGGGGCTTCACCTTATCCTCTCCCACAAGATTCGGGTCCTCATTGATCTCCTGAAAGTCATTACAGGAAGAAAGAAGAGCAGCCACCGATACCAATCCGGTAAAAAGTATATTTCTTGTTTTCATCTTCATCATTTTTATCGTAATTCAAATTATCATGTATTCCATTAGAATCCCACGGTTACGTTAAACGTATAGGAACGGCCGGTCGGCGCGGCTCCATTCTCGAATCCGGTAGCGTTGGTATTCGTGGCGGCAACGGACTCGGGGTCGATACCCGGCAAGTTATAATGGATCATCCAAACATTGTTACAAGTAGCGGATAGACGTACACGCTGGAAAGGCGTTTTCTTCAACATCTGTCGATTGAACTCGTAGCCAAAGGTGATATTACGCAAACGGACATTGGTGGCGCTATAGGTATAAACCTCTGGTAAACCATAATTTCCGGTAGACCCAATACGCTCCCAATAGTTCTGGGGAGTGACGGCGACCGTATTCTCCGCATAACCACTACCCTGTTGAACCACGGTATTCGGTACCACGAATTCGGCACGATCACCATTCACCACTGTTCCGGCGGCGTTACCCCGGGTATACAGGTTGGAGGCTGTCGCCGAATAGATGCTACCACCGATACGGAAGTCTATCAAGAAGCTCAGGTTAAAACCTTTATAAGAGAAATTATTGGTCCAACCCATCATCCAATCCGGACTCTGGTTTCCTACTTTCGACTTCTCGGTAGAGATCAAAGGCAAACCATCATCACCTACGACGATCTTTCCATAGTGAGGACTATTCTCATCGGTCACACGCATAAAGGTCTGCCCGTAGATCTCACCATAATAACCACCTACCGGAGCTACGATCTGGATAGCGTCGAACGTCTTTATATCATATAGATTCACGCCCTCGTATAATTCCTTGATCTTATTCCGGTTCAAGGAGAACTGCGCCGTAGAGCTCCAGCTCAATCCGGCGGGATTGTCTAGAATCGTACCGTTCAAGGAGATCTCCAAACCCTCGTTCTGAATGTTACCCGCGTTAATCTTACGGGAAGCATAGCCGGAGAACGGGTCCATCGGTAAATCCAGTAACTGGCGGGTAGCGTTGGACTTATACCAAGCGGCATCCAAGCCTAACCGGTTATTGAAGAAACGGATATCGAAACCGGCCTCCCATGATTTAATCAACTCACTACGTACATCCGAGTCGTAAAGTACCTTACCCGGTTTCGCCGTCGTATTCCCGTTGGGGTCCTTGCCTACAGAGTAGAAGTTATATAATTGATACGGGTCCAAGTCGTTACCTACCTCAGCGAAGGAGGCACGTACCTTAGCGAAAGAGAACCAATCCGGCATGCTTCCGCCAATCTTCGGCAACATATCGGAGATCACCGCAGACAAGCTGACAGACGGATAGAAATAAGAGCGGTTGGCTTTCGACATCGTAGACGACCAATCGTTACGTGCCGTAACATCCAAGAACAGATAACCATCCCAGTTCAACTGCAACGACCCGTACAAGGAATTCATACGACGGCGGATCAACTCGGAAGTGACCGTCGGCTTATTCACGCCATTATTCAGCGAGAACAAGTTCGGCACCAACAACTCTCCGGCAGAAGCGTTCATCTTATTACGTTGCTGGAGCATCAAGTTACCACCGAAAGTAACGAAGCCTCCCAGCCGATCGATCAAGTTATCCTTCCGGGCCGTAGCCAAGAAACTGAAGTTATTCTCATAGAAGGTCTCCGATCCCTCGGTATACAGACCTCTCGGACTGGTATTACCACCGGCATATACTTTCTCGCTCTTCGTCGTGGTATAATAATCCGTACCACCTCTCAACTCAATATCGAACCAATCGGTCGGGGCATATTTCAAGGAGATATTTCCTAACAAACGGTTACGGGTATCCTCGTTCTGGCGATAACGGGTCACCCAATAAGGGTTCTCCTGCGGATTCTTGGAGGCATCATACCAAATCATATTGCCTTGCTCATCCACGTCATCCTCAAACTCACGGATATTCAAGGAACGAGGCAGGTTATAGATCGTATTGAAAGCGTTCGAGGGATTCACGCCCTGAATCGGGCGGTTATGCGCGTTTTGATTGATATAATTCACCTTGGCATCTACTTTCCACTTTTCCGCCTCATCCAAGAAAGTGGTGGCACGCAAGGTAATATTCGTCTTGTTTAGTTTTGAGCGTGGGGTGATACTAGCATCGTCGGAACGGTTTACGGAGGCGAATACCGCCGTACCCTTTATGTTCTGCTGGAAGCTGACACCCTCGTTAAAGGAGGTTCCGGTGCGGAAAAAAGCGTCGATATTATCATAAGTATGCAGAGGGATTTGGTTGCCTCTCCAATCGGTTACCATTTGTCCCATGGCTTTCGGTCCCCAGCTAAGGCGGGATTGGTTATCGTAAACGCCCACGGAGCCTTGTCCGAAGTCGTTCTGTAAATCAGGTTTCAGGAAAATCGTCTCGGCGGTGATACCGGCGTTGATCGTAATACCGAGTCCCTCGTTCTTACGTCCGGACTTGGTAGTGATCAAGATCACGCCGTTACCGGCACGTGAGCCATAAAGGGCGGCGGCGGAAGCACCCTTCAATACCATCATGGACTCGATATCTTCCGGGTTGATATCCGAAAGGCCGTTACCCATGTCCGCTCCGGAGTTACCCCATACATCATCCACGCCACCGGTGAAGTTATCCATCGGGGTACCGTCTACGACGATCAAGGGCTGGTTGCTACCCGTCAAGGAGTTGTTACCACGAAGTACGATCTTAGAAGACCCTCCTACGCCATTGCTTGAACGGACGATCTGCAAACCGGAAACCTTACCGGAAAGGGAGTTCGCCAAGTTCGGCTCACGGGAGGCCAAGAGGTCATCCCCTTTCAACTCCTGCATGGCATAACCCAAGGCTTTCTTATCCCGTTTCATACCCAAGGCGGTCACCACCACCTCATCGAGTTTCTGGGTATCTTCCACGAGTTTAACCGTAATCTCGGACTGGCCAGTATACGGGATGTCTTGCGAGGTATAACCGATAAACGATATCTGTATGATATCCCCTTTCTTCACGTTATCCAAGGTAAAATGTCCGTCCAAGTCGGTCATAGTACCATTGGTAGTTCCTTTCACGATTACGGACGCCCCGGTAACGGGTCCTAAGGCATCCTCAACTATTCCCGACACCTTTGCGTTTTGCTGTGAAATGTCAACCCTCGGAATCCCGGACATAGGCGTGGCGTATAAGTTTCCCGAGAACCCAAGCGCCCCTACCAACAGGATTAAGCTGACTGGTCTGAATCTTTTCAACATAACTACTGTTTTTTGTTTATTTTTCTAGACAATGTTTTAGTTTTTGCGTCAACAAATGTCATTTATCCTGTATAAACATAAAAAGGGCAGATATGTTTTGAGTTTAACATATACAAGAGGTAACTGGTGAGGATACCGCAACTACTCTCTCCTTACAGACAAAACGAATAAGAGTTATCCTTACTAACATCCATAAAAAATTGATTTACAGAAATTTTAACCAAAGGATAACCAAACCGTAAAAGAGGCAGGAAGCCGTTAGTTATTCACTTCAGAAGCCAATAAAAGTTCCAGTTTACCCATACAAATCATCACCACAAAAAAAAGAAGGCGTACCGACATTTACATCGATACGCCCTTTTCTCGTAAGAATATTATTCTCTATAATTTCCGAATCAGTTACAATACAAAGTTGTCAAAAGACAAGAAAAGACAAGAAGTAGATATCTTTATTTCCTATAAAGTCTAATAAGCATGAATAGTAATCGTCAGCACATCACCATTCTTGTCTGTGACACAAAAAACAGCCGAGTCCCCTTTACTTGCACTCTGTGTCCAAATTAACGCAAAACGTCCAGACCCACCGGGATTAAATTGAATATAGTCACTACCACTCATTTTTTGCCACAAGAAATCTCCAGTAGAAGGTTGAGTAAAACGAATTTCCACTGATTTCCCAGCTTCAATACCAATTGAATTACTAGTCCTAGGTTCTCCATCCGCAAAAAGCGCTAGATTACCACTGTCTTTTACATAATAACCATCTATTTGGGCATTGCAAAAAACACTAATTGTTCCAAATAAAAACAATACCATTAATAACTTTCTCATAACTGTAAAATTTAAAAGTTTAACATTAAAAACATAAATCCTCACGTTGAATGATGATACATCCCAACGTGAGGATTCCTATTATTTTGCAGTAAAAATACTATTCATATTATTTCATATTCCACCACAAAGAAGTTGTCGTCATGTTCGGACCACCAAGTCTTTCTAAAGCTTGGTTATACCCTTCCAAGTTATTGGTTTGAAGAACTGCCGGGTAACGAAGACGCTTCGGGTAGAACTCTACTTTACATTCCTTGCAAGTAGCAGGAGTTAACAACACTTGGTTAGTTGGATTGTAAGCAGCCTCTACAGCTTGATTCTCGAAGAACGGCAAACCTAAACGACGGTGATCAGACCACACTTCCAAAGGCAACCAAGGATTCTGAGCGATGAACTTCTGCGTAATGATCTTAGTCAATGCATCATTATTATACTGACCATTCTTATAGATCGTATTTTTAGGATACTCATAAGTCGTTGTCTTATTCTGTTTCGTATATGCATCGTAATAGTTGATCGTATAAGCCTTAGCCTCTACCGTATGATCGAAAGCTACAGATGTTCCTACACGGTTATAAGCCTTAGATTGCAAATATTCTAAGAGTTTATCGGAAACACCGTTATATTCAAAACTAGCGGCGATACCTTTCTCATAATTATCCTTTGCGCTACCCGGAACATTCCAACCATAAACCGCAGCTTCCGCTAACAAGAAATAACTTTCCCACGGGCCAAACCATACACGTTTGTTCGTGCTATGACGGAACTTATCAGCCAAAGAAGGGAAGTTGTAGTTATAACTTGTATAGTCACCAACTAAACCGGCCTTATCGTTCCAGTTTCCGGCAACAACGGTCGTCCAAGAATATTTCATGGGAAGTTTTACTTCCGGAGCGGAAACTTTTTGTCCGGTCAGCACATCCGTATAATCTCCCGCAATCAATGTTATCTCATCTCGGAAGCGGCACCTATATAAGAAGGATAAACCACTCCGTCATCATACCCCGGAATGCTATACAACTGAGGCGCACGAGGATCGATATATTGTGGGATACCATCGAAAAAATAGCCCGCACAAGGATCATTTGTGGTTGTTGGGAAATGCAGGCTGACATTCTGGCCTAAGTAAGTATAAGGATCTTTCAAATTGGATTTCAACTCATCAGGAACAGGAAATTCCACACCGCCTAGTCCCACTACGAGATTATTGAAAGTAGTAGACATCGCTTGGTTATTCCAAGTTCTTGTCATGACACCTGTATACGGATCCCATCCATCTTTCTCCGCAACCTGGGCGATATCATCCATAGAGGCGATAAACTCACCCTTGGCAGCATCCTCAAACTCAGCTTGCGCCAAAGAAGGATTGACCGCAGTCAAACGCATCGCTAGACGCATACGCAAAGAGTTTCCATACTTTTTCCATTTCTTTATGTCACCACCAAAAAACGGATCATATTTGGACATCGCACTCATATCAATGCTCTCATCCAAAGAAGCGACCGCCTCTTTCAACTCTTTCAATATATAGGTATAGATATCCTCCACCTTATTATATTGTGAGAGTTTATTCTTATAGTCTACAATGTTCT
>ERZ779892.3319-NODE-3319-length-11491-cov-20.481112_pt1 | contig 11491 bp, 10 predicted proteins | sample MGYA00511552_ERZ779892 | MGnify/ENA primary metagenome ERZ779892 (study PRJEB29588, sample SAMEA2154561) | human gut metagenome | biome: human gut; feature: human-associated habitat; material: faeces | place: Denmark | collected 2008/2010 ... | reverse complement strand
TTGCAATCGCACCTGAACCTTGAAAATTGCATGACCGTCCGAACGGGATATGTCCTCTGGCGAAGTGCCGCATCCAGCGCACCAAGGAGAACGAAACGCCGGGAGCGATCCTCCGGGCAGGAACGATGTTCGGAAAGAGCGGCAAAATCAAACGTAAAAATCAAAGCAAGTGAAAACGGCGAAATAGTTTTCCGCTCTGTGCGGTTATCTGCATGGAACAGAGCGCTATCCGGCAGCGAACGATGTTTGCTGTCTGGTTTGACATTTCGCCGTTTCACACAAAGACACATCAGACGGCAAAAGCGGAAGGTGCCGCCTGTGACCAACGTATCATCGGCGGCATTTCCGGCGAAAAGCCGTGTATTAAAAACCAGCGCCCTATGGCGAACAGGCGTCACGATTTGACAAACCCATTTTACCATAGAGCGCAATGAAAAAACAGGAGGAAAGTTTGAATATGAGAAAATCTGAAACCTATCGCAATGAGATCAAGTCCTACATCGTCCGCACCGGCATGACCATGACGGAGGTGGTGGACTACCTCTCTGACGAGTACGGCTGGAGCCGCAGCGTTCCCAATCTCTCCGGCAAGCTCAAGCGCGGCTCGCTTCGCTACGGCGAGGCGGTAGAGCTGGCAGACGCGCTGGGGTACGACATTGTATGGCAGAAAAGGCGAAAATACGACCAGCAATAATTGCAAATTAGGCGAATTTGCGATATAATTAAAGCACTAAATTGCCCCATGCTAAGTCTGAAATTTAGCATGGATAGAAAGAGAGGGCACCACAATGTCTACTTCAACCATCGGACAGTATTTTTCTAATCGCGTTGAAGAACTGATTTCCGAGTTCACGGGGCATACTTTGATATTCTTCAAAGGATTTGGATTGGAACAGATTCGGTTTTTGATTACACATCCCAATTCATTGTTGGATGATGCCTCTCTGTTGCACGATGGGTTCCTTGATTTGGAAGCAATAGATGATAGATGGCTCGATCTTGCAGCATCTATCAAAAGCGCAACAAAACCGCTGGTGGGTTTTTATGAGGAGCTTTTGGCGATTAGACAACTCCTTCCCCATATGAAGATCGATAATATTGTAGTCATAGAAAATAATATCCTTTCACCGTGGGTTCCCTGCTATTTCCCATACAGTTATGCTGAAAAGCTTTTTGATTATTGGCAGACCGAGCATGAACCTCCTGCTGGGAGTCCCTTGGTCCAACTCGTCCAAATGTACGGAGATGTCAAGCTGCTGAAGGAGGAAAAAGCGTTACTCTTACCTGCTACTCTCGATGACGAACGCATTGAAATCGTTCCATTTTGGCAAGGCTGTGTGGTAGAGAAAGAACCGCTTACAGATGACATCAAGCATATTGAAGTTGGTAGCATAGAAGATTGGGAGTACTGTCTTAATATGACCAATGGTGTGTTTTCATCTGCGCTTTTCTTACAAAGCGGAGATAGCCTTTCTGCTCGAACCAGCGCAATTTTTATTGCGGCAAATCTGTTTAATTTGGAAGTATTTCTCGATGAACTTGAGCTGTATCAAGAAAAAATAGAGTATAATGATAGCCAATTTGTTCATGTGCTTCAAAAGTACTGGGGCAATGCGGCTCAATTTCGACCATTACTCTTTTACAAAGATCCTGACCGTTCACAGGAAACAGAAATAATAACCCAGGGGCAAATTATCGCTGAAATCGTAGATCAGTGTGAAGCTGCCCAAGATGGAGATATATTCAGCAATATATTTATAACTGCACCGACTGGTTCTGGAAAGTCGATTCTTTTCCAGATTCCTGCGATCTATCTTGCCGAAAAGTACAATCTTGTTACGATTGTCGTATCCCCGCTGATAGCTCTTATGAACGATCAGGTTGACCAACTGCAACGTGAACGAGGAATTTCTATTGCTGCCTGCATTAACTCAAGCATGAGCATAGAGGAACGTAGTGGTGTTATCGACCAGATACATGCAGGAAAAAAGTCCTTGCTATACCTTGCCCCTGAGCTGTTATTGACAACTCATTTGCAATCGTTTTTGGGCGGTCGGCAAGTAGGTATGGTTGTCATTGACGAAGCCCATACTGTCACAAGTTGGGGACGCGATTTTCGCTCAGATTATTGGTTCCTTGGCGATTTCTTGAAACAAACGGCTCGTGATGGCTTATCGTTCCCTGTACTGTGTCTGACAGCCACGGCTGTATATTCTGGTGATGACGATGTTGTAAATGATACAATTCACGAACTCGGTTTGGGAAAGACTATTATCCATCTCGGGAATGTAAAGCGGAGCAATATTTCTTTCGATATTCAACGCCATAACCCCGCTGAAGTTGAGGGACGAATCGAAAATGCCAAACTGGATTTGACGTTGAAGAGAATGCGTGAATATATTGCCAGAGGCGAGAAGGTACTTACTTATTTTCCCTATCGGAGTCAAGTCGATCAGATTTATAATCTGGTTAATGCCACAGACCATGTGAAGATTCGGAGATACCACGGGCAAATACCTTCGGCGGAACGCAAGATGGTGGAGCGAGACTATAAGGCGGGAACGGCTATGGGGCTGTTCTGCACCAAAGCCTTCGGCATGGGTATCGATGTTGGCGATATTAAACACGTTATTCACTTTGCCCCGACCGGCACACTATCTGATTATGTTCAGGAAATCGGAAGAGCCGCCCGCAATACCGAGATTCAAGGTGTAGCTCATATTGACTACTTTCCCAGTGATCTTCGATATGTTCGATCCTTAAATGGAATTTCTGAAATGCGGCAGTATCAGCTGCGTGAAATGCTGAAAAAGATATGTGCAATTCAACGAGCAAAGAAAAGGCGGAATCTGTTGATTTCGGCGGAAACGTTCGAGTACCTTTTTAAGGAAAAAGATGTCGAAAATCGGACAAAATCAGGCTTGTTGCTTCTTTCAAAAGACTTGAGCAACAAATACACATTCCCCGTTTTAATTGTACGTCCCAAAGCAATGCTTTCAAAAAACTATGTCAATGTTCCACACGAGATAGAAAATGAGTTTTTGAAGTTATTTGGATCATACTGCACATTCCAGCAAGGCATTGCACCTCGCACTGTTCCTACAAAGAATCAGAGCCGTGCATCCGATATGACAGTATACAGTTCTGGAAAAACCTTCCTTGTAGATATGGCGGGGATTTGGGAAAATTGTTACCCAGACCGCTCATTCGGCATGTTCAAAAAAGAATTTTTTGAGCGGGGAATTTCCGTGAGTGGAAAAAACTATACTGTTACACCGCGCGTCAGAGTAGAGATACGTTACTCTGATGACTATGTTGCCGTATCACAGCGCGTAGAGACTGTTATTACTGCAATTACGCAAATATTTGAGAAGTATAAAAACGGCGAGATAAAGCAGTTTTCTCAAAAGCAGTTTGAAGCAGAACTTGCTGAAATGCTTGGTGAAAAAGTGATTCCTCATGACAAAGCAGGCATGCTGCTTGACATATTCACCGAAAGCGTAAATGAGGATGCAGTATACAGCCAGAGTCGAAGCCGTGTCCGGGTTCTTCGTAGTAGGAAAATGCCCGGAGCGGACGAGACAGGATATTTTGTCAGCAGTGCCGCATACGCGCGACTTCCCAACTTCTTTATTCACCAAATTGGGCAGTGCGAGGTTAATACAGAAGATAATTCGTTCTTCCGATTTTACCCGTTGGTTCAAAATAAGCAAATTGAGATCATGCCATTGCTGCGTTTTATGGAATTGCTTGGGCTAGCAACCTATGAAATCCGAGGCGGAGAAAAAGCAGAAGTATTTATTCGTATTAACGATCCTGAAAAACTTGAGCGGCTGGCAACAAGCGGAAAATATACCAATGGTGTGCTGCAAAGCATTCAAGAACATCATCGTAATAATGAGCGACTTCTCACGGCATTCTTTTCTGCCGACATGAATGACGATGAGCGCTGGGAGTTAATCGAGCAATACTTTTTGGGCAATGAGGAATATGTAAGACGCATTTTGCACATTGCTGATTAAGTCAAAAATCCCTTTGGAACAAAGGGCGCACTTCTATACTCCCCTGACGGGAGTATGTGCGCTCTGCGAGGCAGACAGCCCGGACATTTGAATGTCCGGGCTGTTTTGCGTCACTTCATTCCGAACAAGGGAGTGCCTCCCTTGCGCTGCCATAGCAGCTATCCCAGCGCGCTTTGCGGCGGAAACCGTCTGCTGGCGCAGACCATTTCCGCCGCAAAGCCTGAAAATCCATATCGTTATCAAGACCGTCTACCGAAAACGTAGGCGGTCTTTTTCTATCCATCTATCTTATCAAATCGAAGGAGGTTAACCATGCCAAAACAGAAAACCCTTGCTGAGCTGAATGCCGAGAAAGAAAACATCGAGCGGCAGCTTGTACAGGAACAGCACATAATCCAGCGGCTTGAAAACCGCGCCGCCTACTACGAAAAGGGAGAGCGGCGCAAGCGGGCGCACCGGCTTATCACCCGTGGCGCAGCCGTCGAGAGCGTCGCACCGCAGACGAAAGATTTGAGCGAAACCGCGTTTTACGCTTTTGCAGAACGGGTTTTCGCCCTGCCAGACGCACAAAGGCTTCTCATGGAAGCTGTCAGCCGCCATGCAGGAGGTGATTGAATATCGCACTCTTTCATTTTCATGTGACGCAGATCAAGCGCAGCGCGGGGCAATCTGCCGTGGCTGCTGCCGCCTACCGTGCCGGGGAAAAGCTGCACAGCGAATACTACGGCGAGATCAGCGACTACACCCGAAAAGGCGGCGTGATCTGCGCTGAAATCCTACTCCCGTCACACGCGCCGCCTGAGTATGCAGACCGCCAGACCCTATGGAACGCCGTGGAAAAAGCCGAGCGCGGCAAGAAAGCACAACTTGCCTACAGCTTTGATATTGCCTTGCAGAACGAGTTTTCCATGCAGGAGAACATCAACCTGGCAAGGCAATTTTTGTTAGAGCAGTTTGTGAGCCGGGGCATGGTGGTGGACTTTGCCGTGCATCAGCCGGACAAGGAGGACGACGGAATTTCCAATCCCCACTTTCATGTTATGTGTCCCATCCGTCCTTTGGATGAACACGGCAGATGGGGAAACAAGCAGCGGCGGGAATATGTGCTGGACGAGCATGGGGAACGCGTTCTGGATGAGGCGGGCAACTATGTGTTCAACGCCGTTTCCACTACCGACTGGGGCAAGCCGGAAACGCTGGAAGCGTGGCGGCAGGCGTGGGCTGAGATGTGCAATGCCAAGTTTGCCGAAAAAGGCTTAGACTGTCGCATTGACCACCGCAGCTTTGCCCGTCAGGGTGTGGAGCAGATTCCCACCCAGCACGAAGGTCCCACCGTCCGGGCAATGGAGGCAAAGGGTATCCGCACCGACAAGGGCAATCTCAACCGCTTTATTCGGAAAACCAACGCGCTGTTACGGGAAGCCAAAGAGAAAATCGCCGCGCTGATTGGCTGGCTGAAGGACGTAAAAGCCGAGCTTGCCAAGCCCCAGCCGCCCATGCTCAACGATCTGCTGACGCTGCATTGTGCCAATCGCAACAAGGGCGCGTACAGCAATAAGGCGAAAAACGCCAACTTGCAGCGTTACGCCGAGGCGTTCAGCTTTCTGCAATCCAAGAATCTTTATACCGTGGACGATTTGGATAACGCACTTCACGCTATGCAGGACAAGATCGATACGTTGAAAAAGTCGGCATCGTCAAAGCAATCCCGCATCAAGGAAGTGAATGAGCTGCTGCGCATGGCGGACTACTACAAATCCGGCAAGCCCGCTGCGGACAAGCTGAAATCCATCCGTTTTGAGAAATCCCGGCAAAAATACAAGGCGGAACACGATGACGAGCTACGGACGTTTTATATGGCGGAACGCAAGCTGAAACCGTATTTCAAAGATGGCAAGCTGCCCATCACCGCATGGCGCAAAGAACGGGAGCAGTTGGAGCAGGAATACAGGGACATTCAGACGGAACTTTCGCCGCTCCATGCCGACGCGAAAAAGCTCTGGGCGATTCACTACAACATCTACGAGGTGCAGCATGAACAGGAGCGACAGAACGCCGAGACGCGGCAGAAAAGGCAGGAAATTGAACACTAATTTGAATAGAAAATCAGGAGGTACTTATGAACGAGAACAAACCATTTGAACACGAGATCGACCCTGACCTGTTGGCAGAAATTGAGGAATGGGAAAAGGCAGACCACGATGAGCCAGCGGAATATTACTTCTCCAATCCAGCCCCGTATCTCAAACCGCAGCCCTTACCGCCCGATCATCCCCGGCGCAACTGCTACTTTAACGAGGACGGGCATCTCTGCGTGAAGAATCTGTCCGCTTTCTGGGTTCCCGAATTGACTGTCACCGAAGTCATTCACGGCACGGTTTATACCGTTACGGGCAGCTACGAGGGAACAGAGAGCTTTGTCCGCAAGTTAGAGCGTATTACCAGCAAAAAGTTTACGGAAAAGATGGAGGATTCCGAATGACAAATACCCGGACTCTTGGTACAATAGAAGCAACCAATCCTGTACTGACAGTTGCTCCACCAAAGGAGGATTCAGAAATGAACGGAGCAACAAACAAAATCACAGCACTCTACTGCCGTCTTTCGCAAGAGGATGAACGAGCCGGAGAGTCTTTGTCCATTGAAAATCAGAAGGATATGCTTTTGCGGTATGCACGGGAGCACCATTTCCCGAATCCCACATTTTTTGTGGATGATGGCGTGAGCGGTGTGACCTATGACCGCCCCGGTTTTCAAGCGATGCTTGCGGAAATTGAAGCGGAACGGGTGGCTGTCTGTATCACCAAAGACCTATCCCGCCTGGGTAGAAATTCCGCTCTGACAGGACTTTACACCAATTTCACCTTTCCGCAGTACGGTGTCCGCTATATTGCCATCAATGACAATTTCGATACCATTGATCCCAACAGCACCGATAACGATTTTGCGGGTATCAAAAACTGGTGCAACGAGTTTTATGCGCGAGATACCAGCCGCAAAATCCGCGCTGTCAATAAGGCAAAGGGTGAACGCGGCGTTCCTTTGACAACCAATGTTCCCTACGGCTATTTGAAAGACCCGGACAATCCCAGACGCTGGAAGATCGACCCTGTTGCCGCCGATGTGGTGCGGCGTATTTTCTCCATGTGCATGGAGGGCAGAGGTCCAAAGCAGATTGCAAACCAACTGAAAGCGGACAAAGTATTGACACCGACTGCCTACAAAACCTTGCAGGGGATCAAAAGCCCCAATAAGAAACCGGAGGACCCGTATGGCTGGGGTGACAGCACAGTTGTCAGGATTCTGGAACGCCGGGAATACACAGGCTGCACGGTGAACTTCAAGACTTACACCAATTCTATCTGGGATAAGAAGCAAAGGGATAATCCCATTGAAAAGCAGGCGATTTTCCCCAATACCCACGAGCGCATTATCGACGATGATGTGTTTGAAAAGGTGCAGGAGATCCGCCAGCAGCGTCACCGAATGATCCGCACGGGAAGAAGCAGCATTTTCTCCGGACTTGTTTACTGTGCGGACTGCGGTTCCAAAATGCTGTACGGTTCATCCAACAACGGTGATCTCGATCAGGACTTTTTTGACTGCTCTCTGCACCGCAAAAGCAAAGAAAAGTGTAATGGGCATTTCATCCGTGTCAAAGTCTTGGAACGACTGGTTCTCAAGCACATTCAGGCGGTTATGGGGTATATCCTGCGCCATGAGGATTATTTCCGCACGATCATGGAGGAACAGCTCCGCGTGGAAAGCTGTGAACAAATCCGCATCCGCAGAAAGCGGCTGGAAAGCAACGAACGGCGCATTGCCGAGCTGAAAAGGCTTTTCATCAAGATTTACGAGGACAACGCCAGCGGGCGGTTAACAGATGAACGCTATGATATGCTGAGCCAGACCTATGAAGTGGAGCAGAAGCAGTTGGAAGCGGAAGCGATCACCTTGCAGCAGGAAATTGAAGTACAGGAACGACAGAACGAAAACATTGAAAAGTTCATTCAGAAAGCGCACAAGTATGTCGGCATTGAGGAACTGGACGGCTACGCTCTGCGTGAGCTGGTGTCTGCCATCTATGTGGACGCACCGGACAAGTCCAGCGGCAAGCGGGTACAGCACATCCACATCAAGTACGACGGGCTGGGCTTTATCCCTCTGAATGAGCTGATGAAAAAGGAAACGGCGTGACCGAAGTCACGCCGCCCCTTGAAAACACAAGGTTTTCACCATTTTTTAATTTTACTGTTTTACGACCACCCGGCATTATGGCGGTGTGCCCCTTCTGGACAAAGACGGCGTTCTTCGACCGGGCCATCAAGTCGGTCGAGGCGCCCGTTGTGAAGAAATACGCGGCCATGTACGATCCGGACGACATTGTAGCACGCACCTGGCGGGACGCCAAGCGGGGCAAGGACGTGTGCAAGTACGGCTTTGTGGCGCGGGTACAGGCAGGGCTGACGAAGCTGCTGCCCCACAGCGTGGTCATGGATGTATGGATGAAGCAGCAGGACCTGCATTGACGCAAAAAACGACCTTCGGCATAAAGCCGAAGGCCGTTTTTTCATGCCCGCATGAGCGCCCGTGCAAAGGCGCGGGCGCGGGCTTCCTTTTCCGCGTCCATGAACGTGTGATCGTAGCCCAGGTGGCGCTCAGTCAATGCGTCTACATAGCGCATATCGGTGTGCCTGCACCAGCGGCGCATCCCCTCGATGAACAGGTCTGCGCCCTTCTCCGGCCGGTAGCCGCAGGTGGTCAGAATGGCCAGAGACTTGCCGGAGAGCAGAGACGGACCGCGGCCGCGGGGACCGTAGTACTTATTCAGCGCATAGACGAAGCGGTCCAGCGCGGCCTTCATGGGCGCGGGGCAGAACCAGGAGTGGATGGGCGCGGCCAGCAGCAGGATATCGCTGCAGAGGACGGCGTCAAATATGGCGGGCATATCATCCGCCAGAACGCAGGCAGGATGCTCCCAGACCATCTGACAGCCGCGGCAGGCGCGGCAGGGCTCAATGTGCAGATCAAAGAGCGAAAACACCTCCGCCGTGTGGCCGGCGGCACGCCAGGTCTCCAGAAAAGGCACCAGCAGGGCGCGGGTGTTGCTATGCGCCGCACGGGGACTTGCAAACAAGACAGTCATGTGCATACGGCAGCCTCCTGTAAAGCAATATCACTTGCGGCGTCTTTCCTCCCAAGTCTCCTGCGCCTCGCGCAGATGCTCCAGCAGCTCGCTGCGGGAACGGTAGGCAAAGAGGAAGCTGTATTTCTCGCGGCGCTCCTCCTGCCGCTGGCGAATGTGGGCCTTCAGGTTCTCCACCTTGATGACCACGTCGTGCTCATCGGCGAACTTGCGGATGCGGGACACCAGCTTGGCGGAATAGACCAGGTCGATGGTGAAGACGCCAAAGAAAAAGCCGATGACAAATGAGAAGGCCAGGTTGCGGGACAGCCAATCCAGCGCGTCCAGGATATAAGGATGGACGCAGAAGTAGTACACGGCACTGACCGCCGCCCAAAGGACGGAGAAGGCCGGGCAGATCAGGCCCTGGATATTGCCCCACTGCTTGCTGTAATCCCAAAGGCGGATGTGCATGAACTTCAGGCTGACGATACCGGCGATATATTCGATAGCTGTCATGCTCAGGGCCATGCCCGCAAAGAGCAGCAGCTTCTCCCCCACCGTATCCACACCGTTTTTTTCACCGATGGAGGCCAACAGATAAAGAATACAGAGTCCCGAACCGTACAGGGGCACATAGGGCCCCACGCAGAAGCCGGGGTTGATCCACTTACGCTCCGGGTTTGCGCCGGAGAGAAACCGGCGGTACAGCAGCTCAGCCACCCATCCAAGGGTGGAGCCGATGAAGAATAAATAAGCCAGGGTCAAAAACATATTCATGGAACGTTATCCTTTCTTGCGGAGATAGCAGTACCAGGCCGCAAGGCCCACCAGCCCGCCGCCCGCCGTGTTTCCCAGCGTGACGGGGAGCATATTCCCCAGGAAATAGCGCCCCCAGGTCAGGACGGACAGGTCCGCGCCGGCGGCCTGCGCCACTGCGGCGCAGGCCGGTGCGGACTTGCCGAACAGCGCCAGCGCACAATAGGTCATGTCGGCGATGGAGTGGCTGAAGCCGGCCACCACAAAGAACATCACTGGCGCCCACGCGCCCAGAATACGGCCGGCGGCATCCTTGGCAGACAGGCTCGCCAGCACGGCGACCGTGACGAGAATGTTGCACAGCACGCCCATGAAGAAGGCCTTGCCGAAGGGCATGGTCATCTTCCCTACCGCCAGCTGCATGGTATAAGCGCCCAGCGCGCCGTCTCCCGCGTCCAGCCAGCCAAAGCGGGCGCAGATCCAGCTCAGGGTCAGCGCACCCAAAAAGTTGCCCAGATACACAACGCCCCAGTTGCGGAGCATGGCACCCCAGGTCACGCGCCTGTCCAGCAGGCTGATGACCAGGAGGGTGTTTCCGGTAAACAGCTCGGCGCCGGTGAGCACCACGATGCCCAGGCCGAAGGCAAACAGGACGCCGGCGATGATACGGACCGCGCTGGCGTTGGTGATGGCATAGGTAGCCATGTTGGTGACGCAGACCGGAAACCCAATCAGCGCTCCAGCGGCGATGCCCAAAAGCAACAGCTTCAAAAAGGGCTGCCGGGTCTTGAGAACACCGGCGGCAGCATAGTTGGCCGCCGTCTCGGCGGGAGTAAAGACGTTCATGCGCCGCCCTCCCCTGTCAGATATTCCGCCGCGCGGACGGTATGGGCCATCAGCACCGCGGAGGTAACAGCCCCTACGCCGCCGGGCACAGGCGTGATGGCATCCACGATGGACGACACCGCCGGAAAGTCCGCGTCGCCGCAGATGGCGGTACCGTTCCAGTTCATGGACACATCCAGCACGGTCTGGCCTGGTCGGACATGGGCGGCGGTCAGGCTGTTGACCGCACCGGCGGCGGTGATGATAATATCCGCCTGGCGGGTCAGCGCCGCCGTATCCGGTGTCTTTGTATGGCAAACGGTGACGGTGGCGTTCTCCCGCAGGAGCAGCATGGACACCGGACGGCCTACCACCGGGGAACGGCCGATGACCACTGCGTGCCTGCCGCAGGAGTCAATGCCGTAGTGGCGCAGCAGCGCCATACAGGCCTCGGCGGTGCAGGGGGAAAAGCCCCTTCCCTGTCCGGTGAACACGGCGGCAGCGCTCTCGGGCGTCATACCGTCCACGTCCTTGTCCGGCGCCAGGCGGGCACAGAGATCGCTCTCCTCCCCACGCAGATGGGGCGGCAGAGGCCGCAGCAGCAGGCAGCCGTAGTAAGCGCCGATTTTCCGGCCAGTCAGGGGCTTGACGACTTTTTTCGACAATTCGGCAAAGCCCACTTCGTCCCGCAGCACTTCCAGATAATGCAGCACCTCCGTGTCGCCTATGTAGGGAGCCTCGTCGGCCCGATACCGGTTCA
>ERZ779892.3315-NODE-3315-length-11503-cov-3.907495_pt1 | contig 11503 bp, 7 predicted proteins | sample MGYA00511552_ERZ779892 | MGnify/ENA primary metagenome ERZ779892 (study PRJEB29588, sample SAMEA2154561) | human gut metagenome | biome: human gut; feature: human-associated habitat; material: faeces | place: Denmark | collected 2008/2010 ... | reverse complement strand
AAAAATAATGTAAGGGAGAGTCCAACTCTTACGTGATGACAAAAAGACTATAAACTTCTTATTCACTTCCTTTCCTGTTAATCGGTTATTTTAATTACACGAATCGCATCCGGAGGGATAGTAATACCCACACGGTCTCCGTCATCCCAGACATCGTTCGTATCCACAAACACATTCTCGTCCCAGTCAGACCATACAGTCAGGTGGTAATGATCACCTTTATAAAGGATGAACTTCACTTCTCCCGTCAGTGTACCGTCTTCTTCGTTATCCTGCAGGATCACTTTATCAAAGTCTACTTCGACCTTGACATCCGTACCGGATTCCATTCCTTCCACAGAGGCACATTCGAACGTACAGCCAAGGAATTCTACATGAGTAGCATCCTGCAACTTTCCTTCAAACGTATTGCATACACGTTCTTTCTTCATAATATGAATATCAAACGGCTTTACCAACAGACCGACTTCGGCTCCTACTTCGAAATGATGATAATCCTGTACGAGGAATTCATAACCTCCGCAAAGCACGGTCATTTCATAGTGGACACCTTTAAAAATAGAGGTCTGAACAACACCAGTCAACTGCGCCATATCCGAAACGGGGAAGATATAAAGGTCTTCCGGACGAATGACTACATCTACCGGAGTATTCTCACCAAAACCTTCATCTACACATTCAAATTCCGTACCACAGAAACGTACCAGTTTGTCATGTATCATCGTACCGTTAAGAATATTGCTTTCTCCGATAAAATTCGCCACAAACGAATTGATAGGCTCATTATAAATATCAATCGGCGTACCGATCTGCTGAATCTTTCCCTCACTCATTACGACGATAGTATCACTCAAAGTCAATGCTTCCTCTTGATCGTGAGTTACATATACAAATGTAATACCCAAAGATTTATGCATTTCCTTGAGTTCCATCTGCATATCCTTACGCATTTTCAGATCGAGTGCAGCCAACGGTTCATCCAAAAGCAGTACTTCCGGCTCATTGACAATAGCCCGAGCAATAGCCACACGCTGTTGCTGACCACCGGAAAGAGAATCGACATCACGGTATTCATAATCCGTCATGCCTACCATTTTCAAAGCAGCTTTCACCTTCTTCTCAATGGTCTGTTTCGGTGTTTTTTTCAGTTTCAGGCCGAAAGCGATGTTATCATACACATTCAAGTGCGGGAACAAGGCATATTTCTGAAATACCGTATTCACCGGACGCTTATGGGGAGGAGTTTGTGTTATTTCCATCCCCGAAATTCGGATTTCGCCTTCCGAAGCTGTCTGAAAACCAGCAATGAGACGCAACAACGTGGTTTTACCGCAACCGGAAGGACCAAGGATAGTCACAAACTCGCCCTTTTTCACGTTCAGAGTCACATCATCCAATGCTGTTTTATCGCCAAAATACTTCGATACATGGCTCACCTCAATAATGGATTTATCTTCTTGCATATTCATACTAAAGTTTGGGCTGCAAAGGTACACATTTCTGCGGTTTCCACCTACGTGTTAATCTAATATAACAGTGTTTTTCGATGCCCGACAGAAAAAAAATCTATCTTTGCATAAATATTTATTCACCAATTTTACAAAAGCATGAAAAAGTTTACTTATTTAGTTATTGCAACGGCAGCGTTAAGCATGGTAGCTTGTACTGGCGGAAACAAAGCCGGATACGTTGTCACAGGTACGGTAGAAGGTGCAAGCGATGGTGACACCGTTTATCTTCAGGAAGCTACTGGTAGAAATCTGACCAAACTAGATACAGCCGTTATCACCAAAGGTACTTTTACCTTTGAAGGCACACAAGATTCTGTGGTTAGCCGTTATGTCACTTGTGAAGTGAACGGAGAACCGTTGATGATCGACTTCTTCCTGGAAAACGGAAAAATCAACGTTGCCCTGACCAAGGATAATGACGCTGTTACCGGTACTCCCAACAACGATGCATACCAGGAAATCAGAGCTCAAATCAATGACATCAGCAAAAAAATGAATGCCATTTATGAGGCAATGGGTAATACATCTTTAAGTGATGAGCAAAAAGAGGCCAAACAAAAAGAAGGTGCTCAGCTGGAAGAACAATATGACAAAGCAATCAAAGAAGGCGTACAAAAGAATATCACCAACCCGGTTGGAGTATTCTTGTTTAAACAAACGTTCTACAATAACTCTACTGACGAAAATGAAGCTTTGTTGCAACAAATTCCTGCTAATTTCCAGAATGACGAAACAATCGTAAGGATCAAAGAGATGACTGACAAGCAGAAAAAGACTGCTGTAGGTACTCAATTTGTTGATTTCGAAATGCAGACTCCGGAAGGAAAGACAGTGAAGTTGTCTGATTATGTAGGCAAAGGAAAAGTGGTATTGGTTGACTTCTGGGCTAGCTGGTGCGGTCCTTGCCGTCGCGAAATGCCTAATCTGGTAGAAACTTACGCTAAGTACAAAGGTAAGAACTTCGAAATCGTAGGCGTATCTCTCGACCAGGATGAAGCTGCATGGAAAGAAGCAATCAAGAAGATGAACATGACTTGGCCGCAAATGTCCGACCTGAAATTCTGGCAAAGTGAAGGTGCACAGCTTTATGCTGTAAACAGCATTCCTCACACTGTATTGATCGATGGTAGCGGTAAGATTATTGCTCGCGGTCTGCACGGAGAAGAACTTCAAGCTAAAATTGCAGAAGCTGTTAAATAACAGATCCAAAGAAAGGCTTTTCCAAAGGCCTTGAAATTTATACAAGACTGTCTCAAATAGAAAATGAGACAGTCTTTTTTATTTGCGAGACTTTACGCCCCACTCTCCAAACAGATAAAAAATTCAGCCCCTGTCATTCTCAAAGAATACAGGGGCTGAATGTATGTATGAAAGTAAGGGAGATATACTCCCCTACTTTTACTCAAGCAATTAGATAAACCAACGTACGTAGCAGAAGTCCTGACGGTGTGGAAGTTCCGGATTCTTCGGGAACATACGGTAAGACACCTTGAAACTACCTGCATTTGACAAGCTGTGTTTAACCTGGAATGTATACAAGTCGCCTTCTTTCTTGACTACACTGAACGGTTCTACAGAATAAACATGTTGTTTTCCGTCTGCAGTTGTGTAAGTAGTAACCAATTCAAGTCCCACTGCATCATTCAAGCCTTTTTCATCGATAACGTAAGTAATAGTATATTCTTTTCCGCTTTCGATATCACCATTCTTCAGCTCTTCTACCTTGTCACAAGATACGATTTCAATAGAATCCCATTTAGCAACCACATCTTCTTTCCAAGCTGCGATTTCTTTTGCTTTTGCATTATCGTTAGCAGCCAAAGTCTGGAAACGTTTTGCCAGTTTGCAATAGAACTTGCTATAGTAATCATCCAACTGACGCTTCATGGTATAATGAGGAGCAATCTGTGCGATAGAATTCTTCACCACTTTGATCCAGCCTTCAGAATATCCCTTCTTATTACGTGCATAATACAACGGAAGGATTTCAGTTTCAAGAATACTGTAAATAGTAGCAGCATCCAGCTGATCCTGATGTTCCTGATTCTGGTAAGTACGTTTTTCAGTCAACGCCCAACCTGCACCTTCACGGTAACCTTCCAGCCACCATCCGTCTAATACAGAGAAGTTAACAACACCATTCATCAAAGCTTTTTCACCGGATGTACCGGATGCTTCCAACGGACGAGTCGGAGTATTCAACCAGATATCAACGCCGGAAACCAGACGACGAGCCAGTTGCATATCGTAATTCTCGAGGAAGATAATCTTACCCAGGAATTCCGGACGACGGGAGATTTCGATAATTCTCTTGATCAGACCTTGACCGGCTCCGTCATGCGGGTGAGCCTTACCGGTGAACAGGAACTGTACCGGATAGTCAGGGTTGTTCACAATCTTAGCCAGACGGTCAAGGTCAGTGAACAGCAAGTGAGCACGTTTGTAAGTAGCAAAACGGCGACCGAAACCGATCAGCAATGCATTCGGGTTGATCTTATCCATCAACGAAACGATACGTGAAGGATCACCCTGATTCTTCAACCAGGTTTCACGGTATTGCTTACGAACATAGTCGATCAACTTGTTCTTCAAAGCCATACGTGTTTCCCAGATTTTTTCATCGGGCACATTGTAGATAGCTTCCCAAATTTTCGGGTTAGACTGATCATTCAAGAAGTTCTCGTCAAAATTAGCAGCATAGAGATGCTTCCATTCAGTAGCGCTCCATGTCGGGAAGTGTACACCGTTGGTAACATACCCCACATGCATTTCTTCGGGGAAATAGCCTTTCCAGATAGAAGAGAACATCTCCTGAGAAACTTTTCCGTGCAACCAGCTTACGCCGTTCACTTCCTGTGAAGTGTTGCAAGCGAAAACTGACATACAGAAACGCTCGCCTTTATCACCCGGATTATTACGACCGAGATCCATCAGGTCATCCCAACTGATACCCATCTTGGCAGGATAACCGCCCATATATTTGCCGAAAAGACCTTCGTCAAAGTAGTCGTGACCGGCAGGAACCGGAGTATGTACAGTATACAGAGAAGATGCACGCACCAGTTCGATAGCTTGATCGTAAGACAAACCTTCGGCTACATAGTCACAGATACGCTGAACATTGATCAATGCTGCGTGTCCTTCGTTGCAATGATAAACATCTTTCTTAATACCCAGCTTCTTCAGTGTCAAGATGCCACCGATACCGAGCAGAATTTCTTGTTTCAGACGGTTTTCCCAGTCACCGCCATAAAGCTGGTGAGTGATAGGACGGTCGAATTCACTATTCATTTCATTGTCCGTATCCAGCAGATAGAGAGAGATACGTCCTACATTCACACGCCATACAAACGCATGAACGAAATAATCCAAATAAGGAACATCCACAATCACCTGATTACCATTCTCATCCATCACGCGCTCGATAGGCAACTGACCGAAGTTCTGAGCTTCGTAGTTGGCAATCTGCTGACCATCCATAGAGAGAGTCTGTGTAAAGTAACCGTAACGATACAGAAAACCGACTGCGCAAAGGTCTACATTGCTATCAGAAGCCTCTTTCAGGTAGTCGCCGGCAAGAACGCCCAAACCACCTGAATATATCTTAAGTACCTGGTTCAAACCATACTCCATGCTGAAATAAGCAATGGAAGGACGTTTTTTATCAGGTTCTACATCCATATATGCTCTAAACTTAGAATACACATCATTCATTCTTTTCAGAATAACTTTGTCGTTTGCAAGTGCTTCGAGCTTAGCATAACTCATTCTTTCTAACAAGAGTACAGGGTTATGACCAACTTCTTTCCACAGAGCGGGGTCAAGATCTCTAAACAGTTCAGTAGCTTCGTAGTTCCAAGACCACCAAATGTTGTGTGCCAGTTCAGACAATTTCTCCAACTCAGCAGGAATATGAGATCTCACATTCACATCTTTCCAGTTCGGAGTGTTTACATTACTAACTTTAATCTTCATTGTATGATAACTTGATTGATTAATATTCTATTTCTATTTAACCCAGCTGACGCTCCATCGCACGACGAAGGGCGAAATCGTAGGCCTCATAATAATATTCGATAAAATGCTTCCACAAAGCCTGCTCAGCCACTTGGGCAGCACGCTTGCGAATGTTTTTCACTTCTGCATCCGTCTTTCCTGAGAATGCGGAAATGGTGTCCTTGATGCCATCAGCCACTTCGGAATAGTTATAATCCGAACGGTGAAGTACCTCTACTCCATCATCGATGCCATGCTGATTTTTCAGGCTGTTTACCCAAAGTCCGAATCCAGCCAGATCGGTCGTGATGGTCGGAACATGGAAAGCAACACTTTCCAACGGAGTATATCCCCAAGGTTCATAATATGAAGGGTAGACACTGAGGTCTTCTCCCAGTATCAAATCATAATATTGCTTGTTTATAATGCCATCTTTTCCATCAAGATAGCAGGGAACAAAAATAATCTTCACCTTATCCTCAGGATGATTACTCATGCCCATGTACTTCAACATATCCAGCACCTGATCGTGCGTCATGTTATGCAGCCAGTGGGTAATCAAAGGTACTTCCAGCGGAGTAGTGAATTTCTCCTTGCTCTTAAGACGTTGTTGCAAGTCTTCACGGGCATCGCCTACCCAACCCGGCACGTTGATGAAAGCCAATACATTCTTCTTCAGGTTCTTATCGCGGTTCAGCCGGTTCAGCGATTCAAGGAAGACATCAATGCCCTTGTTCTTGAATTCATAACGGCCACTGGTACCGATAATCAATGTATCATCTCCCATATCCGTACCCATCAAGCAATTGGCAACGCGCAACATAGTAGATCTCGCACGTTTACGCTTTCCGGTAAATGTAGCACCCTTCGGCACAAAATCATCCTCGAAACCGTTCATAAGCACTACGTCGGCAGGCTTATCGAGCAATTCCTTACACTCATTATTCGTGATTTCGCTCACAGTCGTAAAACAGTCTACATAATGTGCAGTTTGTTTTTCGATAGAGTGTTTGGACTGCATGTTGAGCTCTTCCGCCATCTGATCGCCATTATAGGCAAAGAGATAGTCGTACAGAGGTTTATTGTTACCCGCAATGGAGCGTCCGATAGACGTGGCATGCGTGGTAAAGATCGTTGCGATTTCAGGAACAGCAATCTGCAGGTAGAGGGCACCCATACCGGTCATCCACTCATGAGCCTGATAAACCACCTTATCCGTTTCCGTCAGGTTATAGCGATAGAAACTCTCTACCACCTTTCCGGCAGCATACGAAAACATAGATGCTTCATCATAATCACCGTATGCATGTAGCGAATCCACCTGATAGTGGTTCCACATTTCTGTATAAATTTCATTCTTCTGCGCGAAAAACGGTTGGAAATCAACCAATATAACGATCGGATTGCCCGGAATGTTCCAGCGCCCTATGCGGACGGAAAGGTTATCTTTTGTAAATGCATGCTTTTTCCATGCTGCACAAAGGTTATCGGACTCGATAAACAAAGGGTTCTCTTTCCCCTGCCAAAAATCAGGTCCTATGAAAAACAATCTATCATGAAATCTTGCCTGCAAGGTATTTGCTCGCGTGGACAAAACCGTATAGATACCTCCAACCTTGTTACATACTTCCCAGCTTGACTCGAAGATGTAGTCGGGGGTTAACAGCTCTTTAGTCATATTACTTTTAATCTCTATTACTTAATACCGACTGCAAAATTACACATTATTCTTTGAAAAATAGCCTATTAATCGAAAAAACTAATGAAATATGCATAAACAATCGTTTGCGAAAAATAGTTAGATGGACTGACTATCGGTTCAAATGCCACACTTTAACAAGGCAAATGCCGCACTTGGTATGTCGCGAAGTGTGGCATTTCACTTGCCGAGGTGTGGCATTTACCTTATTCAAGTGTGGCATCAGGAAACAATTAACCCGGAGTTGACATCAAAAAGGCAACCCCGGGTCAGCAAATTATTCAGAAATAGATTCTTATGCAACCAATGCGCTACCGATCAAGAATGTTGCAGCCAAAGCAACAATAGCGTAAAGTTCCGGGAATACAGCGAGGATCAGCGTGTTGCTGAATACATCGTGACCTTGTCCGATAGCTGCAATACCATTCGCACAAACCTGTCCCTGGCGGATAGCTGAGAACAAAGCAACCAATCCCAACGCGATACCTGCACCGAGGATAGCGGCAGCCTGGATAGCAGTCATCTCAGGAGTAAGGATACCAAAAATAGTCTGGAACATAAAGTAACCGGCAAAACCATACAAACCCTGTGTACCGGGAAGTGCGGTCAATACGAGGAAGTTACCGAATGCACCGTCGTTCTTCTTTAAAGCGCCGATAGCTGCGTTACCGGCAATCGTCACTCCATAGGCACTACCGATGCCAGACAAACCAATCATTACTGCGATGCCGATGTAGGCAATCAATAAATTCATTTCCATAATCTTACGTTTTTATTGTTTTAATTTTTAATTCTATAATTGTTATTTTTTGAATGGCTTATATTCTTTTCCGCCACCTTCGTAACCGGAATTCTTGAAAAACTCCACAAAGGTCAGACGCATAGGATGAACCATCGCACCCAGTACATTCATAAACATATTGATCGCATGTCCGATAACGAATATCAGCACCATCACAATCGGTCCGGCAATCACATTGTCGGGGCTCATACCCACAGCCAGACTGTTGAATACTCCTGCAAGGATACCTCCCGACAGACCGAGGGCAAACAAACGAACGTATGAAAGCACGTCGCCAAGTAAGCCTGTAGCCATATTGTAAGAATCCCACAATCCCAGCCCGATGTTCAGGAACACGTTCTTACCGGGACTATTGAAGAGGAATATCATGGCAGCGGCCACACCGAGGATACACAGATGTACCGTTCCGCCCAACGGCATGATTTCGGGCAACAAGGCTCCTACTCCGCAGGATACCAGCAGTATGATCCAACCAATCGTAGCCACGGCATACTTGAAGCCGAACTGTATCGCCTGATTCACAGCTTTCAGTATCATACCGAAGAGAATCTGTATCACACCCAATATCAATGAGAGCTGGAACATGGCATTGTTGTCCATGAACAAATGCTCCTTCATATACTGTAGGAAAGGTATATTGATGTCATAGAGACTTACCCCGAAGAACGTACCTGTCAGCATTCCACAGAAGAATGTAGAGGCAGCCAATATCTGCACCAATGAAAGAATCGGCTTCATCGTAGCACTGATGTTCTTGGCAAACATACGGTACAGCGTGGCAGCAAGGAACAGGAACAACCCGTAACCGGAGTCACCCAGACACAGTCCGAAGAACACCATAAAGAACGGTGCAAAAAACGGTGTCAAGTCCAACTCACTGTATTTCGGAAGCATATAGAGCCTGCATATCGGTTCAAACCATGCAAAGAAACCTTTGTTGTTCAACTGAATAGGCACATTATCTTCCGGTGTCGGATTCGTTATTTCATAATAAATATGCTGTTCATCCAGCCATGCAGCGATTTCCTTTTCTTTGGAAGCCGGTGCCCAACCTTGCAGTAACATCAATTTCTCTCCTGCCGTAGCCTCCGTATTCAGCATTACTTTGGAGAACTCTATTTCAGTGTTCACCTCTTTCAGTGCAGCCTGCAATGAAGGTTGTTCTTTTCCGGCAAGTACCGTCAACTTCTGATCATTGTCTGCCAAAGCCTGTTCAGTCTCCTGACAAAGTATCTGCATACGGGTCAACGAGTAAGAAGGCAACTTTATCTGTTCTGCATCCAGGTCCACTTCCACCGCATTTTTAGTTACAGTAATGAAATAGATACGCGAGGATACACGATTGATAATCATCGCATTATAAGAATCTTCCCAAGTCTCGTCATAGCTACCCTCCGAACAACTGTAGAAGTTCACCGTGAAACCGGCATCGTGCAGTTTACTAAGGCTTTCGGGCTCAAAATCACCCCAGGGTTCCAGGGCGGCTCTCTCCTTCTGATAGTTCTGCAACTGTTGTTGCAGCTTCGCCTTTTCACTTTGCAGCACATCTACTTCGTCCAGAACTTCCAGTCCACGGGCAGCAGAAGCGGGTGTAGGTTCCTTCGCTTCGCTCAAGCCATGCAGCATTTTCAATGTCGCTTGCAGACGTGAGGAAAGCCGGATGCTATCCTGCAATTCTACATTATCGGCTACGCCTTGCTGTTTTTCGGCTACGTGCACTACTCCAAGTTCGCGCACTCCGTTCAGAAATGCTTCGTACTCCTTATGATATACAAGGAACGTGAGCTTCTTCATTTTTGTAATCATGCTTCTGCCTCCTTCCTACTCTCTTGATGGGATTTCATGATTTTCTGCGATGACTTAGAGAGGTTCTCCTCGTCTTCCATGAAGCGCTTGATCTTTCGCAGAGCATCTTGATAGCCTGGAATCTGCACTTTCTCAAAGAGGTTTACCTTTTGGGTAGTCTTCTTACGCGCATGTTCCAGCAAGCCCAGTTTGGCGACGATAAACTCCCGCTCGATAGCCGTCTGTGCCAACACCTTGAGCAAATGTATGCCGTCGGCATACCATTTGGGGGCATTGAACAGGCTGTAGGGGCGTATTTCGAAATCAACGTTTTCGAGCAGCGGCACCCGTACACCAGCAATCTTTTTCACGCCGAGATGTACATCGCTCACCTTTATCAATGAGGAATCAAACTCATTCCAAAGGGCGAACATCGCTTCATAGGCCTGGATTTCCCGTTCCAACTTCTCATCCAGCGCGGCAGCTTCTGATTTGCAGCGCTTCACTTCCATGCGTAGTGCGCTCTCCTTATTCTTAATAATAGGGAGTGTACGTACCCGCACTTTCAGTTGCTTTTCCAACTGCTGGAGGGAAGTTTTATTATATTGAAACTTTATAGCCACTTTATTAGTGATTAGTTGTTAGTGATTAGTTATTTGCTTTTGGCCAGAACTCGTCAACCAATTCTTTCTTGATATTCACTTCTTCCGGACGGAAATACTTGCCGAACAGGCTCCAGGCCACATCGAGCATTTCTGTCGTATCGAGGTTCACATCAATAGCCAGCAGTTGGTTGGAGTAATCCTTGGCAAATGCAAGGGTACGTTCGTCATAGTTCGTCAGGTCGAAACCGTTCTCCAACTTCGTCTTGGCATTGGCGGCATCGGCGTACAGACGTACAGCAGCATTCATCACCTGCGGATGATCCTTACGGGTCTTCTTACCTGTAACGAGCTGTTTCAGACGGGACAGTGAACGGAATGGGTCAACGATAACCTTACCGATATCCGTATCACGACGCAGGAATAACTGACCTTCCGTAATGTAACCCGTATTATCAGGCACAGCATGCGTAATGTCGCCACCGGACAATGTAGTTACCGCGATAATGGTAATGGAACCGCCACTCGGGAACTGCACAGCCTTCTCATAGATCTTAGCCAAATCCGAATAAAGAGAACCCGGCATAGAGTCCTTAGAAGGAATCTGGTCCATACGGTTGGATACGATAGCCAAGGCATCGGCATAAGAAGTCATATCGGTCAACAGCACCAGTACCTTTTCATCATTGTTCACAGCGAAATATTCTGCCGCCGTCAATGCCATGTCCGGAATCAGCAAACGTTCTACCGGAGGATTCTCCGTTGTATTCATGAAGCTGACGATACGGTCGAGCGCACCGGCATTGGAGAACACATTCTTAAAGTACAGGTAGTCATCATTCGTCATACCCATACCACCCAGAATAATCTTATCTGTCTCGGCACGAAGTGCTACATTCGCCATTACCTGGTTAAACGGCTGGTCGGGGTCCGCAAAGAATGGAATTTTCTGTCCGGATACCAGCGTATTGTTCAAGTCGATACCTGCAATACCTGTTGCAATCAGTTCCGACGGTTGTTTACGACGTACCGGGTTCACAGACGGGCCACCGATCTCCACTTCCTGGCCTTCGATGGACGGACCTCCGTCAATCGGATCACCGAAAGC
>ERZ779892.3308-NODE-3308-length-11513-cov-2.583522_pt1 | contig 11513 bp, 6 predicted proteins | sample MGYA00511552_ERZ779892 | MGnify/ENA primary metagenome ERZ779892 (study PRJEB29588, sample SAMEA2154561) | human gut metagenome | biome: human gut; feature: human-associated habitat; material: faeces | place: Denmark | collected 2008/2010 ... | reverse complement strand
CGTCAGCTTTGCGGATGCGTTTTTGCCTGAGTTCGGCTGTCCGGTGCATCTGGATAACGACGCGAACTGCGCCGCGCTCGGCGAAGCGACTGCCGGTGCGGCCAAGGGCACGCGCAACATGCTGATGGTAACGCTCGGCACCGGCGTTGGCGGCGGCATTATTCTGAATGAAAAGATCTGGACCGGTGAACAGGGCGTCGGCGGCGAGATCGGCCATATCCATGTGATGGAAGGCGAGAAAGAGGCCTGCAACTGCGGCGGCCATGGCTGCCTGGAGCAGGTTGCTTCCGCGACAGGGATCGCGAGAACTGCAAGAAGAATGCTGGCGGCGGACAGCCGTCCATCCAGCCTCAGAAGCTTAAAGAATATCAGCGCGAAGAATGTGCTGGATGCAGCAAAAGCGGGGGATGAGCTTGCGCTCGATTCCCTCAACAAGTCCTGCTATTATCTTGGCTGGGTCCTTGCAACACTGTCCATGGTCCTGGATCCGCAGGCTTATATTATTGGAGGCGGCGTTTCCAAAGCCGGGACATTTCTGACTGACATGATCAAGAAATATCACGATGAATTATCTCCGATGGCGACAAAGAAAGCGGACATCGTCCTTGCAAAGCTTGGAAACGATGCCGGGATCTACGGAGCTGCGAAGCTGATCCTCGGATAAAAGAAGAGAGAGTCCGGTAAAACGGGCTCCCTTTTTACTGCCGGAAAAGGATACGAAGCGTGCCTGATGTGCATAGGCCTTGAGTGTATGGGAGATAAAGAAAAATGTCCGCCATAAACGGACATATAAGATCCCTAAACATGAGGAGACCCCGGTCGCGACAACCGGGGCAATTATGAAAAATCTATGTGCAATTTGTCTAGTTGGCGAAGTCGAATGACTTTTTGTTTATGCAATAAGTATAAAAAACAAATATGAATAAATTATGAACGCACTATGAAGTTATTGTAACACATTCTCATTTGTGCGTCTGAGAAAAACGCATAAAGCTCCAGAAAAGGATATAAAGGGAAAACCTGCGAAGGAATGCGACAGAGAAACTTTCTGGGGATATGCGCATGGAATGGAGAGGAGAAGATCAATGGCAGTTGAGGGACTGAAAAAAACACTTGTCCTTGGACACAGAAATCCGGATACGGATTCCATCTGCTCAGCCATCTGCTATGCAGGTTTCAAGCATCAGCTTACCGGCGAGAACTATGAGCCGTGCCGTGCCGGAAATGTAAACCCGGAGACACAGTATGTACTGGATTATTTTAATTTAAAGGCGCCGCGCCTTGTCGAGAACGTAAAGACGCAGGTCAAGGATATCGAGATCCGCAAGACAAAAGGCGTATCCCGCGGAATTTCATTAAAGAATGCATGGGGACTCATGCAGGAGAACAACGTCGTAACACTTCCGTGTGTGACGGAGGAAGGTCTCCTGGAGGGCGTTATCACTATCGGCGATATCACCAAGTCCTACATGAACTTATATGACAGCAGCATCATTTCCAAAGCATGCACAAAATATGCGAACATCCTGGATACGCTGGAAGGCAGCATGGTAGTCGGCGACTCCGAAACATATTTTGATCAGGGAAAAGTCCTGATCGCGGCTGCAAACCCGGATCTGATGGAAAACTACATCGAGAAACATGACCTTGTCATCCTCGGAAACCGTTATGAGTCCCAGCTCTGCGCGATCGAGATGGAGGCAGGCTGTATCATCGTTTGTGAGGGTGCGGGCGTTTCCTTAACGATCCGCAAACTGGCACAGGAGCGCGGCTGCGCGGTCATCACGACACCGTATGACACATACACGACCGCCCGTCTGATCAACCAGTCCATGCCGATCAGCTATTTCATGACGAAAGAGAATATCATCGAGTTCTCCGAGGAAGATTATCTCGACGATATCCGCGAGATCATGGCGAGCAAGAGACACCGTGATTTCCCGGTCCTGGATTCTGATGGAAAGTATATCGGTATGATTTCCAGACGTAACCTCTTAGGTGCAAAGGGAAAGAGCATCATCCTTGTGGACCACAATGAGAAGAGTCAGGCGGTAGAAGGTATGGAGAGCGCCGATATCCGTGAGATCATCGACCATCATCGTCTCGGAACAGTTGAGACCATGTCCCCGGTATTCTTCAGAAACCAGCCGTTAGGCTGTACCGCGACCATCATCTATCAGATGTATCAGGAAAATCATATGGAGATCGATAAGACAACTGCAGGCCTGTTATGCAGTGCGATCATTTCCGATACATTGTTATTCCGTTCCCCGACCTGTACAGCAGTCGATAAGGCAGCCGGCCTTGCACTTGCACAGATCGCCGGACTTGACATTGAAAAGTATGCGATCGACATGTTCTCTGCGGGAAGCAACCTGAAAGGAAAGTCTGACGGCGATATCTTCTATCAGGATTTCAAGCGCTTTACGGTAGGAAATTCCGTATTCGGAATTGGACAGATCACATCCTTAAACGCAGTGGAGCTGAAGGATCTGAGATCAAGAATGTCCGTATACACGGAAAAAGAACGGGAGCAGCATGAGATCGACATGATGTTCTTCATGCTCACCAACATCCTGACCGAGTCCACAGATCTGATCTGCACCGGACAGGGCGCGGAGCAGCTGATCACCACAGCGTTCCATGTGGCAGATGAGGATGTGGAAAATGTGAGTGCGCAGACCGGAATCGTGAAGCTGCCGGGCGTTGTTTCCAGAAAGAAACAGCTTGCACCGCAGATCATGATGGCATTGCAGCAGTAAAAGTTGAATAAAGGCGGGATCTGCAAATGGAAAAACGACAGTTTAAACCAGGAAATATGCTCTATCCGGTTCCGGCGGTCCTTGTGACAGCGGCCGACCGGGAAGGAAATTCGAATATTTTTACGGTGGCATGGGCGGGAACCATCTGCACAAACCCGCCGATGCTGTCGATCAGCGTTCGGCCGGAACGCCACTCTTACCATATGATCAGAGAGACCGGAGAGTTCGTGGTCAATTTGACGACCGAGTCCATGGCGTGGGCGACCGATTACTGCGGCGTGCGCTCCGGGCGCGATACAGATAAGTGGAAAGACACGGGACTGACGCCGGAGAAGGCAAATGTTGTCAATGTGCCGGTGATCAAAGAAAGCCCGGTAAACATTGAGTGCCGTGTTGTGAAAGTCGAGGAGCTCGGAAGCCATCACATGTTTATCGCTGATGTCGTGGCGGTGGATGTGGACGAAGCGTACATGGATGAGAAAGATACGTTCCATCTCTCTATGGCAAAGCCGCTTGCCTATTCCCATGGAAGATATTACGGGATGGGCGAGGAGCTGGGAAGCTTCGGCTACAGCGTGAGAAAGGCGGAGAAAAAGAAGATTCTGATCGGAAAGACCGCAGGAAAACAGGCTGGAAGAAAAGCGCCGGAAACCGGAAAGAAGACTGCGGAAAAAGAACTGCAGCCGCGCAGGAAAGCCGGAAATAAGGCCGGAGGAAAGACACCGGAAACCGGAAAAAAGACCTCGTCCGAAAGGAAAAACATCGGAAATCCAGGCCGGAAGGCCGGATCAGGAGCCGGAAAACCGCGCAGACAGTAAAGATCTGGTGATCGGATCATGATGCGTGAACCGGAAAAATGACAGGATGTGTGACAGCAGAAAGGACTTTAGTGATGAAGAAGAAAAATATTCTGATGATCGGAATGCCGGCATCCGGAAAGAGCACCATCGGCGTGCTGCTTGCAAAGCGCCTTGGCTATTCCTTCGTGGATGTGGATCTTGTGATCCAGGAGAAGACCGGAAAACTTTTGAAGGAGATCATCGCGGAAGAAGGAGATGACGGTTTCCTTCGCGTTGAGGAGCAGGCGAACCTTGATCTGGATGTCGAAAAGTCTGTCATCGCGCCGGGCGGCAGTGTGATCTATGAGGCGAAAGCCATGGAGCACTATAAAGAGACCGCAACGATCGTGTATCTGAAATTAAATTACGAAGATCTGGAAGCACGTCTCGGAAATCTTGTGGATCGCGGGGTTGTCTTAAAAGACGGAATGACACTCAGGGATCTCTACAATGAGCGCCTTCCGTACTATGAGAAATATGCGGATATCACGCTTGATGAGACCGGAAAAGAGTTCGGTGAGCTTGTAGACGAGCTGAGAGCTTATTTTGAAGGTCTGGAAAAATAAAAGGCGGATTTTTATGCACAGGCGGGGTCTGTATGATCCAATAGAAAAAGAGCCTGTATTGAGATTTGGCGAATAAATGGAGAAGCTCCGGTAAAAAGGCAGAAAGTGTTGATGCCTTTCTTTACCGGAGCTTTTACTTACGCGAACAACGAGCCAAAGTCCGCGCTTGCGCGAGACCTTGGCGACTGTCGCGATGTTTTGGCTCATTCGCACAGAAATCATGCAGAGCAGTCATAAAAACAGAAGAGCATGGAGACTGCGCTCAGAGTCCGAGACACTCGACACTTCTCTCCAAAATCCCTTTCATATATGCGATCGCGATCCCGTAATTTGTCATCGGGATCTCCTGGTCGGCGGCATTCCTTAAGCGGCTTCGCATTTCCCGTTCATTTAACATACAGCCGCCGCAGTGGATAATGAGCTTATAATGACAGAGAAAAGAAATAAGCCCGTACAAGTGTATGATACAGACCGAGTGTTAAATATGAAAGACTCCATGCAGTTCAAGAAGCTGCAGCGAGGGGATCAGACTTTCTTTTGCAGGGCATATATGTATGCCGGATAACAATTTCTTCCCTGTCAGAACATTCTTAAGGTCAGTAATAGCGAATTCGACTCTTTCCCGAAAGAATAGGAAACTTCTCGCAGGTCAGAGAACATAGAACTATCGTAACATATCAGAAAATAAAAATCAATTCCAGCCGAGCGAACAGGAAAAGATGTGGGAGTGATACTTTTTAAAGACAGAAATTTCCTGAATAAAAATCCCCGCCGCAAGAGAGAGGAAGTGCGGCGGGGCTGGTGCTGGTCCGGAGCAGGATTGGAGCCCTGGATCCAGTATTACAAAATAAAGGGAAAAATCATAACGATCAAGCAGGCGTGAACAGATATTAAATATCTTTGCCGATACTCTTCATATATTCCACGAAATCATCCCCATAGAATTTCTTAGCCCAGACAAGCATATCGATCTCACTATAATATCCCGCACGCAAAGGGTCGTCTAATAAGGTGAATCCGGTGCTTTCCCACAATGTGTGTAAACGCTCGTGGATCATATCCTGCATCCTTTTCTTATAGGTATTTTCCGCATCTAATAGAGCGAAAGACGCAAACAGAGACATTTGTGTTTGCTGTGGCAAGGAAAGACCGGCCGTATGATTCAAGGCTACTTGACGGCTATCGGCTACCATACGATCAATAAAGCGGATATCCTCGGGATGTAAGGATAGACTGCTATATCGTTTTTTTAGAAGCTCCTGTTTATCTCTTGGCAATTCACGGATCATCCGGTCGTAAATATTATCTTGATGTAAAGCGATTACCGCCAATCTCCATCCGGTTGCCCCGAAATATTTGGAGAAAGAGTAGACACATAACGTATTCTTTGGTAATTCGGCCATCATCGAGCGAAAATGCGGAATAAATGTCGCATACACATCATCCGTAATAATCATGAGGTTGGGATTGTCGTTCCGTACGATCTCAACGATCCTATTCATCAATGCTTTTGTCAATCCGTATGAAGGCGGGTTGCTCGGGTTTGTTATGAAAGCAGCTTTCACGCTAGGATCTTTCAGGACATCTAAATCTTTTTCTTGATATTGCCACGTGTGATAGCCGTCTTTTGTCATCTTCAAGGCTTTTATCTCTATGACATTAAAAAGATAACGAGCCTGTTCCGGAATCTCTATATAAGGAGTGAATACCGGAGCGAAGAGAACGATCTTATCTCCCTTATTCAACAAGAAATTCTGCTGCAAGGTATCGAAGATATAACACATGGCGGCAGTTCCGCCCTCGGTAGCGAAAAGGTCGAATATTCCCTCAGGGGGCTGGTTATCACATAATTCTTGGTCTAAATAATCCCGCACGAGCATTTCTGTATATTTCAAGATACGATCGGGAACCGGATATTGATCACCAATGACGCCTTCCGCCCATTCATATACAAGCTCATTCTCATCTACACCTTTTTCCGTGACCAGATATTCATAGGTACCCTTCAATAAAGTAGCGCCGGGAGATTGCGCATGTTTCTTTAGAAACTGTACGAAGCGAGACGCGATCCTTTTGCGGTTGGGAACCCCTGCGGCTCCGGCCATCTCATCTGCCAATTCGGTTTCCTGCAGGCATTCCTCCAAGGCGAACTGCCCTAATAGGAAGAATGCCTCCCGTGGAACCGTACTGATCCAGTTTGGATTTCCCCTTCCTGCGTTCAGCATGATGTGCGTACTTTTACGAGCGCTCTCATCCGCTAACTCTATCAAGATGTTCTTTAGCTCGAAAGGGCTAATCTCCGACATCTTTTTCTCATATTCTCTCGTGACATGTATTTTCTTCTTGTCCATACATTATATATATTACATGATTAGCACAATAACGACACCCCAGATGATTAATAAAGTATTACCCACCGCATAGGTAACGGTATAGCCTAAGGCTGGAGTCTCACTTCCTACGGCATCTTCCACCGCTCCTAATGCGGCAGTTGTCGTACGTGAACCCGCCGTACAACCTAAAGTAATAGCCGGGTGGAACTTAAAAACGTAACGTCCCATCAGAATACCGATGATAAGCGGGATAGATGTCGCTAAAGCACCGATAATAAATAAACTTATACCGACTTCCTTCAATCCGGTCACGAAACTGGGACCCGCCGTGATACCGACTACGGCGATAAACATATTCAACCCCAAATTATTTAATATCCAAACGGAAGGCTCCGGAATACGCCCGAAGGTCGGATGCTTAGAACGAAGCCATCCAAAGACGAGCCCGGCTATCAAAGCACCTCCACTCGTACTTAGGCTAATCGGGACACCCCCGAAATGAATCGCGAGCGAACCTAAAATTCCCCCTAAGAAAATACCGATACCCACGAAAATCAAATCGGTCTGATTGGTTGGGCGATCGGGATATCCCAAAGCCGTCGCCGCTTTATTTACCTCTGATTTCATGCCTACCAATTCCAGCATATCACCAGAATCTATCACCGTAGCGGCCAAGACCGGGATATTGATACCCGCACGCCTTACGGACTTGATGCTAACACCATGCATAAACGATTGATTGCGTAAATAGCAGATCTTTTTCCCCACGTATTCCTTATGGATCACTAGTACGGGTAACGTCTCTGCCGGAAAATCGAGCAATTCAATGTCATTGACCTCGTCGCCAATCCAGTTCTCCTCTCCGATCACGAATTCTCGGCGACCGCTTAGAACAACCTCATTTCCGGTATGTAAAACCAAATCCGGTTTAACATCGGTTACTACATTATTAATACGGACACGCTCCACGAACAAATGCCGTCCCAATTGGTCTAAATATACCTCCAACTGCTTTACGCTTTTGCCATCCTTGAACCATTCATTACTAATCTTATAGGCCCGGAAAGTTACCGGACGGGCGGCAGGCATAAAGCCCGGTTGCTCGCTCTCGTCGTTATTTCCCATTTTAGCCTCTAGCTCTTTACACGCTTTTTTCACGTAGTCGAGTCCTCCTAAAAGACGTGGCCCGATATCACTCACTAACCATGCGGATCCTGCCGTACCGAAAATATAAGTTACCGCATAGGCCACGGGCATTACATTTACCATAGCGCTTTTATCCGTATCGCTAATATTCATCTGTCCGATCGTATCTTCGGCAACTCCTAATACTGCCGACATCGTCTGGGAGCCCGCCAATAATCCTGCGGCCTCGCCTGCGTTATATCCCATAAGTTTCGCTAACAAAAAAGGAACGATCAAACAAAATATACACATGACGGCGGCGAAAAGCATTTGAGGAAGACCTTCCTTTTTCAATCCCCGGAAGAACTGTGGCCCAACGCTATATCCTACAGCGAAGAGGAACATCAAGAAAAAGACGGACTTTAACGGTCCGCTTATATCGATTTTTAATTGCCCGATCAATACACCGACCAATAATACGCTGGTAACCGTTCCCAGCGTGAACTTCTTTATCTTAAACTTGCCAATCCAGAAACCGAGAGCTAAGGTTATGAAAATAGCTAGCTCCGGATAATGTTGAAGTAAATTAGTTATCCATTCCATATCTATTTATTTGATGTTAAACAAAAAAGATGCTATTGGAACAGGGATTCTTTGAAAGATGTTGTTACTTTTCGGGATTATTTATATAAATTTGCGACCGCTTAGGTGATAGAGTTTGTCTACCGACAACTCTATAAAAGGGAATCCGGTTAGAATCCGGAACAGTGCCCGCTACTGTGAAGCTCTTGAAAAGGAAAGCGTTCTGCTATGCCACTGTCTTAAGAAAGATGGGAAGGTTGCTTTCCGAGCCAGTCAGGAAACCTGCCAAGCGAAGTAATGATTAATTCCTCCCGGGGTCAGGAGCAATTAAGAGGATAGAAATATCACCTATATCCAAAAGATGTTGGAGACGGAATAATACGTTGTCTCCGTGGGATTGATATGTAATCTAATTATTAATATATTCATATGATGAGGAAACACTTACTATCTTTCTTCCTGCTGGTCATCAGCCTAGTTTGTCGTGCGCACGATGGCGAGAATTTTGTAGCATCCGATTTATTCGCCTCTTTACAACCGGGCGATAAGGCCGCTTTATTGATGGTACATTTTGGAACAACCCATGATGATACCCGTGCCTTGACAATCGACGCGATCAATCAAAAAGCGAAAGAAGCTTTCAAAGATGTTGAGTTGCGTGAGGCATGGACTTCTCGCATTGTAATGCGCCGCTTAAAAGCTCGTGGCGTAGAGAAACTGAACCCGATCGAGGCCTTGGAAAAATTAAAGACTGATGGTTATACACATGTCTTGATCCAATCCACGAATATAATCGAAGGTATCGAGATGGAATCCTTACGTAAGGATGTTGCCACCATGAAATCTTCTTTCAAGGAGATTCGTATCGGTAATCCTTTATTGTATACACCGGAGGATTATGAGGCGGTAATCGTCGCTATCACAAAAAATGGGGCGAAAGAAGGCGCTACTTTATTGGTAGGCCATGGCACTTATACTCCGGCGACGGCTCAATATGCCATGTTGGATTATATGTTGAAGGAGAAGGGATTCAAGGATTATTCCGTAGGAACCATCGAGGGCTATCCTACTTTTGATACGATGGTAGCCCAAGTAAAGGCCAATGGAACGAAGAAAGTCTTGTTGATGCCATTTATGTTTGTCGCCGGAGACCATGCGAAAAACGATATCGCCGGTGATTGGAAAGAGGAACTGGAAAAGAAAGGCTACGAGGTAAGCGTATTTATGGAAGGTCTGGGACAGAATCCGGATATTCAGAAGATCTTCATCGAACATGCCCGTTTCATGGCTAAACATAAGATGATCGATATCGTTGATAAGAAGAAAGCTTATGCGGTAGAGAAGGACTAAAAAAGTTCTCCAAATCTATGTTTTATTCCTTTCGGAAGAAAAAGTAATTCCTTCCGAAAGAAACTAAATTTTCATTCGAAGGAAAATGGAATTTCTTTCGAAAGGGATTTCACATGCATACAATAAACAGTTATAATGCTAAATATATGAAAAGAGTTTTGACAATCTTACCGTTGACAGCCTTATGTATCAGTACGATGCAGGCACAACACAAGAATGAGTACACGAATTTCGCCGATACGACATTCAATATTCAAGAAGTCGTAGCGACCGCCGCACGCAAGCCATGTCCACAAATCACGAAGTTGGACGTACCTATGAAATATCTTCCTATTTCAATTAATAGCATTACGGCGAGTAGTTTGGAGTTGCGAGGTATCCGTAATATCCAAGATGCGGTACGCTTTATGCCGGGCGTACGATTCCAGACATCTTATGGCGCATTTCAACAATTGTCGATCCGTGGTTTCGATCATTCTATCATGATGATAGACGGTATCCGCGATGAACGTTCGGCAATAAACAACTCTTATCCCGTACCCGATCTATCCTGTATCGAGTCTATTGAATTATTAAAGGGACCGGCTTCTGTACTTTACGGACATTCAGCCGTAGGTGGAACCTTGAATATCGTTCGTAAATCCCCGTCAGAGAAACAGAGCGTTAATGCTCGATTGGCCTACGGTAGTTACGAGAATAAAGAGGCGACACTTGGCATGGGCGGTAAATTGGTCGGTCCGGTCAATTATTACGCCAATGTCAACTTTTCCGATCAAGAGGGCTGGCGTGATAATGGCAACCGTCGCTTTTCCGGTTATCTGGCATTGCAAGCTAAAATGACGGAACGTGACATATTAGATGTTCGCGGAGGTTTTAACCGCGACTTCTATGGGACGGAGATCGGTCTTCCCGATTTAATGGCAAATGATGTATATAATGTGCAAACAGGACAGTTATATCTCCATAAAAATGAGATGCTACCGGGACTTGACCGTGAGGCTCGCTACAATAACGAGTCCGACTTTATGAAGAATCACGCATGGAACGTATCGACGCAATACACACATACTTTTTGGAACGGCGCGAAACTAACAGATCGCCTTTCTTACAATAACGACGATATCAACTATTTTGGGACGGAAGCCCTCGACTATCTCGAAAGTGATGATCCGATCTATGATCATTATTATATGAAAAACGGCCAGAAAAAATATATCTGTTTGGACAGTGTATATCTTTCTTTCCCGCTTCGCTTCTCCCATATAGCCAAGACGGTAGCCAATACGCTCGAGCTAAGCGGTAAATTCAGGACGGGTGAGATAAAGCATACGTATATGGGAGGTTACTCTTTCGTCGCCTTGAATCGTACCAGCTATTCGGGCTATAATTTAGGAGATGATGTTCAGGGTCCCGGCCTTTATTCGCATGTATCCGTTTATGATCCGCATAGCATGGGATATATGACCAGTAAATTCTCGAAAGCAACGGTTACGCATCATTATTCCAACAGCCTTTATCTTCAAGATATGGTTGAGTTCAACGAGCAATGGAAGGTATTAGCCGCTCTACGTTACGACTTTTTCCGTTATATGTCCGCCAGCGCTACAACTCCTACCGGACGACGTGAGTATGAGGAACATTCAAGCTTCAATATGATAAAGAATAAGGCGTTGACTTATCGTTTCGGAGCGGTCTATCTGCCCCATCCGAATACATCCATTTATGCTTCTTTCGCTTCTTTCTTCAAACCGATCCGTACGTTCTATCAAGATAATGTCGTTTATGTAGGAGGTGATGGAAATCGTTTCGAGCCTGCTCGCAATGAGGAAGTATTTAAGCCGGAGAAAGGATACCAAGCCGAGGTGGGGCTTAAATATCAATTGAACAATATATTAAGCGCCAATGCCAGCTTGTTCTATATCCGGAAGATGAACAGTACGGCTAAGTTGACCAACA
>ERZ779892.3306-NODE-3306-length-11519-cov-5.198273_pt1 | contig 11519 bp, 7 predicted proteins | sample MGYA00511552_ERZ779892 | MGnify/ENA primary metagenome ERZ779892 (study PRJEB29588, sample SAMEA2154561) | human gut metagenome | biome: human gut; feature: human-associated habitat; material: faeces | place: Denmark | collected 2008/2010 ... | reverse complement strand
GACCTCCGCAACGAGGAGGAGAAGACCCAGGCGCCGGATTTTTGGGAGAATCCCGACAAGGCGCGCGAGCAGTTGCGCAAGGTGGCGGGGATCAAGGCGTGGGTCGAGGACTACGACGCCGTGTGCAAGGAGGTCGAGGACTTGCAACTGATGCCCGACTTCGTGAAGGAGGGCGTGGTCAGCGAGGAGGAGATGGACGCCCACTACGCCGCGACGCTCGAAAAGATCGAAAAACTCGAAATGCGCAACATGCTGCGCCGCGACGAGGACAAGCTGGGGGCGATTCTGGACATCAACGCCGGAGCCGGAGGCACGGAGGCGCTCGACTGGGCGTCGATGCTCATGCGCATGTACACCCGCTGGGGCGAGGCCCACGGCTATAAGGTCAAGGTGCTGGACTTCCAGGCCGGCGACGAAGTCGGGGTGAAATCCTGCACGCTGGAGTTCGAGGGGGAATACGCCTACGGCTACCTCAAGAGCGAGAACGGCGTGCACCGCATGGTGCGCCTGTCGCCGTTCAACGCCAACAACAAGCGGCAGACGACCTTCGCGTCGGTCTTCGTCTCGCCCGCGGTGGACGATACGATCGAGATACGGATCAACCCGGCCGACATCGAGTGGGACACCTTCCGCTCGTCGGGCGCGGGCGGCCAGAACGTCAATAAGGTCGAAACGGCGGTCCGGTTGCGCTATCACGGCAAGGATGCCGATACGGGCGAGCCGATCGAGTATCTGATCGAGAATATGGAGACTCGCTCGCAGTTGATGAACCGCGAAAATGCCATGCGCATCCTCAAGTCGAAACTCTACCAGCGGGAGCTGGACAAGCGCATGGCTACGCAGCAGGCACTCGAAGCTACGAAAAAACGCATCGAATGGGGTTCGCAGATCCGCTCCTACGTCTTCGACGACCGACGGGTGAAGGATCATCGTACGGGAGTCCAGACCTCGGATGTCGAGGGGGTGATGGACGGCGACCTGGACGAATTCATCAAGGCCTACCTGATGGAGTTCGGCGGACAGGCGTAAGCGTGGGGATGTGAGAATATTGCAGGGGGGGCGAAAATTTTATTTTCGCCCTCCCTCTTGTTTTAAGTTTGTTTTATTCGATCGAATGGATCGAAATCGTATTTCCTGCTGCGGGTCCCCATTTTCCATTCTTTTTTTGCAGGGCGTCCGTTTCACCCCAGAATCCGTAGTCGCATTGGATGATAGCTTCCGTGAGTGAAGTGTTTATTACGATATAGCTGAAGTAGGGTGATGATCGTGGATTCGGATAATGTAAAAAGGATGAATAGCACACGGGAAATTTACTTGTATAAAAGTTGAGAGCATGTTGTGAATAAATAAAGCTTTTCGACTTTTTGACTTCGGAGTCGATAAAACTGTCAATGGCTTTTTTGTAAGATGGAATGAGTTTTAAGAACCGAATTTGTTGAGGCGCATTGCAGGGACGGTACCCTTTGATGATTCGTTGCGGTGTATAATCCATTTGGGAAAACCATTGATGCGACGATAAGTCTTCAGGACGGAAACAATCGAGATATTCTTCGTCACTTAAAATATAGACGGGAACTTCTCCCGGAAAAACCAAGTTGCCGTTGACGATCCGCCCCTGTTTGTCCGGAGAGAGTTCTTTGTTATTGAAATAATATTTTTCCATTAGGTAGTCCAAAAGTTGATAAACAGTTGTTGTTAGCTTATCGTTTGTGTCGTATATCGCCGCGGTTCGGCTTTCCTGCTCCCATTTTTCGATGAATTTTTCGATTTTTTCCGAAGACTGCTCGGAGCATGCCGTAGTGAGTTCAGAGAGTAGTCGCTCCGCATCTGGAGTGTCTGCGCAAGGGTTACGGTTTTGGGCTTGAACGATTCCGAGTGTAGCAAAAGAAACAAAAGCGATAAGCAATACCGGCAAAAATTGGATCAGACGGTTTTTCATTTTTATATGGTATAAGTTCAATTAATCAAAGATAGTAAATTTTCTGTTTTTGATTGACTGATATTTTTAGGTTTATCCGTTTTTTCGTATCTGTTGCTTCCGGACAGGCGGCAGATGTCGTCGCAGCGCGGAATTTACTGTCGGATGCGATCAGCCCGGTTCCGACGGAGTCCGTACGGGTCGGTACGACCGATACGGCGATGTATTATCCCCGGCTTGCAGGGAAGCGTGTGGCCTTGCTTGCGAATCATACTTCGAGGATCGGCGAACGGCATTTGGTCGATATTCTTCACGCGAGGGGATTCGATGTGACTGCAATCTTCGCTCCGGAGCACGGATTCCGGGGAACGGCCGATTCCGGAGAGCACATGGGAGGTTCCGTCGATGCGGCGACAGGTATTCCGATCCGGTCGCTCTGCGACGGGAACACGCGGAGGCCTTCCGACGAGGCGATGCACTCGTTCGAGGTGGCGTGAACAGGTTGGATGCGGGCGTGTTATACCTAAATTATATAGAGCGATTGGATGCCTGCGTAGGTTTCGAGCGGGAAGCCATTGGTCCGGATCGGCCCAATCTCAACGGAATGCTCATCGACGGACCGATTCTCGAAGAACGATACGAGGCGGGGTGGAATATGTGTGCCGGATAATTGTCGAGGGATATGCTGCGGATGAGATCCGCAGCCGGTGGCGGGAGGATATCGGGCTGTTCCGTATTCAAAGAAAGCCATCTCTTTTATACGAAGAGCGACCTTTATTCCGTTCTATTCGTGAATAAAGTCTGCGAGTATGCCGGAATCGCTCGCAAAGCGGAGGAAATGTTGTTTTTTATCCGATTTTTCAGGCCGATTCGAAATAAATCCGTATATTTGCAACCATGTCCTTTGAGTAAATGAGTTGCAGGAACGAAGAAATTTCCATAAACAAACCTAATAATTTTTTAATGCGTATGAAAATCAAAACATTTATGTTTGCTGCTTTGGCAGCATTTGCGACCTTGTTCGCTGGTTGTAGCGACGACGAAAACAAAACCAACGGTGGCGGTGGCAATAACGGAACGGGAGGAGATCCTGTCGAGAGCGAATATAAGGTGACGTTCTCCGACACGTCTTATTACAGTTCGGTTGCTACGTTCGAGGCGATTACAGAGAATGCCAAGTCCCAGTCTTTTATGGCTGTGGTGTTTGAGACGGCGTTCCTGGAGCAGCAAATTCCCGGAATTACGGATAATGATATTGCGAAAGGTGTCATCAACTATTATAAGGCGGAATATATGTCGCAGGGAGTCACTGTTGCTGATATTTACAATGTGATTACTCTGCAGGGGCAGTTGCATGGTAGTGTAACTCCTTTGGAGTTGGATGTCCCCGGTTTGTCGGCGGGTACATCCTACTCGGTTGTCGTTGCCGGTATCAACGAGAACCTTGAAATTGTCGCTAACGGAATCGTTGCCGAGTTTACGACGAAGACATTGCCCGGCCTGGAGGAGGAGAATTGTACTTTCGAATGGACGGTTGAGCCTAAATCGACGTCCGTAACAATGAGTTTTACTCCTTCCGATAAGGAGGTGCCCTACTTCTTCTATGCGCTGACAGCTGAAGAGTATAGTTCGGAATGTCAAAACGACCCCGCGATACTGAAAGAGCTGCTCCCCTCTTTTATCGCTAACTTGGCCAAGGCTTACCAGATGTCTGTTTCCGAGTTTATGAAGAAACAGCGGATGACGGGTGATTTGGAGGAGTTCACTCTTACTGGTTTGCTGCCTAAAACGGGGTATGTCGTATTCGTGTGCGGTATGGATGAGTACGGTCGTCCGACGACGGATGTCAGCGTGAAGGACTTTGAAACGTTGGAATATGTCGCTTCGGATGCTACGGTGGAGAGCGTGGATGTCCGTCTGTATGACGGTGAGGAGGCTTCGTCAATTGATCCGACTACGTATAAGCCCGATGATTACGGAGGTGCCTATTTCTTGCGATACGTACCCCAGTTCTCCGAAGAGTGTGCCGAGGTTTGGAATATGTTGGTGATCGATGTGGATTTTTCGGGTGAGTCTGACGACGTGGTTTTGTCTTACATTATGAGTATGGGCTTTGATGCAAATACTTCTATGATGGATATAGTCAAGCTTCCTGAGGGCCTTATGGTTTACGCTTATATCGTAGCACAGAACGAGGCCGGAGAGTATGGTAATATTTACCGATGTAAACCGTTCGAGGTGAGCAAGGCTAACCTCAGTCCGGTGGAGGAACTTTTCCCCGAGTCTAATTCGAAGAGCGGAATCTCTTCCGTAGCTTTCAGTTCGGTGGGCAAGATGTGTCCGAAGACCGTAAATTCGATGAAAATCGTTAGCGTGTTGTAATTCGGCCGCTGACCGAAACCGAAGATTCCCGAAGTAATTTCGGGAATCTTTTTTTGCGTCTTTCGGAACCGGGGAGGAGCAGCTGGAGGAAATTCCGGGAATTGAGTCCGAAATATTTGGCACTTTGTGGAAAAGTATTTAATTTAGTAAAAAATATCGCAATGATATATTTTGGTGGATCTCTTTGGGAATGTAGCGCCAAGTTCCTCCGAGGAGGGGATGTAGGGGAGAATTGCATTACAGACGCAGCCACAAGCTGCGAATAGGCGACCCTTGCGATGCTGCGATCTCGGATGATGGTACACTGAAATATATAATTGCCCAAAATGTTTATTGCAATGAGTGTATCTGTGAACAAGACATATTCGGCGGCCGATTTGAAATTCCTCAATTTGCTTTCGGAGAAATTCCCGACCATTGCCGACGCTACGACTGAAATCATCAACCTGGAGGCTATTCTGAACCTTCCCAAAGGTACCGAGCATTTCCTTACGGACCTTCACGGTGAATACGAGGCTTTCCGCCACGTGCTGAAGAACGCTTCAGGCGTGATCCGGCAAAAGGTGCACGAGGTTTTCAACAATACTTTGCGCGAATCCGAAATGACGGAGCTTTGTACGCTGATCTACTATCCCGCCGAGAAGCTGCAACTCATCAAGCAGAAGGAATCGAATCTGGACGACTGGTATAAGGTTACCCTCAACCAGCTGACGGAGGTCTGCCGGGCTGTTTCGGTCAAATACACCCGCTCGAAGGTGCGCAAGATGCTGCCTCCGGATTTTTCCTATGTCATTCAGGAGCTTCTCCACGAATCCGATTCGCCGGGATCGCCCAAACAGAGTTATTTCAACGGGATTCTCAATTCGATCATCTCGATCGGACGGGCGGATGCTTTCATTATCGCCATGAGCAATGTGATCCAGTGCCTGACGATCGACCGTCTGCACATCATCGGCGATATTTTCGATCGGGGGCCCGGTCCGCACTTCATTTTCGATACGCTGGCCCAGTACAAGATGTACGATATCCAGTGGGGTAATCACGACATTCTTTGGATGGGCGCTGCGGCGGGAAATTTAGCTTCGATCGCCAATGTGATCCGTGTGTCGGCCCGCTATGATAATCTCGATGTGTTGGAGGACGGCTATGGCATCAACCTGCTGCCGCTGGCCCGCTTCGCCATGGAAGTTTATGAGAACTCACCCTGCAAGCCTTACCAGCCCAAAGTGATGCAGAATTCGGGCGTTACGGAGCGCGATGTACTGCTGATGGCCCAGATGCACAAGGCGATTTCGGTGATCCAGTTCAAGATCGAGGGACAGATGATCAAGCGCCATCCCGAATACAAGATGGAGGGGCGGGCTTTGTTGGAGAAAATCGACTACGAGAAGGGAACCATCGAGATCGACGGCAAGGATTATCCCTTGAAGGACGCCGACTTTCCGACGGTCGATCCCCGGGATCCTTATAAGCTGACTCCGGGCGAAGATCAGCTTATTCGTACGTTGCAGGCCTCGTTCCTGAACAGCGACAAGTTGCAGAAACATATCCGGCTGCTCTTTTCGAAGGGTAGTATGTACCTGATCGTCAATTCGAACCTGATGTACCACGCTTCGATTCCGATGACCGACGAAGGGGAGTTCAAAACAGTCATCGTGGACGGAAAACCCTATGCCGGACGGAGTCTGCTGGACAAACTGGACCGCCTGACCCGGGAGGCCTATTTCGGTGGCAACGGGGCCAAGAGTCAGCAGATGGCGCTCGATTACATGTGGTACTTGTGGTGCGGCCCCGAATCCCCGTTCTTCGATAAGGCCAAGATGGCGACGCTGGAGCGTTATCTGATCGAGGACAAGAAGACGCACCACGAGGAGAAGGGAGCTTATTACAAGCACTTGGATGATACGAAGATGTGTAGTATGATTCTTTCGGCTTTCGGACTCGATCCCGAGAAATCCCATATCATTTCGGGACACGTGCCCGTGAAGACCTGCAAGGGCGAAAGTCCCATCAAGGCCGGCGGCAAGCTGCTGATGATCGACGGCGGATTTTCCAAGGCGTACCATTCCGAAACGGGCATCGCCGGTTACACGTTGATTTACAATTCGCACGGGCTGCAACTGGTGCAGCACGAGCCTTTCGAGTCGGCGGTCAAGGCCGTCGAGGAGGGACAGGACATCATCTCTACGAAGGTGATCGTCGAGGCGACGACCGATCGGATCACAGTGCGTGATACGACTATCGGCAAGGAGTTGCAGGTGCAGATCGACGACCTGAAGAACCTGCTGGCGGCTTATCGCAGCGGCCAGATCAAGGAACGGAAGTAACCGAAGGCAGCGTTGCTGCGAAATATCCGTGTCCGGGGGACTCCTTTTGCCCGGTCGGAGTTCTGCGAAAGACGATTTTCGAAGGAGCGAATCGGTCTTTTCGGTTCGGCAGTAAGGCGGGGGATAAAAGCGGGCCGCAGCTATTACGCTGCGGCCCGCTTCTGCGATATAGACGAAATTGAAAATCATTCCCATTCTATCGGCTCACCGCTCCAGCGATCCCAATCTTTCCACCGCTCGGTGGTCGCACGGACGGCTTCTTCATAGTCCTCATTGGTGATATGAATCGTCCATCGCACGGCACGGGGGCGGTCCGGGAACTCTTCATACTCCCAACGGGCCGGGTCGCGTAGCGTTCCGACCATCTCTTCCGTCATAGGCTTTATAAAATTATAACGCATTGCGGTGTCTTTCTCCGGGGCCAAAGTCCCGGCCTTATCGTCTCGATAGTAAATTTCAACAGCAGTCAGTCCCTTGTTCAAGTCTTTGATTAATACTTGGTCCATATCGAAATTCAAACCCGCGCTATTTTCCGTACAACTCCAATGCGTAGCTTGTTCCTTCGGCTTGAGGTAGTAGAAGAATCCGTATGGATTCATCCGTACTCTTACTGCAATGTACAGCGGCTGGTCGCTGTCATTTCGCATACGGAAGTACGTGTAATAGAGACTGGGTTCTTCGTCCTTTATGTTATCCTCCATCGAATGATACATCTCCTTATACTCCTCTGAAGGCTGTACCGGCTGTTCTTCCGGCGGGGTTTCCGGTGCCGGACTTTCCGCTTTGTCGGAACAGCCCAGCGGGGCCAAGAACAGGAGCAAGGCTCCTAACGATAAATAGACACGTGCTTTCATAATCAGGTAGGTTTTAGGTTGAACGATCGTCGCCTGCAACGGTATGCCTTCGATCTTTTTCCACGCGCCTCTTCCGGAATGCTTGCGGCCATTGTACCGCGAGCTTCCCCTTTCACGGGCTGAAACAGGCATTAGACATTGCAGGCTACGCTTCTCCCGCGATGTTTCTGTGCTCTAAATTAAGTATAATAGATAGATTCTGCAAACGGAAAGGTTCGTTTGCGGAAAATCCCTGCACACGTGTCTTTCGATGTCCTGCCACAGCCCCGCTACCGTCCGATGGGTTCGACCTTTCCGCGAAATTTCTTTCGAGGGTGCTTCGGGGCGTACGAATTAACGGGGTCGGCGTGGGATCGTAATCTGCTGTTGAAATAGGCTGGAAAACGGTCGCGGTACTTGAACGTATAAACTCTGCCGAAATTTGGAGGCGGGCCATAGAAATCCGGCCGGCAGTCTGTCCTGCGGGATGTACGGGGCTTCCCCGCTTCATACCCCGCCCTGTTCCGGCTCGTCCGCTTGTTTAGCGGACCCGGAGCTTGCGTCCGAGCCGCAGGATCGTGGTCGATTTGATACCGTTGAGCGAACAGAGCTTCGATACCGTCGTGCCGTATCGTCGTGCGAGGGCGCCGAGCGTATCGCCCGACTTGATCGTGTGGTAAGTTACGGCGGCTCTTTCCGCAGCCTCCTTTTTGTCGGCCTTTTCCACTTCCGCTTCGTCGTCGAAATCCTGTCCGGCGTTGGACCGGATGTCGAAGAACGATTTCTTGAGCAGGAATGTCTGACGTCGTAGAATGCCCGATTCGAAGTCGATCAGCCGCTCCGGGTCGAAAGCCTGTCCGTAATAACGGGTTTCGAAATGCAGGTGCGGGCCGGTGGAGTAACCGGTCGAGCCGACATAGCCGATGAGATCGCCCTGATTGACATAGTCACCGGACGAAACGGTATAATGCGTCATGTGGCCATAGAGCGACGAGAAGCCGTCGCCGTGGTTGATCGTGACATAGTAGCCGTAGCCGGAAGAGAAGGTTGCGGTCGTCACCGTGCCGCTCTTCGTGGCATAGACGGGCGTACCCTGCGCAACGGCAAGGTCAACGCCGTTATGGAAGCGATAGCCGCCGTCGATCGGATGATAGCGATAGCCATACGGGGATGTAATCACAACACCGCTGCCCGCCGGAAGCGGGAAGAGGAAGCCGCCAGCGTTTGTGCCGCCACTGCCGCCGCCGTTGTTGCCGCCGTTGTTGCCACCGTTATTGCCGCCGCCATTGTTGTTATTGCCGCCGTTATTGTTGTTCTTGGCGGCTTCTTCCTCAGCACGCTTGGCATCGGTGTATTCCTTTTCTTTTTCGGCAATCTGCTCCGTCAGATCCTCGAGCATGGCCTCATAGGTCTCGTTTGTCTCGCGCAGCAGGTCTGCATCGGAGACAAGCTCCTGCAGCAGCTCGTCGGAATCGGCGCGCTTGGCCGTGAGCGTCTCCTGCGCGCTGGCAAGCTCAGTCTTCTTCTCCTCGAGAGAGACCTTCTCCCCTGCCAGCTCCTCCTTGGCGGAGAGGACCTCCGTGGCGATCTGGCGCATGTTCTCGAGCATACGCTGGTCGCTCTGAGCGATCTCCTCGACCATGGAAACGCGGTTGAGCATTTCGGAGAACGTCTTTGCGCCGAAGATGATGGACCAGTACGACACGTCGCCCTGCTCCTGCATGGCGCGGATGCGCTGCTTATAGCGGTCGAGCAGGTCGTTCTGATCGGTCTGGAGCTGGTCAAGCTCCGCCTGCTTTTCGGCGATGAGCAGATTGTACTGACGGATCTGCTCGTTCAGATTCTCGACCTCCTGCCGCGTCAGCTCGATCTCCTGATCGATCTGCGCCTTCTGCTCCACGACATTGAGCGTCTGGGTATTGTTTGCGGCGATCTGTGCCTCGAGCTCCTGCTTCTTCTGGTCAAGCTCATCCTGCTTCGATTCCAGGCCGCTGATCTCCGTGCGGATATCCGCGGAATTGGCCGCGAAGACCGTAACAAGCAGACCTGTCAGGATCGCAGCGGCCAGCAGCAGCGCGATGACGGAGATGATGACTCTTCTGTACTTATACATAGTATACCCTCCTGTGCGCGTATTTCAGACCTTCAGGAATTTCCGGATGGACATCAGGCTGCCCACAACGCCGATCAGCAAGCCCGTGACCACGCACACCAGCGCGACCGGCAGAGCGACCGTGCTGAACGAGACGACGTGGAGGAAGCTGAGCTGGCCGGAGCTGGCAATGGCGCCGCGGATGGCCTCGTACAGGCCCCACTCGAGGAAGAACGAGCACACGGCGCCCAACAGGCCGAGGATGAACCCCTCGACCACGAACGGCAGACGGATAAAGCCGTTCGTTGCACCGACCATGCGCATGATGGCGATCTCCTCGCGGCGGTCGAACATGGCAAGCTTGATCGTATTGGAAATGATGATGAGCGACACGATGAGCAGCACGGCCGCGATGCAGGCCGAAACAATGGACAGCACGTTGCGGATCGTGGACATGGCGTTGGCGACCGTCGGATCGGAATAGATGGTCGCAACGCCGGGCACCTGCTTCAACGCGTCGATGGTCTCCTGCAGCTTGGAGTTGTCCTCCAGCGTGACGATGTACTGGTCGCGCATGGTCTCGGCGGTCACGCCGTCGTACATGACGGCGTCATATTCCTTGACGAACGTCTGCAGAGCCTCCTCGCGGGAGATGAAGCGGGCATCCGCGACATTGTCGATCAGATTGATGCGGGAGCCGACGCTCTTGGCCTCAGCCTCGGTGTAGCTCTCGTCGATGCAGATGAGGACCTCGTTCTCCTTCTGCAGATCGTCGACGATCAGGCCGATGTTATAGGTGATAAGGCCGAAGCTCGTGACGATCACGAGGCAGGCCACGGTGATGCAGACTGCGGCAAAGGACATAAAGCCATGCTTGAAGATCGCCTTTGTGCCCTCGCCGACGAGAAAGCTGAAATTATTGTGCTTCATAGCTGTAATACCCGTCCATTCCGTCGCTGACGACTCTGCCCTCGTCGATGGCGACTACGCGCTTGGTGAAGCGGTCCACCAGGCCCTTTTCGTGCGTAACGACCATGACCGTCGTGCCGAGCGCATTGATCTGCTCGAGCAGGAGCATGATCTCAAACGAACGCTGCGGGTCGAGGTTGCCGGTCGGCTCATCGGCGATGATCATCGTCGGATTGTTGATGAGCGCGCGGGCAATCAGAACCATTTGCAGTTCGCCGCCGCTCATGCGGTTGCAATCCTTGTAGGCCAGACGGGTGATGCCGACCTTTTCCATCATGCGCTCGGCCATCTCGATTTCCCGCGCGCCCGGCTGCTGGAATGTACCCATGTGCGAGCTTCTGCCGAGCATGACCATTTCAAGTCCGGTATAGGAGAACGCAAAGCCGTGGCTCTGGGGAATATAGGAAACGGTTTTCCAGATATCCGCAGGCTTCATCTTCACGATGTTTTGCCCGTTCAGCAGGGTCTGCCCGCGTTTCCACGGCAGAAGACCGATCATGCATTTAAGCAACGTCGTTTTGCCGATGCCGTTCGGGCCGAGAACTGCAAGAATGTGTCCTTTTTCCAAACTGAGATTGATGTGATCGAAAATCACAGGCTGTCCGAAATAGCCGAAGCAGCCGTCTTTGACTTCAAGGATCATCGAAAATTGCTCCTGTTTTTGTTCAGAAGGGTGATGAAGACCGGCGCGCCGATGATGGCCGTCAGGATGGAAAGCGGCAGCTCGATGATGCTGATGGTTCGGGAAAGCGTGTCGATCAGGATCATAAAGCTCGCGCCAAGGCTCAGGCTGACGGGAATGACGTATCGGTTGTTGCTGCCCACAAGCATGCGGGCGCAGTGCGGGATGAGCAGGCCGATCCAGCCGACCTGGCCGCACATCGAAACCGCCGACGCGGTGATGACGGTGGAGGCCAGAATGAAAATCAGGCGCGTGCGCGGCAGATTGATGCCGCTGGCCTTCGCCTCGTCCTCACTGAGGGACAAGATATTCAGCC
>ERZ779892.3293-NODE-3293-length-11537-cov-2.476049_pt1 | contig 11537 bp, 8 predicted proteins | sample MGYA00511552_ERZ779892 | MGnify/ENA primary metagenome ERZ779892 (study PRJEB29588, sample SAMEA2154561) | human gut metagenome | biome: human gut; feature: human-associated habitat; material: faeces | place: Denmark | collected 2008/2010 ... | reverse complement strand
ATCGATGAGCGGATGCTCCGCGAGATGCGCGAGCTGCTCGGCGAAAAAAATGTGATCGTAAAGTAGTCGCTTTTTTACAAATTCGCTACACTTTTGCAACCTGGCATGTTATACTGTATTTTATGGGAAAAGGGGGATTTGCGTTGCGGTTGCGGATGAAACGGATGCTGCTGGCCGTGCTGGCCGCGGCAATGTCGCTGGTCCTGTCCGGCTGCTTTGTCAAGACCGTCGACGAGCTGTACACGCTCCCTAAGCACTCTGATGAATATAACCGGCTGGAACAGGCCATCGATCAGGTCATGTCCAGCCAGAACGCGTCCTACGCCGCGCCGGTCTCCGGCATGAACCAGCAGTCGGTCCAGCTGGCCGATCTGGACGGCGACGGGACGGAAGAGGCGGTCGCTTTCCTGAAAACGACGGGCGACAAGCCGCTCAAGGCCTGCATCTTTTCCTGCGTCGATGAGGATTATCAGCTCATGGACGTGATCGAGGGCGACGGTACCAGCTTCGCGAGCGTGGAATACGTGCCGCTGACCGGCGGCCCCGGTGTTGAGCTGGTCATCGGGCGGCAGCTTTCCACGGACGTGCTGCAGTCGCTGTGCGCGTATTCGTACACCGGCGGGCACGTGGTCGAGCTGCTGAGCACGAATTACTCGGAATACCGCTGCGTCGATCTCGACGAAGACGGGCGGACGGATCTGTTTGTCCTCCGCTTTGACGCGGAGCAGCCGCAGGGCGTGGCCGAGCTCTACCGCTGGCAGGGCGACCAGATGGAGCGCGAGCCGGAGGCGTATCTGACGGCCGGCGCGTCGCCGGTCAAGCGCATTGTGTCCGGTGATCTGATGGAAGATGTCCCGGCTGTCTTTGTGGCGAGCGCCTATGAAGAGAACGGGCTTGCGACCGACGTGTTTGCCTTCCGGGACGGCGTGTTCCGCAACATTACCGCTGCCGACCCGGGCAGCGCGCTTTCCACCGTGCGTAGCTATTACGTCTATGCCACCGATGTGGACAGCGACGGGCTCATCGAGCTGCCGCAGATCCTTCCGCTGCCGTCGGCTGCGGGCTCGGAGGAGAACTACAGCGTTATCAGCTGGTATAATTTAGACCTGCAGGGCCGCAGCACACCGAAGCTGACGACCTATCACAGCTTTTCCGGCGGCTGGTTCTTATCCCTGCCGGACCGGTGGCAGAACCGGCTCTGCATCACCCGCAGCGAAGAGGTCGGCGGTGTCCGCGGCTACGTCTTCTCCGAGTGGAAGGATGAGACGCACACGGAGCCAATCTTCACCATCTATGCCTTCTCCGGCGACGACCGGGCGCAGCTCGCTTCGTCTGACGGTCGGTTCCTCCTTGCCGAGAAGGGCGATATCACATACGCAGCGCAGCTTGCAGCAGGGAAGTGGGCAGGCGAGCTTTCCGAGCAGACGCTCAGAGGCATGTTCCACTTTATTCATATTGACTGGAATTCGGGAGAGACGTGAGGAGCGTAATGGAATGAAGAAAGTAATGATTCTGGAAGACGAGGTCAGCATCCGAAGCTTTGTGGTCATCAACCTCAAGCGCGCCGGCTACGAAGTCGTGGAGGCCGGGACGGGCGAGGAAGCGCTGGAGCTTCTGAAGGCCAATCCGGACGTCGGCGTCGCCATTCTGGATATTATGCTGCCCGGGGATGATGGAATGGTGCTTTTAAAGAAGCTGAAATCTTCTTCAAAGACAAAGGATATTCCTGTGATCATGGTGACTGCGAAAGGTTCGGAGTATGACAAGGTGATCGGACTGGATTCGGGAGCGGATGATTACGTGACGAAACCATTCGGGATGATGGAGCTTGTATCCAGGATCAAGGCAGTCCTGAGAAGAAGCAGAAAGACGGAAGAAAAATCACAGATTGAGCTTTCCGGAGTCTGCATGAATATCAAAAAGCATGAAGTTACGGTGAATGGAAAGGAAGTAGCTCTCACATTAAAGGAGTTTGAACTGCTTGAAAAGCTGATGTTGAATAAGGGAATCGTCCTGACACGCGACCAGCTTCTGACTGAGATCTGGGGATATGATTTTGACGGTGAGACAAGAACCGTGGATGTCCATGTGCGTACGCTCCGGCAGAAGTTGGGGGAAAAGGGGGATCTGGTCCAGACGGTACGCGGAGTAGGTTATCGAGTGGGAGAAGAACAATGAAGCAGAAGATCCAGAAAAGTATGATGTTGATCTTGCTGGTGACATTATTTCCTTTCTATGTCATCATGACAGTAATTCTGTATAATCAAAATCTCGGAATCCTGGAAAAGGAAGTACAGCAGGAAGCGGCCTATCTCAGCAGCGGTGTGGATGTCGCAGGAGAAGAATATCTGAAAAAATTAGAACCAATGATAAAGGCGGATGAGGACACCCGTCTTACATTTATTTCCCAGAGTGGAGATGTTCTGTATGATTCGGACAGCAGTAAAAAGCTGGAGAACCATAAGTCGAGAGCTGAAGTAAAGCAGGCACTGGCGGAAGGACAGGGGGAGGATATCCGTATGTCGGATACGGTAGGAAAAGAATTATACTACTGTGCGATCCGCCTGGATGATGGAAGTGTGCTGCGGCTTGCCAGACCGATGGACAGCCTGATCCGAACCGCATGGAATATCCTTCCGGTTATGCTGGTCTTATCTGTGATCGGTATCGCACTGGCGTTGTTCCTTGCAAACCGGCAGACGAAGCGTCTGATGGAACCGGTGATGCATCTGGATCTGGAGCATCCTCTGGACAATGTGATCTATCCTGAAATGGTACCGCTTCTGGAAGCCATCGACCGGCAGAATAAAGAAAAAGAAGCGGTCGCGAATATGAGAAAGGAATTTTCGGCAAATGTTTCCCATGAGCTGAAGACACCGCTGACATCGATTTCCGGTTACGCAGAGATCATGATGAACGGGCTGGTACGTGCAGAGGACATCCCTGGATTTTCAAAAAGGATCTATAAGGAAGCACGTCGGCTGATCACATTGGTGGAAGATATCATTAAATTATCGAAACTGGATGAAGAATCAGTAGAACTGGAAAAAGAAGATGTGGAGCTTTATGAGCTGACCCGTGAGATCGTCAGCCGTCTTTCCCCGCAGTGTTCAGAGAAGAAAATTTCAGTGGCTTTGAGTGGAGAACCGGTATTCTGTCATGGAATCCGGCAGATTCTGGATGAGATGATCTATAATATTACTGAGAATGCGATCAAGTATAACCGTGATGGTGGAAGTGTTGCGGTCTGGGTCGGAAATACGCTGGACGGGCCAAAGATTAGTGTGAGCGATACGGGGATCGGAATCCCGGAGGAGCATCAGGAACGGATCTTTGAACGATTCTACCGGGTGGATAAGAGCCATTCAAAAGAGCGTGGCGGTACAGGACTGGGCTTGTCTATTGTGAAGCACGGAGCGATCCTGCATGGAGCGAAGGTTACTGTGAACAGTGAACCGGGCAAGGGAACAAAGATTGAGATCCGGTTCCCGAAAGAGGAAAAAATGAAAAAGGCAGAAGTTCTTTAACGGGCTTTTGTCTTTTTCTTTGCACTTGATGGAAACAGGAGATTGTGCTAGTATAGATATAACACAACAGAGGAAGGGGAAGCGGCATGATATTAGAAATAGATTTTAACAGTGATGAAGCAATTTATATCCAGCTTTGTAACCAGATCATCATGGGGATTGCTACCTCGGTGATACATGAAGGAGATTCATTGCCGTCAGTCAGGCAGCTTGCAGATACAGTCGGTGTCAATATGCATACGGTGAATAAAGCGTATAACGTCCTGAAAAGGGAAGGCTATATCAGTCTGGATAAAAGAAGAGGAGCGGTGATCGCACTGGACGTGGATAAGCTGGAGCAGTTGGATGAGATGCGGAGACAGCTTCGGATTGTACTTGCCCGTGGCTGTTGTAAGAATATCTCAAGAAGTGAAGTGCATGAGCTGGTAGATGAGATATTTGATGATTATGAGTGATTAAGAGTAAGTTGAGGAGGTAAAGATGCAGATACCTTATACAAAGCCGATGGAGAATGTGATAAAGCAGGCCGGAAAAATAGCAAGAGAGAGAAAGCATCCTTATATAGGAACAGAGCATCTTCTGCTTGCACTTCGGAAAGAGTATTCAGGAGTAGCCGGACAGGTGCTTGCAAAGAACGGTGTGGATGCAGAAAAGATCTCACGCCTGATCGATGAACTGGTAGCACCGGATGAAGAGGTGAAGGTCAGTACAAGACCAGAGCAGAGTCCAAGATTCCAGTTCCTTTTGAAGAGCAGCGAGCAGGAGTGTGGCAGACTGCATACAGAATATGTCGGAACGGAACATCTGCTGCTGGCAATGATCCGGGATGTTGACTGTGTAGCGACGCGGATCCTGATCACCTTGAATGTGAATCTTCAGAAGTTATTTCAGGATATTATGTTCGCAGTAGGGATCGATCCCAAAGAATATCAGGACAGCCTTCAGGATGAGCCTCATGGAGGCGGGGCAATGGTGGAACAGTTCTGTACCGATATGACAGCTCGTGCAGAAGAGGGAAAACTGGATCCAGTCATCGGAAGGGAGCAGGAAATGTATCGTCTGATGGAGATCCTGAGCAGAAGGACGAAGAATAACCCCTGTCTGGTAGGAGAGCCTGGAGTTGGAAAGACTGCCATTATCGAAGGACTGGCACAGCAGATCGCATCCGGGTTAGTACCTGAAAAGATGAAAGGAAAGAGGATCTATACGCTGGATCTTCCGGGACTGATCGCAGGTTCAAAATATCGTGGAGAGTTTGAAGAGCGAATGAAAGGACTGGTTGCGGAGGTAAAGGCAGCGGGGAATATCATTCTTTTCCTGGATGAGATCCATACGATGATCGGGGCGGGAGGAGCAGAAGGTGCGATTGATGCCTCAAGTATCCTGAAACCGTCGCTGTCCAGAGGAGAATTGCAACTGATCGGTGCAACTACGATTGCAGAATACAGGAAATATATAGAGAAAGATGCAGCCCTGGAACGGCGTTTCCAGCCTGTTTCTGTGGAAGAACCAACGCAGGAACAGTGCCGGAAAATTCTTGAAGGTCTGAAAGAAAAGTATGAGACACACCATAAAGTAGTGATCGAAGAGAAAGCACTTGAGGCAGCAGTACTTATGTCAGAACGTTATATTACGGATCGTCATCTGCCGGCTAAGGCGATCGACGTGCTGGACGAAGCGTGTTCAAAGGTGAGTCTGAAAGGCTACAAAGTCCCGGAAAATTTCCGAAGTCTGGAAGATCTGATCAAAGACCTCGAGAGGCAGAAAGAGGATAGCATCGTAGCAGGAGATTTCGCAGAGGCATCGCTGATCCAGAAGGAGCAGGACGAAGCAAGAAAGAAATTGTCAGCTCTGAAAAAGCGGTTTGATAAAAAGCAGGCGGGACTTCATCCATCTGTTACGGAAAATGAAGTTGCAGAGGTAGTATCAGTCTGGACAAAAGTTCCGGTAAGCAAACTGACGGAAAGTGATACAGAAAGATTAAAGAATCTGGAAAAAATTCTTCAGAAGAGAGTCATCGGACAGGACGAAGCGGTCAGTGCTGTGGCAAGAGCAGTGAAGCGTGGAAGAGTCGGTCTGAAAGATCCGAAGCGGCCGATCGGTTCGTTCTTATTCTTAGGTCCGACCGGAGTTGGAAAGACGGAGCTTTCCAAGGCACTTGCTGAAGCTTTATTTGGAAAAGAGGAGGCAATGATCCGTGTTGATATGTCGGAGTATATGGAAAAGCATTCTGTATCAAAGATGATCGGTTCCCCTCCGGGATATGTCGGTCATGAAGAAGGTGGACAGCTCAGTGACCAGGTCAGGACGCATCCGTATTCTGTTCTCCTTTTTGATGAAATTGAAAAGGCACATCCTGATGTATTCAATGTTCTGCTGCAGGTTCTGGATGATGGACATATTACAGATTCACAGGGAAGAAAGGTAGATTTTTCCAATACCGTGATCATCATGACGTCGAATGCAGGTGCAAAAGCGATCATTGATCCGAAAAAGCTGGGCTTTGCTGCAAAAGAAGATAAAGCCGGAGATTATAAGAAAATGAAGCAGGGTGTTATGGACGAGGTCAAGCAGATCTTCCGGCCGGAATTTCTGAACCGAATTGATGAGATGATTGTATTCCATGCACTGGACAAAGAAAATATGAAGGAAATAGTTTCTTTGTTGTGTAATGAGTTTACCGGACGGCTTGAGAAGCAGATGAATATTCATCTGAAACTGAGAAACTCTGCAAAAGAGCTGATCGTTGAAAAGGGAACTGATACGAAATATGGTGCAAGACCACTACGTCGTGCATTACAGACGGAACTGGAAGATAAACTGGCAGATGCGATCCTGAACGGTGACATCCGGCCGGGAGATCATGTGGAGGCAGGAGCATCCAAAAAAGAAATTCGTTTTTTCATAAAAAGTTCATAGGATGAAAGCGGAATTAGTATAGAAAAAGAAATGGATTTATTATATAATGATACAAAGATATCATAGTTGGGCAATTTATCCCAACATCTTATATAAGAGATATTCTGAAATACCCAGGAGGAAAAAGAAATGGCAACAGTAAAAGAATTATTGCGTGCAGAAAATGACGGAGCACTGAGTTTTGGAGATTATACACTTCCAACTAAGACGAAGAAGGATAACTTTGAATTTGAGGGAGATATTTATAAAGTAAAGACATTTGCAGAGATTACGAAACTTGAGAAGAACGGTATGTTCGTTTACGAGTCTGTACCGGGAAGTACGGTTGAAAATTTTAAAGAGACCGATGCTGAGGTTACTTTTACAGTATCTGCACCAGAGGATGTACAGTTCACACTGGAACTGGAGCCGGAGAGTGAGTATGAAGTACTGATCGATGGGGAGTCTGCAGGAAAGATGAACACAAATTTGAGCGGAAAGCTCAGTGTAAGTGTAGTACTTTCAGCAGATCAGAGTGCAGCGATCAAAGTAGTAAAGTGCTGATCTGCTGATCCGTACAGTGTTGGGAGAAGCTAGATGGCAAAAGGAAAGAAAAGTATATTTTTCTGTCAGAATTGCGGGCATGAAGAAGCAAAATGGCTTGGTCAATGCCCTGCATGTAAAGAGTGGAATACATTTGTAGAAGAGCGGATAGACAGTGGGATCACAAAGGGAACGACCGTTGCAGCGAGAGCAGTTCACGAGGCAAAGGTCGTTCCTTTGACCGAAGTGACCGCAGATGATGATACACGGAGTGAGACCGGGATCAAAGAGCTGGACCGGGTTCTCGGAGGCGGGATTGTACCGGGATCACTGGTACTGGTCGGAGGCGATCCGGGAATTGGAAAGTCAACACTTTTATTACAGGTATGTCAAAGAATGGCACAGATGAAAAAGATCCTGTATATTTCCGGAGAGGAGTCGCAGGCACAGATTAAGCTGCGTGCGAACCGGATGGGGAATTTTACGTCTGGTCTTCTGCTGCTTTGCGAGACAAACCTGGGGATCATCCGCAGTGTGATAGAAAAAGAGCGGCCGGAACTGGTCATTATTGACTCTATTCAGACAATGTACAGCGAGGATGTCACTTCGGCACCGGGAAGTGTTTCCCAGGTGCGGGAGTCAACCAATGTTTTTATGCAGTTGGCGAAAGGACTGTGCATTCCAATTTTTATTGTCGGACATGTAACGAAAGAGGGAACGGTAGCAGGTCCGCGGGTATTGGAGCATATGGTAGATACAGTACTTTATTTTGAAGGAGACCGGCATGCGTCTTACCGGATATTGAGAGCTGTGAAGAACCGTTTTGGCTCGACGAATGAGATTGGTGTCTTTGAAATGCGGCAGAGTGGGCTGGTGGAAGTGGAAAATCCATCGGAGTATATGCTCAGTGGGAAACCGGAGAATGCTTCCGGGTCCGTTGTTGCATGCTCCATGGAAGGAACAAGACCGATCCTTTTGGAAATACAGGCACTGGTCTGCAGAACAAATTTCGGAATGCCGAGAAGAACAGCAGCAGGAACCGATTATAACCGGGTCAACCTTCTGATGGCAGTGCTTGAAAAGAGGTTGGGAATGTCACTTGGAAACTGCGATGCATATGTGAATATTGCAGGCGGTATCAAGATGAACGAGCCGGCGATCGATCTTGGGATTGTGATGGCACTGGTGTCCAGTTATCGAAACCGTCCCATTGATGAGAAGACGATTGTCTTTGGAGAGGTTGGTTTAAGTGGAGAAGTACGTGCTGTGAATATGCCGGAACAGCGTGTGGCAGAGGCGAAGAAGCTTGGGTTTGAGACATGTATCTTGCCCGAAATTTCACTGAAGATGGTAAAGGAAATTCAGGGAATACGGCTTGTTGGTGTGAAGACTGTGAATGAAGCAGTTGGAATTATATGATGTCGGGGGCTTTTGACCCCGACATCATATAATGATTGAATGTGCAGAAATTGTAAAAAAGACAGTTTCTGCATTTTTTTATTTATATGAACAGTTGTGAACTTCCAAAAAAATCTCCCCTAAACAAATTTTAGGGATAATGAGGAATAAAAGATTTTTTCGGATGGAGGGATACCCATTACCCAAATAAGATCACCCTGGATCAGCTTTCGTCAAAATTTTTTATTAACAAATTTTATTTAACGAGAAGTTTTAAAGATCAGTTCGGCCTTCCTGTCAACAGCTACTTAATCCAGATACGTATTACACACGCCAAGCAGCTGCTTCGTTTTACAGAACTGTCTATAGAAAAAATAGGTCAGGAATGCGGCATGAACGACGCCAATTATTTTTCCAGAATTTAAAAAAATAGAAGGAATTGCACCTGGGGAATATCGAAAAATGTGGGAAATGTAAGAATTTTTCAAGTGGACGCTCCCTTACATTTGTGTTAAAATATTATTTAAAAAGGGAGTGATTCTATGGCACTAAGCGCTAATAAAAGGAATTACAAAAAAGCTTTCACAACTCACGCAAACTCCTATGATAAATGGAATATTGGAAGCGATTACAGCCGTCGTCTGCTGTTATGCTACTGCGTTGAATGTGGATTAAAATGTCTGATCATGCAAACAGATAATATAAATACAGTTTCTCAAGCCAACGAAGAAACAGCGAAAGTTCTTCATTCCCACGATTTTAGAACTTTATTAAGCAAAGTCAAACAGGCCGGGAACTATAAATTCAAACAATTTCCTACGGAATATGGGGAAAACGTTGGATCTTCTGATTATCATCAATTATGCAGGTATTTAATTGCTCCTGCCAATCGGAAGATTACATATTTAAAAGAATTCGATAACACTCTCATCCAGATTAAAGAGTGGTTAAAAGAGGTGGTATAAAATATGAAATTCTATACATGGAAAGATATTGACCGATATGTTTTAATGCATCGCAAAGATTGGGAAAACACTTTAAACAATATTGAAGTGTATCCTGATGAAATTATTGCGTATCCCAAGGAATGTTCAGTAGATTTGGCACATTCTGCATTATTGAACCTTTTCCCGAAGAACGTTCTGTCGGATTATTCTGCTCTAAAACTGGATTGCCCGAACGCTTTTTTATCTATTTCATGTGATTTTGAAGCTGACCCAATTTCGCCAAATACAATGCCCCTGTTTAAAAAAGCAATTTATGAAGATTCCGTATATCCGGAAAATAATTTAAAAAAGCTTAGCAGTCCAGTTATTGCGTTTCATTCCTATAAGGGCGGTGTCGGACGTACTCTGTCTCTGATTGCATTTGCCCAGGCATGGACAAATATCCAGGACGATCCGCAGAAAAATAAGCTTCTGATCATAGACTCTGATCTTGAAGCCCCAGGTCTTACATTAATTCAGGGAAACTTAAATGAAACCGCATTCAGCTACTTAGATCTGTTAACTTTAATCCAGGATAACAGCAGCATAGAAGAAATTGTCTCCACTTCTGAAGACTTAATGGGAACACTTACCTTACCAATTGAGACCAGCCAGCAGCGAGTGGAGCATTTTTTCCTGCCCACTTATCGATATGAGCAGCAATTATTCGACTTATATGCAAGCCCACAGACCATTACAATAAGCCGAAATAAAGAATATATTCTGGCTGAGGTTCTTTCTGAATTAGCTGCTCAATTAGGAGCTTCTGCTGTTCTGGTGGATTTACGTGCTGGTATAAGTGAATATTCTGCTCCTCTGCTGCTTGACCCAAGAGTGAAAAAATATTGTGTGACATCCACCTCGCTCCAGTCAATTATGGGGACAAAACAAGTTTTAAATTTTATCGCCAAAGGTCTGGAAGTAAAAGAGGACTCTCTTCTTCCCACCGTTTTCTTAAGCATGATCCCAGACTCTTTTTCTACGGCAGATCAAATAAAAGAAAACCTAATAAGCTGTTTCCAGACAACCGAAACTACAGAAGAGCTTCTGGATAATATGATTATTGAACTTCCATTTGCTAGCGAATTAATACATCTTTCTAATCTACGACAGATTTTAACAGTTTTAAAAGACAGGGACATGTATTATGCTATAGAGAAATTAGCTATGCAATATTATCAGCCTACCAAATCCGACGAAATATTTTATACCGAAGAGCAGCATAAAGCAATCTTAAAACAGATTCATAATTTTGCAGATAATCAGATTACAGCTGAAGCCAATGGTGCAGAAGAATTATTATTAACAGAGCCAATTAAGAACCTTTGTACCCGATTTAACAACCAGGTTCCTATCGCAGTTGTGCAAGGTGCAAAAGGTTCTGGAAAAACATTTTTATATCGCCAATTAATAGAAAAGGGAAATTGGAATTCATTTTGTGGTGAGATAAACAAGACACGGGGGCGTAATGATAACGGCTTTTTTGTTCCAGTTTTAGCACCACAAAATATCTCCAAACTCAAAAATGTTTTGGCTGAATGTATTGATAAATTCAATATAGCCGTTCCTTGTGCTATGGTTTCTTATTCTGTTTATAATGAAAATGCCTATAAGTTAGATATAAATGCAAATAATGAAACTGACTGGATGAGCTTTTGGGAACAATTGTTTGTAAATTCAATTAACAAAGAAATATTCCGTAATCTTACACAGCTTAATGAAGAGTTGAAAAAAGAACAAAAAACGATTGTTTTTCTAATTGACGGACTTGAAGAAATATTGAAAACAGTTTCCTCCAATAAAAATCAGCAAAAAGCCATCGAAGTATTATGCCAAGGTGTTCTTAATACAATTGCTTCCAAATACGAAAATATCGGACTTATTATTTTCCTTCGAAGTGATATGGCTCAAAATGCAATCACTGTTAACTATGAACAGTTTAAACAAGCCTTCAATTATGCAGAATTAAAATGGTCTTCTGATGAAGCTTTGAAATTAGCAGTCTGGCTGGTAAGTCATGCTGTATCAGATTTTTATCAGGAAACCGCACCTGTTGAAAACGCTTCTCAGGAAGTAATTAATCAATATCTTGAAAAACTCTGGGGCTTAAAATTAGGAAAAAAAGACTCCAATGAAGCCTATTCTTCCCGTTGGATACTGGCTGCCCTTTCTGACTTTAATGGCC
>ERZ779892.3287-NODE-3287-length-11549-cov-6.274491_pt1 | contig 11549 bp, 8 predicted proteins | sample MGYA00511552_ERZ779892 | MGnify/ENA primary metagenome ERZ779892 (study PRJEB29588, sample SAMEA2154561) | human gut metagenome | biome: human gut; feature: human-associated habitat; material: faeces | place: Denmark | collected 2008/2010 ... | reverse complement strand
TGATAAAGTCCGCCGGCATCCCATGCTTCAGCGATCAGTTTTACATTTCCAAGGATCGAGTCGAATGCAAGGCTTCGTAGAAGCGGTGGCTGGCTAAGAGGGGTTCCGTCATCATTTCGTCCGAGAATGGAAGCGAGATCAAAACGGAATCCGTCTACACGGTATTCGATGACCCAGTAACGCAGACATTCCAAAATCATGTCTCGTACAACAGGGTGATTGCAGTTTAGTGTATTTCCACATCCGCTGAAATTATAATAATGTCCGTCCGGAGTCAACATATAGTAAATGTTGTTGTCAAAGCCTTTGAAAGAAAAGCACGGACCGAATTCATTTCCCTCAGCAGTGTGGTTGAAGACGACATCGAGGATCACTTCTATACCATTGTCATGGAGATCTTTGATCAGTGTCTTGAGTTCCAGTCCTTCGCGGTTATATTCCATAGAAGAACAGTAGCTTGTATTTGGTGCAAAGAAACTGACCGGATTATATCCCCAGAAATCAATAAGGTTATTCCCCAAAAATGATAAGAAATCTCCCATAATTATTCAATGATTACGAGGTCTGTACCTTCCAATACAGAATCTCCTTGTTTAACTTTGATTTCTGAAATTTTTCCATCCTTGTGTGCATTGATATTGTTTTCCATTTTCATTGCTTCAAGGATAATTACGGTTTGTCCTTTTTTCACGGTATCGCCTTCCTTCACCCTGATGTCGAGAATAACTCCGGGCAGTGGAGATTTTACACCGTCTTTTTTTCCGGTAGTTCCACCAACTGGTCGTTGTACAACCGGGGCACCGTTATCTGTTTTCGGAGCGGCGGCAGGACGGGTTACCGGTTTGGGAGTGATAGTGGCTTTTACGGGTTTGTCAAGCTCTACTTTGTAAGGAGTACCGTTTACTTCAACGTTTACGATATTCTCTTCCGGATCGTTTACTGTAACATTGTAGAGGTTTCCGTTGATTTTATATTTATACTGTTTCATTGCTTCAATTTATTAGAGTTAATAATTATCTTTTCGGTGTCTGACGCAAAGTGTAAATTTTGGAACTCCAAGGTGAGTAAGTACGCTTCACTTTGTTGATAGTTAAAATCATATCTTCAACATCGTGTGCATCGTTCATAAACTCGTGCAGAGCCATTGCAATAGCGGCGGCTTCTTCGCCGGAGTGACTCCCCAGATTCTTTTCTTTGGCTTCTACCTTATCTGTAATCCCTATAGCTTTCATTGCATTTCTCTTACCTAATTTTACAGCGATATTACCTACTATTTTGAATGAAACATACAATAATATTAAACCGATAAATACAACTGACATCGCTATAATTGCCATGCCGAAGCCGTCTGCATCGTGTTTTTTGAAATTTTCTATTTTTTCATTCTTATCTAATGTCATATTATTGGTACTTGGAGTTACATAGCTATGTTCTCCTCCACCTTTAATCACCCAATTTGCACTTCCATCCTCTTCTCGTGCATAAGACTGATCGGCAAGCATTCCGGCAGGTACTGTAATTTCGTCAATAAGTGTCTTACCGTTCGAATCGTACAAGGCAATGTAGTTCTCTTTGCTTGGATCCAGTGTGAAGCTTACGTGAAACGTACCGCGATTCGGCATTCCGTCTGCCCAGAACAAGATATGCTGGCGGGGTTTTATCAACGTCAGTACATCTCCTTTAGGAATAGGATATTTGGTTGGATTGTCTTTATCGTTCGTCAGATAGCAGCCTTCGATATTTACCGAAGCAAAAGAGGTGTTGACTATTTCTATCCAAGCATTATGCAAGCCGTAATCATCTTGATAGTTCTGCTCATTGGTAACCAGTACTTCATTGATTTTCAAGCTTGTCGCTCTTTGTGCATTCAGCCCTAAGCAAACTACTGCCACTAACGTGATAAATATCCCAATTCTTTTTTTATTCATAACAATCTGTATTTAATTTGTTACAATGGAATATTACCATGCTTTTTGGCAGGGTTTGTTAATTTCTTAGTCTGCAACTGCTGTAACGCACGGATAATGCGGAAACGGGTATTTCTCGGTTCGATAACATCATCGATGTAGCCATATTTTGCAGCATTATACGGATTAGCAAACAGTTTGGTATATTCAGCTTCTTTGTCTGCCAGGAATTGAGCAGGATTTTCCTGTTCTTTAGCTTCTTTGGCGTACAATACTTCTACGGCACCTGCACCGCCCATTACAGCGATTTCAGCCGTCGGCCATGCATAGTTCATATCACCACGAAGCTGCTTACAGCTCATTACGATGTGAGAACCACCATAAGATTTGCGCAATGTAACCGTTACTTTAGGTACGGTGGCTTCACCATAAGCGTACAGCAGTTTAGCACCGTGTAAGATGACCCCATTATATTCTTGGCCTGTTCCCGGAAGGAATCCCGGTACGTCTACCAATGTAACTAAAGGGATATTGAATGCATCGCAGAAGCGAACGAAACGGGCACCTTTACGTGATGCATTGCTATCGAGTACACCGGCCAGATATTTAGGCTGGTTGGCAACCACACCTACGGATTGTCCGTTCATACGGGCAAAACCGATGATGATATTCTTTGCATAGTCTTTCTGTACTTCGAGGAATTCTCCGTTATCGATGATGGCACCGATTACTTCATACATGTCGTATGGTTTGTTGGGGCTGTCAGGAATTATTTCGTTCAACAGATCATCCATACGGTCGATAGGGTCTGTACAATTTACCAGTGGAGCTTCTTCGAGGTTGTTTTGTGGAATGAAACTGAGCAGGTGACGGATAATTGCCAATCCTTCTTCACCTGTTGCAGCAGTAAAGTGAGTAACACCTGATTTACTTGCATGAACGCTTGCACCGCCCAGATCTTCTTGGGATACGTCTTCGCCTGTTACGGTCTTTACTACTTTCGGACCGGTAAGGAACATATAAGATGTACCTTCGGTCATCAATGTAAAGTCTGTCAATGCGGGAGAATAAACGGCACCACCGGCAAATGGACCGAAGATTCCCGAAATCTGGGGAATAACGCCGGATGCCATGATGTTGCGCTGGAAAATCTCAGCATAACCGGCCAATGCATTGATACCTTCCTGGATACGGGCACCACCCGAATCATTGATGCCGATAACCGGAGCACCCATCTTCATGGCCATATCCATTACTTTACAAATCTTCTGTGCCATGGTTTCCGACAATGATCCACCGAATACAGTGAAATCTTGTGCGAAAACATATACTAATCTTCCTTCGATCGTACCATAACCGGTTACGACACCATCACCGAGGAAGTGCTTTTTATCCTGACCGAAGTTGGTACATCTGTGCTGTACAAACATGTCCAATTCTTCGAAACTACCTTCGTCAAGCAGTTGTGCAATACGCTCACGGGCGGTGTATTTGCCTTTGGCGTGTTGTTTTTCAATAGCCTTTTCGCCGCCACCTAAACGAGCCTGAGCACGAAGTTCAATAAGCTCTTTTACTTTTTCAAGCTGGTTACTCATGTGTCTTTTTGTTTTAAAGGATTTATAGAATTTACGATTAGCCGGTTTACGGTTTACGATTGGGATTACTTTTATAAAATAGCAAAAGTAATTTCAATCGTAAATTATAAATCACCCAATCGTCAATGATTTTAGTGTTCGCAAAGTTCTGTCAATACACCCAAAGTTGATTTAGGATGGAGGAAAGCGATATTAAGTCCTTCCGCACCTTTGCGCGGAGCTTTGTCGATAAGGCGGATTTCTTTGCCTTCTGCCTCTGCCAGCGCATTGGCTACGCCATCTTCTACAGCAAATGCGACGTGGTGAACGCCTGCACCTTTGTTTTCAATGAATTTGGCAATAGTACTCTCCGGGCAAGTAGGCTCCAACAGTTCAATTTTTGTTTCGCCCACTTTTAAAAAAGCAGTTCTTACTTTCTGATCTTCCACTGTTTCAATGTTGTAACACTTCAGACCTAATACATTTTCGTAGTAAGGAAGGGCTTCTTCAATGCTTTTTACAGCAATGCCCAGATGTTCAATGTGTGAAATCTTCATAACTATACTTTTTTATTTGGTTTTAATTATGTGCTTATATGGCATAAAACAGCACAAAGAAAGACAATTCTTACCTAATAAAGAAATATTTCTGCATTTAATTGCTGCGTTATAAAGCATAAAAAATCATAGGACAGGATATGAAGAACTGTTTTGTAATCTTGAGATTACATTTAGACATAAAATTTGACTAGCAGATTGTTTAGCCAAGTCCAACTGACACGAAACCAGCGGCGGGTACTGCTTTGTTTTCCGCCAAAGCGAAGCACGAAATCCCGATAGCCATGTTTACGGAACGGAAGCCCTACATCCATGAATTCCATGTGGCGGAACCCGCGTTGATGGGCATCTTCCAATGCTTTCCAAACAGCCAGTATACCGGGATATTGCAATGCGTATGTCTTTCGCATTCCTCCGGAAAACCAAAGGTATGCGTCGTCTCCCGAATAGATACAGACAGAACCGCCAATGATTTTCTCTTTGTATTTCACAACGAATATTTTTGCCTGCTGTCCTTTGATTAACATATTGTTCATGTGGCGGAAAAAATCGTTGGCCGGGAAATATCTGCGTATGCGGGAGGAATAAATCTTGTGCAGCATCCGTGAGAAATCGTGTATCTCTTCCACGGTATGTGCTTCCTCTACTCTGGCGCCATTCTTGAGTCCTTTTTTTATCTGACGCATACGCGACGGACTGAACCGGTCTTCTGTCTTTTCTATACTGTGCAGCGAATTGCGTACCCGCAACCAGTTGACAGGGAAATAATCGTTGGTACGGAAAACCCGATAACCGAACATCGAATTGTTCAGGTTCCGGAATTCGATCAGGACACAGCTGCGCGATGCTTCTTGTGTGAGATGTTCGAGCATATCGCCGAAGACTTCTTCTGCTTTTTCTTTGTTGGTCGAAAGAGACTCGTCCAGAAATTCGCCTTCACTATATACTACACAATGTTTCACTAAAGAAGAAGGGAGCCACTTCTTTGCTTTGCGGATGGCAGCAAGCAGGCGTGCCACCGGTCTGCCATCTTCTGTTGCCACTATCAATAAAGGAGTATATTCAGGAGTTGCTTCATAAATCAGAAATAACTCTTTGGAATGGAAGGTGTTTTTTCCCGGCAATTCAGGAATATCCTTCCCATGATAATATGTTGTTAGTTTCAGTGGCATCTAGGTACAAATTTACACTTTTTATTCTTTATTCAACAACAAAATAAAGAATTTGTTGGAGCTGCTTGAAGTAAAGTATAATATATCGTTGCGTATTTAATGGAGAAAATGTATTTTATAGGAGAAATATGGTATGAAAAGTGAGTACGTATTAAAATTATATTCGTCTTTAATTAAGATTATAATCGAATAGTTTTTGCAAAACAACGAGAATTAATATTAACTTTAAATTAGAACGAATGAGATGTAATGCATTTGTTGAAGCATGGAAGAATCATCATAGACGCGCTTCCATGATTTTAGGGCTGTCTTTATTGTCTGCCCCTCTGTCATATTCTGTGTATGCAGAAGATGGAGTTTCTAATACTATGGTGCAAGTTGTCACACAAACGAAAACTGTGAAAGGAACTATCATCGATGAAAGCGGGGAGCCGCTGATTGGAGTTTCTATCGTTGTGAAAGGAACAAGTACAGGTACGATTACCGATTTTAACGGTAACTTCTCTATCGATCTTCCGGCGGGAAGAAAAGAACTGGTCATTTCTTATATCGGTTACAAAGAACAAACGGTGACTGTGACGGGCAACGGACCGGTCAATGTGAAAATGGTTTCGGATACGCAGGCATTGGATGAAGTGGTTGTTATTGGCTACGGTGCAGTGAAGAAACGTGATTTAACAGGAGCGGTTGCTTCTGTGAAATCGGAAGACATTACGATGAATCCGGGCACGAATCCGATGGAAGCATTGCAGGGCAAAGTAGCGGGATTGGATATTACGAGAGAATCGGGCCAAGCGGGTTCAGGAGTGAAAATGCAATTGCGCGGTAACCGTTCATTGACGGCAAGTGGTAATCCTATGTTTATTATTGACGGGATGCCGGGTGACTATGCGACACTGAATCCGAATGATATTGAATCTATTGAAGTGTTGAAAGATGCTTCTTCTACGGCTGTCTATGGTTCTTCCGGTGCCAATGGTGTTGTAATCATTACTACCAAAGGTGGAAAAGAAGGAAAATTGACTGCCAATTTTAATGCCTTTTTTGGTATAAACAGCTGGTCTACAATGCCGGAAGTCCGCCAAGGAGAAACCTACATGGAGGGCTTGCGTACAGCCCATAAAAATGCGGGTACTTATGTGGATGATGCCAATATGTTTACTAACCCTGCTTATTATGAAGCTTATCAAAACGGGAAATACATTGACTGGGTAGATGAATTGTTGCATACGGGGACTGTTCAGAATTATAGTTTGTCGGTTTCAGGAGGTACAAAAAATACAAAGGCTTATATGTCTATGAATTTTTCGGATGAAAACGGACAATACAACGATGATAATTATAAATTGTATTCAACAAATATTCGCATCGATCACACAATCAATAAATGGTTTACTACAGGAATTAGTATCCAGGCATCTTATGTGCATCAGAATAAGCCTTTTGCAAAGATTCAAGATGGTATGACGGCTATTCCTTACGGTGAAATCTATGACGAGAATGGCAATGTTAATCCTTATCCGATTGAAGGGGATGCCGGCTATTTGAATCTTTTGATGAATAATAAAAGTAATTGGAGAAATCAATCCCAGAATACAAAACTGTATGTGAATCCTTATATTAAAATAACTCCGATTAAAGGATTGACATGGGAGTCACGCGTGAATGGAACGTTGACTTATTCCCGTTCGAATAGTTTCCAGGGAGATGGCTCGTACAACTTTTACAAAGCGGGAGGAAATGTAGAGACAGATACGAATGCCAAGATTACTCAAAACAGATCATATAATTACAAGTGGGAAAATATCGTAACTTACAACTTTAATATTGCTAAGATACATGAATTTACGCTTACCGGTGTGTCTACCTGGAATCATAACCAGACGGATAACACGGAAATGACAGGAACAGGTATTGCTAACAACAAATATTTGTGGGAAGGATTGGAAAAAGCTGCCGTTCAGAAGAATTCATCCAGTTATACCATGTCTAAAGGAGTCGGATTAGTAGGACGTATCAACTACTCTCTATTGGGTAGGTATTTGCTTTCTGCTTCTATTCGTCGGGATGGTTCTTCACGTTTGGCTAAAGATCATAAATGGTCTAATTTCCCGGCTGTTTCATTGGGATGGCGTATTTCTGACGAGAAGTTTATGGAAAGTACAAGAAACTGGTTGGATAATTTAAAAATTCGTGTGGGTTACGGTATTTCTGGTACGGCCAGTATTGATCCTTATTCTTCCTCTTCTTCTCTGGAGTCCGGATGGTTGACGTTAGGTGGTGAAAAAACGCAGATTTATAATCTCACTAAAATAATAGCTAATCCGGAACTGACATGGGAACGTTCAAAGAACACCAATATCGGTATTGATGCTTCTTTCCTGAATAATCGTATCAATGTGACATTGGATATGTATAAGACTAAAACGGAAGGAGTGATATGGAAAAAATCATTACCTGTAGTGAACGGTTCCTATAGTTCTAAAGAGCAATATCTGACCAATATAAACTTGTGTGAAACTAAAAATAAAGGTCTTGAGCTTGCTTTGAATACCCGCAACATTGAAACTAAAAATTTTCAATGGACATCGGCTCTGACTTTTGCATATAATAAGGAAGAGATTACGAAACTGACCGGAACTGCTAATGATAAAGTAATCAATGGCGATTATACTTATGCGGTAGGTAGTGCAATCAACTCTTTTTATCACTACAAACTGGATGGTATCTGGCAGAAAGGTGAAGAAGCTGATGCTGCTGTGTTTGGACTGAAGCCGGGATCTATAAAGATTAATGTGCCTGATATGGTGCGGCATACGGATACGGACGGTAGTGTCTACTATACGAAGGTGAATGCTGACGGACAGGAAATCCGTTATGATGCTTCTAATACATATTCTGTGTCTGCTGATGATTATCAAGTATTGGGACATAACTCTCCGGATTGGACAATGGGTTTCCAGAATACTTTGACATATAAAGATTTTGATTTAAGTATTTATATGTATATGCGTTGGGGACAGATGATTAAATATTCTGTATTGACGGATTATGACCCGACAGGGTTGAACAACTATCCTACTTATTTCAATGTATGGTCTGAAACAAATCCTTCGAACGATTTTCCTGCCATGGATGCTTCTATCAAGGATAAGTTGAGCTATTATCCAGGCTTTGCAGCGTTGTCGTATGTAGATGGATCATTCTTTAAAATAAAGAATATAACATTGGGATATACTATGCCTGATAAATTGGCTAAAAAACTGGGATTGGGCAAGCTCCGTGTGTATGGAACGATTACTAATCCATTCGTTATTGCAAAAAGTCATTTGTTGAAGGATTATGATCCGGAAATGAATGGTGGTTTGAACTATCCATTGACAAAACAGTTAGTCTTTGGTCTTAATCTTTCATTTTAATTCTCTAAACTGATAAATAATGAAGAAATTAGTATATAATGTGGCCTTAGCATTGTGTGCGATGGTTACTATCAATTCATGTTCATTGGATGAATATAATCCAATGGAAGTTACCGGCGAAGAAACGTTGGCTACGTTTGACGGGTGGTACGGAATGCAAACCCAGTGTTATAATCCTATTTATAGTCAGTTGTATACTGTGACAGACTTTTTATCTGTTGCAGAGGCTGGTACGGATACGTGGTTGACGGCAAATAATAATAATAACTCGAAAGAACTTTTTTACTATGAATCTCTGACGCCGAGTAAAGATAAGGCATGGGATAAATTATTTATGCAGGCGTATACTGCTTTGGGGATATGTAATACCGTTATAAACCGTGCGGAAAGTGTAGAAGGAAATGCGGATGATATTCGTGTGTTAACAGCCGAAGCACGTTGTTTGCGTGGCTTTTATCATCTGATATTGACTACTTATTTTGGTCCGATCACTCTTTGCATGAATGAAGCGGGAAATAATATTGTGTTGGAACCTAAACGGAATACATTGTCGGAAATTTATTCGTACATCATTGATGATTTGAAATATGCTGCAGATAATCTGAATACAACTCCTTACGGTAATAATCGTGCCCGTGTTTCAAAAAAATCGGCTATGGGACTTTTGGCTCGTGCCTACATACAAGGAGCCGGCCAGGGGTTGAGTGAGAATGGTGTTTCTTACTGGCAAAGAGCGGCAGATGTTGCAGAAAGCTTTATTGCGGATACAGAAGCTGGCGGAGGTACTTACGGAGGTTATCTTTATAAAGATATATCGGATATGTGGGCTGATGGCAATAACCGTACTAATAAAGAAGCGCTTTTTGTTGCAGCAGGTTGTGATGCCGGTGATGATGACGCATGGGATTATTCGAATGCGGGATATAATAAATTGTTTACGTATACTTACTGGAATCAGACGAACCTGTCGGATATTAGTAAGATTACATCTGACAAACAGAACTATTTTTATGGACGTACCAACAATGGCAATTGCGCACCATCTAAATATTTGCTGGACTGCTTTGAACCAACTTGGGATAAACGTTGGGAGAATTCATTCCAGACTGCTTTCGGGGCATTTTCTATGGAAAAAGTGGCATGGATTCCATATACTAAGAATATAGTGACTTTGACTGGCGATTTATGTCAGAAGTATGGTATTGATGCTTCTCATGTGGGTGAAAAAATTTATCCCTATGTTGATTGTGATGGCAAAACGATGTCTCATGGAGGAAATCAGTATACAGCATCTGTGTGGCCCAAAGGGGTGACTACAGGGGATGTATCAGCATTGACGACTCCTAAAAAAGTATATGTAATAGATTATCCATTGCCTGCGGATGATAATCGTTTCTTTCTTTATTTGTCCAAAGAACCTTTGTCGGCGGAAGACAAGAAAGACCGTGTTTATGCATGTGTGAATATAGATGATTTGTTTGATGCAAATGGCAATTACGTGAAAACACAGAACGATATGCCTAGCGATTATGATCGTACTTCAAAAGTATATGCAACATATCCATGTCTGAATAAGTTTATCTGGAGTTATGAAGGGGTATATTATGGAAGTAACTTGCAAATCCGTAATGGTGATATTTTTGTGATGCGTATGGCAGAAGTTTATTTGATTGCTGCCGAGGCTGAACAACATTTGGGTAATGGAACAAAAGCTGCAGGATATTTGAACACGCTTCGTGCCCGTGCGGCTCGTTCCGGAGTTTTGGAGTCGTCTTATAAGCTAACTACTGTCACCGAAGAAGATATCTACGATGAATATGCACGTGAACTTTGTGGAGAACATTCACGTTGGGCATTGTTGCAGCGTCATCAAGCATTCTCAACTCGTTTGGCGAAATACAACAAACGTGCTGCTTCCAGTTTTAAATCTTATAATATATGGCGTCCTATATCACAAACATTCCTTCAACAGATTGATAATGCTGAAGAATATGGAGACAATGGATATGGTACAACAGCTAAGTCTGGTCTGGACGGATTTTTACAATAACAATATAGATTAAATTTTAATTTTCGGAGGGGATATGTCGTGATGATATGTCCCTTTTTTCTATATTTTCTATATCTTTGCGTAATCGAACAGAACTTTTAAAAAGCGGAACTATGTTAGAAGAAATTTTAGCTTACAACAAGCAATTTGTTAAGAACAAGGGATACGAATCGTATATTACCAATAAATATCCCGATAAGAAAATAGCTATTCTTTCCTGTATGGATACCCGACTGACTGCTTTGCTTCCAGCCGCATTAGGAATTAAGAATGGCGATGTAAAAATGATAAAAAATGCAGGTGGCGTTATTTCCCATCCTTTCGGTAGCGTGATACGTAGTTTGCTCGTTGCTATTTTTGAGTTGGGGGTAGAGGAAATAATGGTGATTGCTCATTCTGACTGTGGAGCTTGCCACATGCACAGTGAAGAAATGCTCGAAAAAATGAAAGCGCGGGGGATCAATCCGGATTATATTGACATGATGCGTTTCTGTGGAGTGGATTTTAATTCCTGGTTGGACGGTTTTGAAGATACGGAAAAGTCGGTAAGAGGAACTGTTGATTTTATCGTACACCATCCTTTGATTCCTTCGGATGTGAGAGTTTACGGATTTATTATTGATTCTACGACCGGAGAATTGACGAGAATAGTATAATTGCATTATCTTTGCATACATTAATCAGATGAAACCGGAAATGATATGGAAAATTTCAGTGAATTGATAAAGAACCGTCGCAGTATGCGTAAGTTTACTGATGAAGAACTGACTCAGGATGAGGTGGTTGCCTTGATGAAAGCCGCTTTGATATCTCCCTCTTCCAAACGTAGTAATAGTTGGCAATTTATAGTTGTTGATGATAAAGAGGTAT
>ERZ779892.3276-NODE-3276-length-11569-cov-4.273059_pt1 | contig 11569 bp, 6 predicted proteins | sample MGYA00511552_ERZ779892 | MGnify/ENA primary metagenome ERZ779892 (study PRJEB29588, sample SAMEA2154561) | human gut metagenome | biome: human gut; feature: human-associated habitat; material: faeces | place: Denmark | collected 2008/2010 ... | reverse complement strand
CTGCCAACCTATCCGCTGACGCCTGCGCCGGAGAATGTTGTCACTGCGATGGAGCAGGAACGACGGGGGCTTTATTTTGCCGATGTGCAGGTGCGCGGGGCGTATCCCAAATATTTGACCCGTTATTTCCGTGAAAACGGGATCCGGATTGACCAGCAGCCGGGGGACGAGGAACTCCTGAAAAATACGGTCGATTTTGTATCCTTCAGCTATTATGTCAGCACCTGCGCTGCGGCTGACCCGAAAAACGTGCCGCGCGCTGTCGGAAATCTGATTGCGGGTGTGGACAATCCCTATCTGCCTGCGACTGAATGGGGCTGGCAGATCGACCCGAAGGGGCTTCGCATTGTGATGAACCAACTCTATGACCGATATGGCCTGCCGCTTTTTATCGCAGAAAACGGCCTTGGCGCGCGCGACACGCTTGTTCCCGGAAAAGACGGGGAACAGACCGTGAACGACGCCTATCGGATTGAATATTTGCGCGCGCATTTACAACAGGTTGCCGAGGCCATTGCCGACGGCATTGAGGTGCTGGGATATACAGTATGGGGGTGCATTGATCTTGTCAGCGCCTCCAGCGGCGAGATGCGAAAACGCTACGGTTTGATCTATGTAGATCGCAATGACGACGGAAGCGGCACGCTTCGGCGCTGGCGCAAACAGTCTTTTTTCTGGTATCAGTCTGTTATACACACCAACGGTGCATGTCTTACGGAAGCCGGCAGCCGGTATAACGGAACACAGACGGGAGAAATAACATGAAACAATTATCCGGTCACGGCATATCTGGCGGCGTCGCTGCCGGAAAACTCGTGACGCTGCTTTCTGCGCAGACCGGCGTGCCCCGCGAGACATCCCGGACACCGGACGAGGAACTGCAGCGCTTTGCACAGGCACTCCGGGAAGGGCTGTGGGAGTTGGACGCACTCCAAGAAACGGCGCGTACACAGACCAGCGCAGAGGCAGCACAGATCTTTGAAATCCATAAAATGATGCTGCAGGACGAGGATTTCTGCACAGCTGTCCGCGAAAGGCTCAAAGCAGAGGCAATAAGCTGTGAATATGCTGTCCAGCAGACCGGAAAGCAATTTGAAACGCTGTTTTCCGCAATGGACGACCCTTATATGAAGGCGCGCAGCGCGGATGTACGCGATGTAGCTTCCCGTTTGCTGCGCTGCCTGCGCGGCGGCGCAGACGCGGCGGCCTTGCCGGATGCACGCTGTATCATCGCGGCAGAGGGACTGCCGCCCAGCCAGACGATCCGGCTTGATCGGGAGAAGGTCGCTGCTTTTGTAACGGCGCGTGGCACGGCAAATTCACACGCGGCCATTCTGGCGCGAACAATGGGCATCCCCGCTGTCACCGGTGTCGATATGGCATCTCTTTTTGCAAAAAACGGTGCAGAGGCCATCGTCGATGCGGAGACCGGGGCCGTGTTTCTGGAGCCGGACGAGCAGACGTGCACACGATACGATTCCATTATGCGGAAACAGCAAAGCACGCGCTGCGCGATCCAGTCTGGCACGCAGGTGCCGCTTCATACCGCTGGAGGCAGAAGGCTTCGCCTGTTTGCTAACGTTGGCAGCAGCAGCGAGGTTGCCGGAGCGCTGCAAAACGGGGCGGAGGGAATCGGCCTGTTCCGCAGCGAATTTCTCTATCTGGGCCGCGAAAATGCGCCCAGCGAGCAGGAGCAGTTTCTGCAATACCGTGCGGCGGCGGAACAGATGGACGGCAGGATGGTGATCGTGCGTACGCTCGATCTTGGTGCGGATAAGCAGGCGGAGTATCTGAATCTGCCTGTTGGGCCAAACCCGGCGCTTGGCTACCGTGCGATCCGCATCTGCCTTGCGCAGCCGGACCTTTTTCGCGTCCAACTCCGCGCAATCTGCCGCGCTGCTGCGTTTGGAACGATTGCGGTCATGTTTCCCATGATCACATCTGTATGGCAGGTACGGCAGAGTAAACAGATTCTTGCCGACGTTCAACAGACGCTGCGGGACGAGGGCGAGACGGATTGCCCGGACATACCGGTCGGCGTCATGATCGAAACGCCTGCGGCCGCGCTGCTCAGCGATGCGCTTGCGCAGGAGGTCGATTTCTTCAGCATTGGTACAAATGACCTGACGCAGTATACGCTTGCAGCCGACCGGCAGGAGCCAAGCCTGGAGGCCTACTATGAGCCGCGCCATGAGGCGGTTCTCCGACTTATCGAAATGAGCGTGCAAAGCGCGCACCGCCACGGTATTTGGGTTGGTGTCTGCGGCGAACTTGCGGCAGATCCGGCGTTGACAGACTGGTTTTACGATCTGGAAGTCGATGAGTTATCCGTATCGCCGCCCATGCTCCCGCGTTTATATCAGCAGCTTTCAAAACGATGAACAGAGTCGAAAAAGGCAGCCTGCAAGTCAGAAAACTTGCAGGCTGCTTTCTAAAAATCTGCATGATTAATTGCGGTCTGTTCGCTTGAAATAAGAATAAAAAGCAATTACCAGCCCAATAAGCGGAAAGATCACGCCGCCGATACCGGCGATCTCAAACGACGTAAATTGCATCAGCAGGATACAAACAACCCCTGCTAAAAGAAGAATCAAAGCAAAAAGAAGATCTTTGATTGTATTCATTTTTATATACTCCTCGCAATACAATATGGGTTTCATCAGCCAGCTATGCCGCGCGGGCTGTATACTGCCATTTATTGATACTGTTCCTGCAGGTATAGATACACTCTTGACTGAACCTTATCTGCCGTTTCGTCCTCTGTCGCGTCTCCAGCCAGATAGGGGGCGAGTTCTTCACGGATGATCTGTTCGACGGGATCTGTCGGATAGTCTGCTACTCGTAGACCATCGACCAGCTGGTAGAACAGATCGATCTCATGCTGCGTGATCGTTTCCTTTTTCAACTGCCCGGCAAGCTGCGCATGCAGGACAGAATCGTTGACAGGCAGGCGCAGCTGCATACTTTCCTGACAGGGCTGCGTCAGCAGGTAGCTTAAAAAAGCCCACGCGCCGGATTTTTGTTTGCTGTTCGCGTTGATAGCAAATAATTCCGAAAAATGCAGGACGCTGCCGTTTGCATGGTCACTGGGATATCCGCAGAATACATACTGCTCCATCGGCGGCAGCAGATAGCGCTCTGCGCGATACGCGACAGTTCCCGCGTCTGCAATCACATCATAATACAAAAGACCATTGCACGGAAAGGACTCCGCTTTAGCCGCTTCCTGCAACTCCAGCAGCTGCAGCTGCGCCTTAAACGAATCCGAATCGAAGCTGCAAGACGCTTTCTCGATATCCACATAATCCCGCGCACAGAGCGCAGCCATCGCCGGTGCATAGTCAAAGCCGTCCTCACCAGCGCTGTTTGCGATAAATGGATAAAGCGGAACATCGGAACTCACACAGGCTTTCAAAACAGCCTCAGGCGTAAATGCTGCCAGCCGCTTCGGATCGACGGCATAGGTGCTGATGCGATAGCCGACCGGCAGGCGGTAAATGCTGCCGCTCCGAGTCAGAGCCTGACGGATGCCGGAGTACATCGTATCCAGCGGCGCGGAGCTGTCCGCGTTCATCCACGGCAGCAGATCCTCAAACACGTCCGCGTCGCGCAGCTGCTGCCACTGCGATTCGCGCAGCAGGTATATATCATAGCCCTTGCCAGTTCCAAGCTCGGTCAGTGCCAGTTCTTTTTCTTCGGTGGACTTCGCTTCAATCACCGTGACCCGGTATCGCGGATATAGTTTCTGAAATTCACTTGCGTAAACCGTCAGGGGCAGGTCACTGAACGCTGCCTGATACAGTGTGATCTCCGTCGGTTCCGCCAGCGTTTCGCCGTCTGGCAGCCGTTCATAGAAGCACGCGGCCTCGATGCTGCTGTTCAGCGCGAAGAAGCCCGCGCCAGTGCCAAGAACCGTCTGATAGTTGTTCGCCGCTGTGTTGGCGTTATCCTTCCAGCTCAGAATCGCCGCGACAGTCCCAGTTTCAAAGTCCGGTTGTAACAGGTACTCCTGATTCACAAGCAGAAGCCTGCCATCAACATCCAGTCCCATACCATGCACGTCCAGCGCCGCGCAGGAGAACTCCGCTTCCGCCTGAAGCGTCTCAGCATTCAGCCGCACGACCTTCTCCGTCTCATAAAGCGCATCGCCCTCGACGCGCACATAGACTGTATCCGGAGCAGCCAGAATTTGCAGCAGCTGCCCGTCAAACGCGCCCTGCTCCGCAAGCTGCTGCCCATCCGCGCCGATTTTGACGACCCGTTCGGTAAAGAGCAGATAATATGATGCGCCGCTGCCGCCGTCAAATCCGCGCGGCTCTTCCGGGTAGACCTCCGCCAGCGGCACTGTGCTGAGAATCGCTCCGTCCGCATCATAGGTCGTGACCGAATAGCGGCCTTCCGGCGCGTCCACAGTGACCGGTTCTCCATCTGCATCAAAATAGAACGCCGGATAAGTCCCCGCAAGGAGCGCCAGCGCATCGCCGGCTTCGCACACGCCATACAGATATTCTGCATCCGGCAGTGGGAGTGCTGCAGTACTGCCGTTCGCATCCGTTACGCCAAGCGCCGCTGGAACGTTGGAATAGGAATAGATCCTGCCGTCCCAGACGCATTGCCCCTCGGCCTCCGAAGTCCCTTCCGGCAGCGGCCATGTCGTCTGCCGGTAACACTGCCCATCCGGCAAATTGCGAATGTCAAGCTGCACCTCTGAAGACACCTCCGGAGGCGTTTTCGCAGGCTCTGCATGAACTTCTTCCTGTGGGGCACAAGCTGTCAGAAAACATAAGCACACGACAAAAAGTACGAGTATGTTCTTTTTCATAGTTTTTCTGCATCCCTTGGCTGCTCAAAGCCAATCTTCACGATGATAAATCCACACAACAACCAATTTACATAATATCATTATAAAGCAACCAGAGGAAAAGTCAAGGATGAAGATGGAAAATAAATCAAAGCATAAGGCACAGCAATGCGCCTCGATTATGCCGCTGCTCCGTCGGCCTGAGAATCGAACCCTGTTTGATGTTAGGCCGCCTGCAAAGCGGAAAATTTGTGGTACTGCTTCTGGTTTTTGTGGAAGAAGCCGCGGATAGTCAGCAGCACGAATGCTGCGACAACAAAGTAGTAGATCGGCTTTGCGATACCATTTGCACCTTGACCTCTGATACGATAAAGAGCATGACACGGCGTAGTTGGATAATTAATTGTTTTAATTAGATTTTAGTATAAATTTGTTTTTGTGTGCCATTAAAGTTTCCCGTGGCACCAAAATAAAAGTACAGCAGAGTAAAAGGGCTTGCTGCCTGCGGTTTGCAGACAACAAGCCCTTTCGGATGCTTGGGTTACTCGTTATTTCTTTTTTGCAGGGAGAATGCAGCAGATTCCTGAACTCATAGGGCCTTTTTCCACACTGCTCGCAGCGGCTGTAATGTTCCGGCCTGCAATACAAATGCAGAAACCCAGCTGACCTGATCTTTTGCGGAATATTGCACCGTCAGCTTGATAGACTTCTGGCTTTGCAGATCGCTCGCTACAGTCGAACTTGCTACCATCTGCCCGTCTGCCGTGTATGCTGCGAGGATATACTGCACGGAGACGCTGGAGGCGGTGTTATTGGTCAGTGTTACGGTAGTCGAGGTGGCGGAGGAGGAAACTGCATCCAGCGCGTATTTCTCTATCACCGTACTTGCCGTCATGCCGATGTTTACATTCTCCTGAACCGGCGGCACAGGCATCCAGTCGCTCCAGACCGTGTCATAGCCTTCCTTCTCGTACTTGACACGCCACCAGCCCTTCGGAACATCCCACGAATATGCGCCGTTTGCATCCGTGGTCAGCGGGTTGATCTCATCCCAGTCCGAAGCATCCCACTTCGTCCCGTACTCAGTGCTGGACGGAGCGTGATCCCAGAAGCTGTCGTCGCTGTCGGCATCGGTATACTCAATCCAGTACGCCGTCGCTGTAACACCAGGCAGTCTGCTGTTGTCGCTGACATCATAGACATAGCCGCTCGGATCGATTTTCCATCTGAAGCTGAAAGCTGCTCCGGCAGATTCAGAGGCGCTCAGGAAACCGAATTCTCCAAGAATACTCTCGACATACGAACTGTTCTGCATGGACAGCAGCGGCAGAATCAACCCGCACGGGAAGGGCAGGGTAATGCCGGCAGCCGTCAGAATGATGCTCAGCCCCATTGCCGCAACAACACCATTGTTTGCCTTGGAGGCAGTTTCGAGCCGTTTCAGCGCCGCAGCCTTTTCGGCTTCCCCCATAGAGGATGCAAGAACCGCCTGCCGCGCGTCTTCAAGCGAGATTCTGTTGTTATCCCATGTGATCAGCTTATCGGCATAGCCAAGTACCTCGACAAAGGAGAAATAGGAATCGATATTCTCTGCCGCACTGATATGCTTGCCATCGATCAGGAACGTTGTAAGCTTGTCCTTCGTAAAATCAATGATTTCGCCGCGAACCTTATCTTCTCCGTATTCCGCGACCTTGAGGTAAAGCTTGGCTCCATAGTCGTCCTCCATTACCTCATAGCCGTATTGTCCGGCGTTGCTCGGGTCAAGGTAGGAAGGAATGATATCCGTGAGAATGTTAAAGTCAAGCTGTGCATCTACATCCACCATCTTTATGATGCAGCTCAGCTGCTTATCCGTGCTGACCAGATCCTCAATGCAGTCATGCAGCTTCCCATTCAGTACGTTTTTGATGGGCGTGCTGGCGCCGTTTACATATCGGGCAGCGCCATAATCGATCGTGCCGGAGAACTGGATCGGTGTTTTCGCCTGCGAGTACTGCACGGTGATTGTTCCCGGAATGTAACTCGGATTGGATGGATCAAACAGCCCCGTGGCCTGATAGGTCTGTGTAGCCTCGTTCCATTTTGCTTCTATCCGCTTTGTGACGTTGCTTCTGGTGCTGCAGACATAAACCTTGTCGATTTTTTCTGCATTGCTGAACTTTGCATCGAACGAGAACGCGGTTCCGGGGGTAAAGGTCACAGCCGGTTTCGCTGTTCCAAGCTTCAAGACGTCGTAAGTATTTCCACTATACTTCATTGTAAACGCCTTGAGTTCCGGAGAGCCGCTGCAATACAGGATACTCGTAGCCGCAGAGACCGCAATACCGTCTTTCGTTTGCGCCTTTGCCGAAACAGTATAGGTGGTGTAGTCAGAAGCGGACGGCAGCGTAACGGACGCGCTGTAGCTTCCGCCCTTTGTGCTGTGTGCAGTCGCGGCCTTTGCGGAATCAATATAAATGTCGATGTTTGCATCGGCAGGACCGACACCAGTAACGGTGAACTGCGCGGAATCTGTCGTTTCGTTTGCAAAAATACTGAGGATGGGGATGTTTTCGTTAATAATCCCGATGATCTCCCGCTTTGCAGTTCCGTTTTCCGTGAAGTCCATGATCGCGTAGGAGGTCAGCGTCTTGTCTCCGGTCGGCTGGAGGTTAAAGGACAGTCTGCCGGAGGTTTCTTGCAGGGAGATTGTCAGGACATTGTTCTCCAGATCGTATCCGCTCAGTACCTTTCCGTTCAGCCGGAGCGTTTTCTCAATGAGCGTGGCATTATCCGGGAGATACAGTTCCAGTGTTTGCTTTGTGATCCCGGACACGCCGCTCTTATATGCATAGGCCAGGTTCATGGTAATATATCCGTTCGACATCGCGCCGACGGTATTGGCCATATAATAAGTTGCCTCGCGGGAGAGCCTCAGAGATTCCGTGTTGTGCAGATTGCTGCTGATAAACTGCACGCTGATGCCCTGCTTGATGCAGTATACCGTTACAAACGAATATTCCTCGCATTCGACGGTTAGTTTGCCGCACCCGGAGAAGATATTCGAGCCCAAATCAACGTCTCTGCTTGTGGGCATGTAGAGCAGCCGGAGCCTTCCGCAGTTGGAAAATGCGTTGTCTCCGATGCTGGTTATTGCATACGGAACCGCGATATAACGCAGATTGCTGCACCCGGAGAAGGCAGACTCGCCAATCGTCAGCAGCGTAGACGGCAGAATGACGGTTTTCAGATAATTGCAGTCCTCAAAGGCATAGTTCGGGAGTGCCGTAACACCTTCCGGCACGGTGAGGCTTGTCAGCTTGACGCAGCCTTTGAAAATATCGCCGCCGTTCCAAATGTTGACTGTTGTCCAACTCAGCGGAATGTTGATGGATGCAAGCTTTGTGCAGTTGGCAAATGCACGATATCCGATTGTAGTAACACTATCCGGCAGAACGATGCTCTCCAATGCGGTACAGCCGTCAAAGGCATACAGGCCAATGACAGTCAAAGCATTCGGAAGTGTGACAGTTGTAAGGCTGACACAGCCCGAAAATGCGTGTTCGCCAAGCGTGGTGATCGCGCCGGAACAAAGAACAGTCTGGAGAGTCTTGTTGTCTTTGAACGCATTTTCTCCGATTGCCGTGACCGGATACCCGCCCAGCTTCTCCGGCAGAATAATTGCCGTGTCGCTGCCGGTGTACTTTGTGATGGTCGCCTTTTCGGAGGAAATGGTATAAGTGTAATCGCCCTCCTTGCAGACCAGGCCTGGGATGTTGAGCGCTGTCGATGTGACGGTTTGAACAGTGGTGCCACCGTCCGCCGCGATGACCTCGAAATTATTTGCGCTGAATCGGTAACCCGCTTTATAGAAACTCATGAGGTATGTATATCCAACCAATACATCAAATTCAACGGAACTCCATGCACCGTTGGAATCCGTAAAGCACTGCGGCAAAAGCATGTTCTCGTCATAGTTATATAATACGACGGAAACGCCCTGCATGCCGTTACCGGATGCGTCTACAACAGTGCCGGACAGCGTCGTAAACGCAACGTTCCCGCGCTGGACATCAACACTGTCAGTCGCATCCTGCTCCGGCTCGATGGCCTCAACCTCTTGCGAACTGTCGTCTGCCGGAAGATCTTCCTCGAGATCGGCAGCCTTGATCTGCATCGGGAAAAAAGAGACTATCATTGCGAAGATGAGAAATACGCTCAGGATCCTTTTGAATTGCTGCTTCATAAAGCGAGTGCCCTCCCATATGTTCCACTTTTATACAGGAATGATTTTCTAAATTAAGTATAGCACGAAGCATGGACGAACGCAACGAATATCCCTGGTCTGATAGAAAAATATTTGCAGAAAAAGCACTGAGACTGCAAATTGTTTGTTGGTAGTATTTTGCATAAATACTTTCTATCATTCCACAGCGGCTGTATACTATGCCCGGATAAAAATACAGAAAGAAGCATGAAAACATGGAACGAAAAAAGCAGCTGGATATGCTGCACGGCCCAATCTGGAACAAAATTCCGCAATTTGCGCTGCCGGTAGCGGCAACGGCCATACTGGAGCAGCTGTTCAACGCCTCAGATATCGTAGTTGTCGGCAATTTTACCGGGGCCGGCCGCACGATCGCCGTGGCAGCTGTGGGCGCGAACAGCCCGCTGATTGGCTTGATTGTCAATCTATTCATTGGTATTGCGTTTGGAACCAATGTGGTGATCGCCCACGCGATCGGACACGGAAATAAGGAGGACGTCCGCAAGGCTGTTCATACCTCAGTGCTGCTGGCACTGCTTGGCGGTATGTTGGTGGCTGTCGCCGGTGAACTGATCGCCGCGCCGGTGCTGGGCCTTTTGAATGTGCCGGAGGATGTGTTTCCGCTGGCGCTTTTGTATTTGAGAATTTATCTGGCCGGAATGCCGGTGATCCTGCTTTATAACTTTGAGGCAGCGATCTTCCGCAGCGTGGGAGAAACAAAGATACCGCTGATGGCACTGTTGGCATCCGGCATTTTAAATGTGATCCTCAATCTGTTTTTCGTAGCGGTCCTGCATATGACGGTGAACGGTGTTGCGATTGCTACGATTCTATTCTTTGGAAAGTCCCTGCTGGCGATTTTCAACAGCGATCCGGAGGTCGTGGCAACCGGCTATATCTCAAAACGCAGGAAATCCAGATGCAGGCATGGTCGCCGCTGTCTGCCGGTCAGAATGACTTGTTCCATAATGAAATCCTTTGTAAAATTGGAGTTGCCCATGGCAAATCCGCGGCGCAGGTGGTGCTGCGCTGGCTGACCCAGCGGGGCATCGTGCCGCTGGTCAAATCCTCGAATTCCCAGCGTATGAAGGAAAATCTGGACATTTTTGATTTTACGCTCTCAGAAAATGAAATGCAGCAGATTGCCACGCTGGATACCGGGCACACCTGCTTTGCCCCGCGCAATACCGGCGCATCCGTGACTGCGTTTTTGGAGCAAGCCGTCGCGGGCTAAGTTCTGTCCGACGGGCGTTGGAAATAAAAAGTGGACTCCCCAAAATGGAAAGTTAGGCAAGGGAAAACAGGAGCGCCTGAAAAAACGGAAAAGCGGTGCAGCATACTTGCTTTTTGGGCTGTGCTGCTGGTATGATAAGCAAAAATGCGCGGCGCAGATTGAACGGCCGGGCGGGAAAGGAACAGCGGCGATGACAGAAAGGGAACAGCGGGTACAGTGGTTTCAGGAGGCCCGGTTCGGGATGTTCCTGCATTGGGGACTCTACGCGATCCCAGGGCGCGGCGAATGGTATATGAGCGGAGCCCGGATGCCAGCGGAGGAATATGAGCGCTATATGCGGGAGTTTACTGCGAAAGCCTATGACCCACGAGACTGGGCGCGTCGGGCAAAACAGGCCGGAATGCGGTATGTCGTACTGACAGCGAAGCATCACGACGGCTTTTGCCTGTTTGACTCGAAATTGACGGATTACAAGAGCACAAACGCGCCCTGCGGACGCGATCTGGTGCGGGAATTCGTGAACGCGGTGCGCGCCGAGGGGCTGCGCGTGGGCCTGTACTACTCCCTGATCGACTGGCACCACCCGGATTTCCCGAAATACAACGATCCCAACCATCCAATGCGCCAAAATCCTGCTTATCAAAACGAGCAAATCGATTTTGACCGTTATCTTGCGTACATGCACGGGCAGGTCGAGGAGTTGGTCACAAACTACGGAAAGATTGACATCCTGTGGTTCGATTTTGCCTACGGCGACCTGCGCGGCGAGGCATGGAAGGCGACAGAACTGATGAAGATGGTGCGCAGCCACCAGCCAGATGTGGTTGTGGACAACCGGCTCGAGGCCAGCGGCGAGGGCTTTGGAAGTCTCGTTACGGAAAACCCGGCGTATTACAGCGGGGATTTTGTCAGTCCCGAGCAGCTTTTGCCGCCGGAGGGCATCCGCAATGTCCGCGGAGAGCGCGTTCCATGGGAACTCTGCACGACCATGAACAACAACTGGGGCTATGTGCCCTATGACACGAATTATAAGCCCGCATCCATGCTGATTCGGAAGCTGGTTGAGTGCGTCAGCAAGGGCGGCAATATGATCCTGAACGTCGGCCCGGACGCAACCGGACGCTTTCCTGCGCAAAGCTGCCGGCTGCTTGACGAGATCGGCGCATGGATGGCGCGCAACAGCGAGAGCATCTACGGCTGCGGCAGTGCAGAACTCCCGAAGCCGGACTGGGGCTGGTATACCAGAGGGGCAGGAAAACTCTATGCGCATGTGCTCGAAGCGCCG
>ERZ779892.3271-NODE-3271-length-11595-cov-5.168544_pt1 | contig 11595 bp, 13 predicted proteins | sample MGYA00511552_ERZ779892 | MGnify/ENA primary metagenome ERZ779892 (study PRJEB29588, sample SAMEA2154561) | human gut metagenome | biome: human gut; feature: human-associated habitat; material: faeces | place: Denmark | collected 2008/2010 ... | reverse complement strand
TTCATCTGCTCTAGCTAGTAAGGCAACAGGATATCCAATCGCAAAAATCTCTGCAAAATTGGCTGTAGGATTAACATTAGATGAAATCTTAAACCCAGTTACTAAAAACAGTTATGTATAAACAGGCATAGCTGTTTTTATTTTTTATATGGGCAGAAGAAAATCGTTCTTCTGCTCATTTTATTATAGGAGAATATGTATGATACAAAAACGAAAACCACCATGGGGGATGTTTTTTATCCTGTTGTTTTTAGCATTGGCAGTGTCGTATTATATAGCAGGATTGTTCAAACTAGATGATGTGACGATACAGAATTATCAAGATAAATTAGCCTACATATTGATGCATCCATTCCGTAACTGGTTCAATGAAAAAACACCAGCCGTTATAGGGATTGCCCTGACTGCATGGGTAATGTTTGTCTGTTACTATCTCACTTATTACCGCAATTTTCATCCCGATGCAGAACATGGTGTTGCAGAATGGGCAGATGTACCAAAGGCAGCTAAAAGACTGTATGGAAAAGGGGAAGAACCTGTTACCTGCCTGAGTAAAAATATTACAGTAAATGCAAAGGCATTGCCAAATATGCATATCCTGATTCTGGGCGGTTCTGGTGATGGAAAAACGACTTCGCTTTTAATTCCTAACATTTTACTTGCTAATATGACGAACATTATCTTAGATGTAAAAGGTGACCTGTTAAAAAACTATGGGGGATATTTGAAAGAAATAAAGAATATAACAGTAAAAAGCCTTAATTTCAAGGATATGTTACAATCTGACCGATATAACCCTTTTGTATATATTGATAATTACACTGATGTGATAGAACTTATCACAAATATCCAGACATCTGTAAAGCCGCCGGATGCCCAAAAGGGTGATCCCTTTTGGGATGATGGTGTTGGTCTGTATCTGCAGTCGCTTTTTGAGTACGAATGGCTTCTGGCAAAAGAAGGGAATAGAGTAGCTTCAATGCCAGGAATATTGGAATTAGTTAATAGAGAGACACAAAAAACAGACGAAGAAGGGACAACGCAGCTACAACAGGATATGCAAGAGTTACAGGAAAGATAAGGGGAAGATTATCCGCCAGTGAGAGATTACCGCAAGTTAAAAGAAGGTGCATCAGAAACCGTACGCTCTATTGTTATCATGGTTAATGCACAATTACGTCTTTTTGAAATCCCGGAGATCAAACGGATATTTGAAGGAACGGATGACATAGATATTCCATCACTAGGATTAGGTGTAGAGGGAAATCCTAAGAAAAAAACAGCTTTGTTTCTTGTCATGCCGTCTGGAGATTCTTCTTATAACCTTTTTATTAATATGTTCTACACACAGTTATTTACCGTTTTAAAAAGAGTCGCAGATAATCGAAGAGACGGACAGTTACCGATCCATGTACGGCTGTGGGCAGATGAATACTATGCCGGTCCTAAACCACTTAACTGTGAGACACTTCTTGGGGAAATACGAAGCAGAAATATGTCCATCGTACCGATTCTGCAAGATATTGCCCAGATAAAAACTTTGTATCCTAATGACAAATGGGAGATATTCACAGGAAACTGTGCAACGACCGTATTCTTAGGCTCTGGAGCTACAGCCCATACAACGCATCAGTGGGTATCAGATATGTTAGAGGACATGACAATCGACAGCCGTTCCGAAAGCCTGGGACATTCGCAAGGCAGTGGCAATCTGCAGATGAGCAAGGCCGGAATGAAATTAATGACTCCGGGACAGATCAGCCGGATGCCGAAAAACGACTGCATCCTGTTCCTAAAGGGAGAACGTCCCATCTACGATAAGAAAAACTGGCCGTTTAATACAGAGGTATTTAAAGAAGCAGAGAAGATAGCCGGACAAAATGGCTATAAAAATCCAGTATATGTTTCCTATGATGAAAGAAATAAAAAATATATCACAACCCGTTTTGAGTCAAGATTGAATTACATTTCAAAAGAAGAGTTTACATTTTTTGAAGAAAAAGCAAAAGAAGATTCCAGTATTCAGACGTTCCAGATAGACGAAGAAGCCTTCCTTTACCTTAACTTCAATGAAACTCCACAGCCAAGCCTGAGAGAACTGGAAAAGATGGTAAAAGAAATACAAGTTGCAGAGGTAAACGAAGAGGAAGAAAAAGAGACAGACCAGCAGCCAGATATGCTACAGGATAGAGGACAATGGGACTTATCAGGAGACATTATTGATTGCTTTAGACGATATTCTAGTGAGCTATCACCAGAAGAACAGGAAGAGATTATAAAAGGCATTGAAGAAGGTATGACTGATTAGGATGTAAAACGATACTTTACACTGGTAGGTGCAGAAAAAATGCGGCAGTATCGGAGAGTGTTGATGGTCGCAAAAATAAGAGATGAGGATAATTAAATATTATTTTTGCATCAGGTATCTATACCTGTTAGGCATAATGCGTGGACTGAATTAAAAAAATATAGTATAATCTGTATTAGAAATAATGTCGTGAAATCGGAATTTTACGGAGTGGACAGAAATGAACTTAGAACTTATTCTAATGTCCGAAAATGACATTGCTGAATTTAAGAAAAATGTACAGTGTGCATTTCAAAAAGGATTTGAAGATGTGTTTGGTAAATGTGAAGAAACGATTCTTCCAGAAAAGGACATAGACCAATCCTTAAATGGTAAAGGTTCAGTAGTATATAAAGCTGTGTTGGATGGAGAAACTGTTGGTGGTGTGATTGTTGCAATCGACACCGAAACGCAACATAATCATCTTGACTTATTATATGTAAAAAGTGGTGTACAAGGAAAAGGTATTGGAAAGTCTATTTGGTATGCGATTGAAAAGTTATATCCTGATACAAAGGTATGGGAAACTTGTACTCCATATTTTGAAAAACGCAACATCCACTTTTATGTGAATATTTGTGGATTTCACATCACAGAGTTTTTCAATGAGAAACATCCTATGCTAGATACACCAGATGATTTTATTGGGGATGGCAATGAGGGAATGTTTGTATTTCAGAAAGAAATGTAAGATTTGAATTTTGATGAGGATTAACAGAATGGTAATTCGAGAATATATGTCATCAGATGCAGGTGCGTCTGGATAAACTTTATGATGAGATAGAGGAAATTGAAACTTTCATTGAAGCAATGGAGACAAGACTGTATAATATTAAGCAGGAAAAGATATCCGGTGATAATGTGTATCAGTTCTTATTATTCTTCGATAATCTGTACGACAGATTTACAGATATGGAGAAGAAGATATTTATGAAGAGCTTCCTCGAGGAAGGAAATATCTATGAAGCAGAACAAGAGGATGGCAGGATTTTAAGAAGTCTCAAGTTCCGTTTTCCTGTATTTTTCAATGAACAGGAATTATATGAACTTGATTGGGACAATGAAAGTACCGTTGAATCTGTGCTCCTTATGAGACGGGCAAAGCGGTAATTGAACAGAGTTAGGAGAGAAAAAACGTATGAATCCAATTGTTTCGTTGTTTATGTTTAGTTGTGGTGATTATGAGAAAGTAAAACAGGATGTATGGGAAGAAAACTGGAAAGCCATGCGGCTGTATTCTGTTGTGGCGCTTGTTGCCTTTGGAGTCATAACGCTGGTGAGTGTGTTTTCTCTGAGTATCGGAAAATTTAAATGGGTGTATCTGGTCTATACGTTCCTTTCTTTGGCCTATTTTTGCATTTCTCGTTGTCAACTTAGAAGCTTCTTGGGGAAAAAACTGGTTGTATACAGCTTTTTTGCCGCGCTGCTGCTGTTCGGCATTATTACGGGAACGCTGATTACACCGGAGGAGTTCACTGCCAACTACATTGTGTTCATGGTGGCAGCACCGCTGCTGTTTACCGCCAGAACGGCGGTAATGAACGGGCTGATTCTGAGCAGTATGCTGCTCTATATCGGACTTGCTTTCTTTGCGCAGCACAACCCAATTCTATCCAAAAACCTAGTGGATGTTATTCTGTACGGGGTGCTGAGTATGCTTCTGACTGCCACGGTGATGCGAAGAAAGCTCCAGAGAATCCTGTACCATAAGGAAATGGAAACGTTGGAAGTCAGCAAGCGCGAATCGCAGGAACGAATCCTGAATTACGAGAGATTCCTCACGGACATGGTTCGGTATGCCGCTTCAGAAGAAAATCCGGACAAAGTACTGAATCAACTGGTGGAGTATATCGGACAGCGTGTGACCGCCGATCGAGCGTACATCTTTGAACAGAATGACCGCGGAACGTTTGACAACACCTACGAGTGGTGCAAAGCGGGCGTATCCAAAGAAAAAGATAACTTGCAGGATGTGCCGTATGAAGGGGCGTCATTGAAACATGGTTTGCACAATATCAAGAATCCAACAATGTCATCATCCATGACATTGAAGAACGCAAAAAAACAAGCGAAGCCATCTATGAACGGCTGAAACCTCAGGGTGTCAAGACCCTTGTGACAGAGCCAATCAAAATCAACGGCAAGATGGTCGGATTCTACGGTGTGGACAATCCTCCCAAAGAGAAACTGCATGAGATCTCGAATCAGATAAATATGATCGAGTTTATGATCTCTTTTATGATAAGACTGCGCAATAATGCAGATGTACTGGAGCACAGTGCATTATATGACCAGCTCACAGATTGTAAAAACAGAAAAGCACTGGATTGGGCGTACACAGAAAAGCTGGAGAAGTACTTTCCCCTGGCGGTTGTCATGTGCGACCTAAATGGTCTAAAGGAAATAAATGACCAAAAGGGACATGACGCCGGTGATAAATTCATTGTGCAGGTCGCACAGACGCTGAAATCTGTGTTCGGAAAGCGTCATGTGTATCGGCTTGGCGGAGATGAGTTCATTGCGGTTCTGCCAAACATCACACATCCGGCGTTTCAGAAACTACTGGAAACGGCAAAAAGCCAACTGGGTGCTACTGCGTCCCTCGGTACGTCGATAAGCGGCACAAAGGACACGGATTTTGAGTCGCTTCTGAAGGCCGCAGATGCGGAAATGTATGAAAACAAGAAGCAATACTACATCGTGACAGGAAAAGATCGGAGAAAGCACAGCTTGTGAGATGGAAAGACCGTGAACCTGATAATTGAATTATAAAAAAAGGAAGAGATATTAACTCTGGCATGTTGATATCTCTTTTTTCGTGAAAGAAAAGACTACTCTGCAATTGTCCATAAAATGAAGAGTAGCCTGATCCAATGCCCGGATGGAGGGTGATGCATCTCCTGTATTTAGGGGGGCAAAAGGGGGTGCAATCGTTTCCTTGTATCAAAATGGTGGTTACGATGAATCTCGTAACTACCATTTTGATACAAGGAAACGCATTATGATAGTGGGAAAAGGGCAGAACATGCGGTGTTTCAGCCGTTTCGAGTGGAAATTTGGCATCAGGTGGGATATTGAGTTTAATCTTATTTTAGAGAGAAAAGAGTTAGTTGCATACCCTTTTAACGATATATGGCGAATCGTTAAAAGATACGTGAGCGGAGTTTTGCTTTTTAAGAAAAAAGTGACATATTTTTCGTTCACAAGACATATATATTATAAGGGGGTGTTTGCGATGAAACGAAGGCAAATTATAGCAGATGAAAGATGGAAGGTGTACATAAAAGATAACGGTATTTGTCAGATATGCGGAAAGCCACTGACATACGAGGAGATGACTATTGATCATATCATTCCGCTGGTTCATGGCGGAGTAAATCAGATATCTAATTTTCAATGCGCATGTAGATCATGTAATCAATTCAAGCAGAATTTTTCCCAAACAGAATTTTACGAAATGATAACAGAGATATATTGGTATCAGACCAAAATGAAATGCGGAGCAGACTTTACGGAAAAGTTGAATAGGCTATTGCTGGCAAAGTGATAAGCTGGACCGGGACAGGAGAAAATATGTGATGAAAAATAGAAAATTGAAAGTATATGAAACGGAATACCAGATTAATAATCCGGATGGTTTGGGGTATTGTAGGAAAAAAAGTGTTTCTATCCCGCAGATTCGATTGCAAGGAAAATGGTTACAGGAATGCGGCTTTGAACCAGGAAGTCAAGTGCAGATTCAATGCGAATGTGGTAAACTGGTAATAACTAAAGAATCGTAGTCAGGAGGGCTGCATAGTGGAGAATCAACTGGGAAAAAATATAAGACATCTTCGAGAAGTAAATGGGGAAACATTAGAAGAGCTTGGGAGTAAAGTATTTTTGAGTAAAACGACTATCAGTGGATATGAGGCAGGAAGAAGAAAACCTGATTTTGATAAACTGGTTGTTATAGCAAAGCACTTTGGGAAGACTGTTGATGAACTTTTACATACGGACTTAACAGGGATACAAGCAAGTGACATCAATGATAAATCTGTTTCAGATATCATAGAAATCTACAGAAAAATATTTCCATTATTCTCATCGGAGGAGACCATGAGAAATAGCAGATTCAGGAGTGCATATCGTCTTTGTGAGAAGGTTCTGGAAGCATTTGCCAAAGGTGAAAATTTGAGGGGGCATATTGTAGATGATATTTGGGATTGCTTTTTGCATGCAGTAGATGAAACAGAAGCACTGGAAGCTGTAGCCAATCTCGTGTGGTCTATATTTCTTTGGTGGTCACAGATCAACGATATACAGAAAATGTTAGCTTTGCAGAATAAGCTGCAGTCCAATCGGATTGATATGAAAGGGGTCATACAGAAATATCAGGAGACTCAGAGAACTGCTGAAGTGAGTGAGAAGAAACAAGCCTTTCGTCAGGATTTTAAAGAAATGATTACGGAGGCAATAAAGGCGTTAAAATCGGACACAGAATGGGCAGAGCTGGGGGATTATTATTTGGCTCTAACATTTCTTTTCGACATGGTTGATACTGAGTTATCCTCAGAATTCAACATAACAATCGGGAAGCAAATGCTGGTAGCATATGCAGAATTGGGAAATACATATGCACTTCAGTTTCTGGCTACAGTATTTGAGCTTTGAGCGTAAGTACGCGAAGCGCGAATTCCAAAGATTCCGAAATGTGTTATGGTTTAGAGAGAAAACATAAGGAGGATAGGACCATGGATGAAGCTAAAAAAATGGAAACGAGTGAAGAAGCTCCAAAAGAGCAAAAAGCACTTATTCGCTGGATCAAGGAGCATAAAAAAGAAATTGCTATTGCGGGAGTAAGTATCACTGCATTGGTGGGACTCGTTTTAGGAATCAAAAATAAAGAGGCAATGGAAGTTTTCTGGAATGCACTAAAGAATAATGATCCGAAAATACCGATAAAGACCGAGGATCCAAGAATCACAGAACAGGTAAGAAATATTGAAAGTGTTGTGATTCCGATGCACAGAGAATATAAAGAGCCTTTTGATGTGGGTTTCCATATTCGAAATCTTCATGAGGGGTGGAAAGCTTCACCAGAAAAACTGGCAAAGGCAGCAGCCTATGGAATTGAGCTTTTGCCGGGGCAAACTCTGGTTGAGGGTTACACAAAAGGCGAGGTCACATAAAATGAAAATGAGGCTGCAATTGGAGCAGCCTCATACAAATAGATTCATTTATTATCGGATAAGAGTATCAGCATTCGATCCAAAACAGAAAGTACCACTTCGGCTTCATTGCGTTTTGCATAAGCCCCGCTATTAAAATGATCTTCTCGGAGAATCATAGAAAAGAGGGCACAGCAGAGATCGTAGTCAGCTCCTGGTAAACGTTTCAGTTCTTCGCCATAATTTACAGGTTTGGTGATGAGATAGTCGCAGTAGTTGTATTTCGTATCTGAGATACCTTCATTTACATAAAGAGCTTTGGTAATCAAACCAGCATCAATGACATCTAATTCGTCAATTTCAAAAAATTCATAGCGTTTATTTTTTTCAGCTGTTGCACTAACGCGTACTATGTTTTTGGCTGAGAAGGCATCGATGATAGTACGAGCTTTGGCAGTATTGTTATTTCAAAAAGAAAAAGATGGCATAGTTTTATTATATAAACGACTTACAGGTTCAGGCAATTATAAATGACCACGCAATCAAAATGAAGTAAAAAGTCTCACATTGAAACAGTTTGAGTGGCTTATGGATGGTCTTGAAATAGAACAGCCAAAAGCGATAAAACCACCTGTTAAAAAATGAATCAACCCCATAAAAACAGGCATTACAGCTATCTTTTTACTCTAAGATATGTTATAATAATTGTATCAAATCGTGGAGGAAAATCTGATGTCTGTTGATGCAAAAGATATATTGATAAGGGAATTAAAAGATTCACTTAATGAACAGAGAGAGTTAAACAAAACTCTCCAGTTAGCTTTAAATATCAGTAATATTCAGGTTCAGGAGTTGACTGTTCAGGTCAAACTTCTTAATGAACAGATTGATTACATGAAAAGAAAACTGTTTGGTTAATCACGTGAAAAAATGGAGCAGCAGACAGATGGACAATTATTATTTAATCTTTCTGATGAAGCAGATGAAACAATTGAAGAATTACCGACAGCTGAAGAAGAGATAGTCGTAAAAAAGCATATAAGAAAGAAAAAAGTTACTTTTGCTGAGAAAACCAAAAATCTTCCAGTTGAAATCAGAGAGATTACTTTACCAGAAGAAGAACAGATTTGCTCCATATGCGGTACACACTTAGAAGTTATAGGAAAAGAGACTGTGCGCAAGGAACTTGAATACATACCTGCAACTTTAAAAGTTGTGGAATATGTCAGTGTACATTATGGTTGTCCAAAATGTAAAATAGATGAGGAAAAACCAAATATTATACATGCTCCTGTTCCACCGGCACTACTCAGAAGCTATGCATCGCCATCAATTGTTGCCTGGGTGATTTACTCAAAATATGTTAATGGGATGCCATTGTACCGCCAGGAAAAAGACTGGCTACAATATGGTTTTGAACTTAGCCGTGCAACAATGGCGAACTGGGTTATAGAATGTACCGATAAGTATCTGCGTGTATTGTACGAATTTTACCACAGACTGCTGTTAAGCAGAGGGTTTGCTATGGCAGATGAAAGCCCTATACAGGTCTTGAAAGAGGAAAGACGTGAAGCGCGACGGCAAAATCATATATGTGGCTGTTTAGAAGCGGCGAAGATGATACACCACCGATAGTTTTGTATAAATATGCATCAACGTGCAGCGGAGATGTTGCAAAAGAATTTCTGAAAGGTTTTAATGGATATCTTATGGCAGATGGTTATACAGGATATAACAAGGTGCAGGATATAAAACGCTGTTGCTGTTTTGCACACATAAGAAGATATTTCTTTGATGCCATACCCAAAGGGAAAAATCGTGATATCAGTTGTCCGGCGGTGCAAGGCGTAGAGTATTGTGATAAGCTGTTTGCATATGAAAGACACCTCATTTGCAAAACTAATTTCCACCCATATATGACTTGTCGTGGAAGTTACTACTTCCGAATATCAGGTGTGGAAATTACTTATTCTTAATGTTATATTATTCCTATTCATCCATCTCTAAGCTCCGGTCGGAACAGGAGATATATATGAATATGAATAAGAATAAACATTTAATTTTAGATGAAAGATATGTAATTGAACATTCCCTTAATGAAAATGTGAGTTTTAAAGCCATTGGTAAACAGATTCTTAAGGACTGTACTACTGTATCCAAAGAAGTGAAATCCCATATCGTATTCGAAAAGAAAGGAGCTCCTTATAAACCTTTTAACGACTGCCTTAACAGAAGACACTGTTCCCATCACGGTGATGTTTGCATTTCTTGCGAACGCCACAAAAGCCGCAACAAATGCAGCGTCTGTGGTCATTGCACAACCTCTTGTGTTGATTATTCCAAGGAGGAGTATCCTAAACTATCTAAGGCTCCGTATGTATGTAATGGATGTGATATGTTAAACAACTGTACCCTCGAGAAAAGATTCTATAAAGCTCTTGTAGCTCAAAAAGAGTATGAGTTGGTGCGGAGCGAATCACGTTCTGGCTTTAATCTCTGCGAAGATGAATTGAAACAGCTTGATTCTGCCATAAGTCCTTTACTTAAAAACGGTCAGTCCATTCATCACATAATTGCTAACAATCAGGACAGGATTTCCTGCTGTGAAAAAACAGCTTATATTTATGCCGATAATGGTCTTTTTTCTGCCAAAAATATAGATATGCCCAGAAAGGTCAGATTTAAGCTCAGAAAGAAAAAGTCAGTCCCTCTTAAAGTGTTGATAAATCTTGCAGAATTGGCAGGAATTATGAAGATTATAAACTTTACAGACAAAACAATCCTTCGCAGCCTGTTGCTGAACTTGATTCTGTAGAAGGTATAAAAGGCGGTTCTGTATTACTTACCATTCACTTTGTACTTCCCAAGCTTCAATTAGCATTTTTAAGAGACGCAAATGACTCTAAATCTGTTACTGACATATTTGATGCTCTTTACAAATTACTTGGTTTTGAGAACTTTACCAAAATACTTCCCATATGTCTGGCCGACAACGGAACCGAATTTTCTGATCCTTTCGGTATTGAAGCTGACTCAGACGGAGTGATAAGGTCTCGGCTGTTTTACTGTGATCCATCTTCTCCCGGTCAAAAAGGAGCTTGTGAAAATAATCATGAATTCATAAGAAGAATTATTCCAAAATCCACTGACCTTGGGCAGTACACCCAGTCACAAATAGATATTATGATGGACCACATCAACTCATATGGAAGACCTGAACTTGGTGACAAATCACCTTATGAAATGTTTGAATTCTACTATAGCAAAGAAATATTAGATTTGCTCGGCATTCACAAAATAGTACCAAACGAAATCATCCTTAAGCCGGAATTACTTAAGAACAGATAATAAAGCCGGGTTACCCCTGCTCTTTATCTTTGTGCATCGCACACTTCTGGTCTTATTTTGACTGATTAATACTATTTTGATGAAAATCAGCCAAGCAAAGTAAGAATAAAGATTTCTGTATCAGCAGAAATGTCCTTATTAACAATAAAAAGGCCGGAGTCCTACGCAGTTGTGATGAGCCCATAACACTCTCTTTAGGGGTGGAATTCACTAACTCTTATCATGAACATGTGCATTCGACTTCTCATTTTGATGCGCATTTTTCCAGCTTTTGATATATTATATAGCATTTTTGATAGAAAAACCATACTTTTGGGAATAAAAAACTTCCACCTCATGGAATTTAGTTCTACAAGGTGGAAGTAAGTTTTACAATTGACCTTCGGAGAAAAGATGATATAGATGAAACTTGGACAAGATGCGGTGGATTTAGGAATTATCGGACTAATTTCTATACTTCAATAATGGTAATTGGTATTATAAAATTGTTAATTGCAAATATATTTCGCCTACCTCTCCGAAACAACAAGTTGCTTTCCCACCATCCGCTTTTCTGCTATTATATCCCTAACGGAGGTGATGTGATGGAAACAAGGGAAATTATTTTGGAACTTCGTACCCAAAAAGGATTATCGCAGGAAGAACTGGCTGAAAAGGTTATGGTTACGAGACAGGCGGTATCCCGCTGGGAAAATGGTGTTTGAGTTATAATAGGACCAAGTTAGATGAAACCCAGTAAAATCAAGGGGT
>ERZ779892.3265-NODE-3265-length-11613-cov-3.521976_pt1 | contig 11613 bp, 8 predicted proteins | sample MGYA00511552_ERZ779892 | MGnify/ENA primary metagenome ERZ779892 (study PRJEB29588, sample SAMEA2154561) | human gut metagenome | biome: human gut; feature: human-associated habitat; material: faeces | place: Denmark | collected 2008/2010 ... | reverse complement strand
CATCGCGGCTGATTTTGAATGCAATCCGCTGACAGCCCCGCTTGTGGAGGAGACGATCCGCCGCCTGGAGGCGGGGGAAAGCGTGGAGAAGATCCAGTATGTGGAGGAGACATATTTTGACTGTGAGATGGATCTCTCGGAGCTGTTGGAGAGCAGACCATATTAGGCAGGAAGTCCCTGCTTCTGCTGGCGGTAAAATTATCTGAAAAAATTAGCACTCACCTCTTGACAGTGCTAACAACTGGTGCTATAACATAATTGTAACAGGGAGAACAAAGCAGGCGGCGCATAGATATGTGCCGCCTGTATATCATAGGTAGAGAAAGAGAGGTACGCTTATGAACATTCAGAAATTTACACAAAAGTCAGTGGAAGCCATTAACGATTGCGAGAAGCTTGCCTATGAATATGGAAATCAGGAGATCGAGCAGGAGCATCTTCTGGTTGCACTCATGCGGCAGGAGGATGGACTGATTCCGAAGCTGATTGAGAAGATGGAGATTCAGAAGGAGCACTTCATGGATAACGCCGAGCGGCATCTGGCAGCGCGTGTCAAGGTGTCCGGCGGTCAGGTCTATGTCGGACAGGATTTAAATAAGGTGCTCATTCATGCCGAGGATGAGGCGAAGCAGATGGGGGACGAGTATGTTTCTGTCGAGCATCTGTTCCTGGCGCTGATCAAGTATCCGAATAAGGCATTGAAGGAGATCTTTAAGGAGTACGGCATTACCAGAGAACGGTTTTTGCAGGCGCTCTCGACAGTCCGCGGCAATCAGCGCGTGACATCGGACAATCCGGAAGCAACCTACGACACGCTGGAGAAGTACGGGTATGATATGGTAGCCCGTGCGAGAGACCAGAAGCTGGATCCGGTCATCGGACGTGATGATGAGATCCGGAATGTCGTGCGGATTCTGTCCCGTAAGACGAAAAACAACCCGGTGCTGATCGGTGAGCCGGGTGTCGGCAGGACTTGCCCAGCGAATTGTAAAAGGCGATGTGCCGGAGGGCTTAAAGGACAAGAAATTGTTTGCACTGGATATGGGTGCGTTAATCGCAGGTGCAAAATACCGCGGTGAATTCGAGGAGCGGTTAAAGGCAGTGCTTGATGAGGTGAAAAGTTCCGAGGGACAGATTATCCTGTTCATTGATGAGCTTCACACGATCGTGGGTGCGGGCAAGACGGATGGTGCGATGGATGCCGGACAGCTGTTAAAGCCGATGCTTGCGCGTGGTGAACTGCATTGTATCGGTGCGACGACCCTGGATGAGTACCGCGAATACATTGAAAAAGATGCGGCGCTCGAGCGTCGTTTCCAGCCGGTAATGGTGGATGAGCCGACGGTCGAGGATACCATCTCCATTCTGCGTGGATTGAAGGAACGCTACGAGGTTTTCCATGGAGTTAAGATTACAGATTCTGCGCTGGTATCGGCAGCAGTGCTCTCCAACCGTTATATTTCGGATCGTTTTCTTCCGGATAAAGCGATCGATCTGGTCGATGAGGCGTGCGCGCTGATCAAGACCGAGCTGGATTCCATGCCGACGGAACTGGACGAGTTGAACCGCCGTGTCATGCAGATGGAGATTGAGGAGACAGCGCTGAAAAAGGAGACCGACCGTCTGAGCCAGGAGCGTCTGGCAAATCTGCAGAAAGAACTGGCAGAGCTGCGCGATGAATTCAACACGAAGAAAGCGCAGTGGGAGAATGAGAAAAAGTCGGTAGAAAAAGTACAGAAGCTGCGTGAGGAGATCGAAGCGGTCAAGAATGAGATCAAGATGGCACAGCAGAAGTACGATCTGGAGAAGGCAGCCGAATTGCAGTACGGCAAGCTGCCACAGCTACAGAAGCAGTTGGAGATCGAGGAGGAAGCCGTGAAGAAACGCGACCTTTCCCTGGTGCATGAAAACGTCAGTGAGGAAGAGATTGCGCGGATCATCTCCAGATGGACAGGAATTCCGGTGGCAAAGCTGACGGAGAGCGAGCGTAACAAGACGCTGCATCTCGACGAGGAACTGCACAAACGTGTCATCGGCCAGGATGAGGGCGTCACGAAAGTGACGGAAGCAATCATCCGTTCCAAAGCAGGTATCAAAGACCCGAGTAAGCCGATCGGATCATTCCTGTTCTTAGGACCGACCGGTGTTGGTAAGACAGAGCTTGCAAAGGCGCTTGCAGCAAGTCTCTTCGATGATGAGTCGAATATGGTGCGTCTTGATATGAGTGAGTATATGGAGAAATATTCCGTCTCCCGTCTGATCGGAGCGCCTCCAGGATATGTCGGATACGATGAGGGTGGACAGCTGACCGAGGCAGTGCGCAGAAAGCCGTATTCGGTGGTATTGTTTGATGAGGTGGAGAAGGCACATCCGGATGTGTTCAACGTTCTGTTGCAGGTACTGGACGATGGACGAATCACAGATTCACAGGGACGTACCGTCGATTTTAAGAATACAATCATCATCATGACATCGAACCTTGGATCAGCACATCTGCTTGAGGGCATCGATGCAAACGGGGATATCAATCCGGAGTGCGAAGCGGCAGTTATGGACGAACTGCGCGGACATTTCCGTCCGGAGTTTTTGAACCGTCTGGATGAGATTATTATGTTTAAGCCGCTGACGAAGGACAACATCGGTAACATCATCAACCTTCTGGTTGCAGATCTCAACAAACGTCTGGCAGACCGTGAGATCACGGTGGAGCTGACCGATGCGGCAAAGCAGTATATCGTGGAACACGGGTATGATCCGATCTACGGTGCAAGACCGTTAAAGCGGTTCTTACAGAAGCATGTGGAGACACTTTCCGCAAAGCTGATTCTTGCGGATAAAGTCAGGGAGGGAGATACGATTCTGATTGATGTCTCCGGAAATGAACTGACGGCAGCAGTAAAAGCTTGAAAAAAGCAGACAACCGGGCAATTCCAGGATGGAATTGCCCGGTTTTTTTGTTATAATAACAAAAGAAAATGTCCGTGGAAGATATCATGGCTTCGGGCGGAATAAAATGAGAAAAAGCAGGAAGACAGTGTATGATAACGATTAAGGATATGGCAGAAATTGCGGGGGTCAGCCCGACTACCGTAGCGAATGTTCTGCATGGAAGAACGAAAAAAATGTCGAAGGAGACATTGAAAAAGGTGCAGGATGTGATCGATCAATCCCATTACGTTTCAAATATGGGGGCACGCGTTCTGGCAAATTATGGCTCCAGAATTATCGGAGTTATCATGAATTATGACAGGCGTGCGGAAAACAATGCAATGGCGGATCCGTTTTATGGAACCATAGTGGGAGCATTGGAAAAAGAAATCAGGGAACACGGTTACTATATGATGCTATATATGGCAGGGAGTGTTGAAGAAACGGTCAGGCTGGCATCTTCCTGGAATATTGAAGGACTGGTGGCGCTTGGCTGCCGGGCGGAGGATGTCCAGAAAATGAAAGAACAGTTAAAAATGCCGGTGGTGTTTATTGATTCTTATTTTGAAAATCAGGATTGTTATAATGTCGGGCTGGATGACTTCGGGGGAGGATACATGATGACAAATTATCTGATCCGGCAGGGGCATAGAAGAATTGCGTTTCTGGCAGATCAGCAGGAACCGGCAGGTGTTGACCGGGAGCGTTTGCTGGGATATCAGAAAGCACTTGAAGAGAATGGAATCATATTTCATGAGAGGGACTATGTCCCGATCAGCTTCAGAAAACAGACGAGACACACGCGGTTGTGGGAATTTTGTCAGGAGCGCCTGAATGAGTATACGGCACTGTTTTTCGCTTCGGATTTTTATGCAAGCGACGCAGTATTTATTTTTCAATCGCAGGGGATACGTGTCCCACAGGATATATCGGTGGTAGGATTTGATGATAACCTGTTTGCAGAGCACTGCCGTCCAATGCTTACGACTGTGCTGGTTTTTTATGTGTTGTGTCAGAAGTGGATTATTTCAGGTGTTGTGACAGGTGCAGTGAAGCAGTAAAAAGAAAGACAGGTGGGAAGAATGAAAAATGCATGGTGGAAAGAAGCAGTTATTTATCAGATTTATCCCAGAAGCTTTTGCGACAGCAATGGGGATGGAATTGGAGATATTGAGGGGATCATCAGCAAACTGGATTATTTGAAGCGTCTTGGCATTGACATAATCTGGCTTTCACCGATCTATGAATCTCCAAATGATGACAATGGATATGACATCAGTGATTATCAGAATATTATGAGAGAATTTGGTAATATGAAAGATTTCGACCGGCTGCTGGAGCAGGCACATATACGAAATATTCGGATTATTATGGATCTTGTAGTAAATCATACGTCTGATGAGCATCCATGGTTTATAGAAAGCAGAAAAAGCAAAGAAAATCCGTATCGTGATTTTTATATATGGAAAGAAGGAAAGGATGGCAGGGAACCTAATAACTGGGGATCGTGGTTTGGTGGAAGCGCATGGGAATATGATGATGCGACAGACATGTATTATCTGCATATTTTTTCTAAAAAACAGCCGGATCTGAATTGGGATAATGATAAGGTGCGGCAGAAAATATACGAGATGATGCGGTGGTGGCTGGAAAAAGGTGTGGATGGGTTCCGCATGGATGTTATCAGCCTGATTTCAAAGAACCCGGCATTCCAAGACGGGGAAATACATGGTTTGTACGGAGATCTGGTACCGTACTGTGCACATGGACCGCATGTGCATGAGTATTTAAAAGAGATGAATCGCGAGGTTCTCTCCAAATATGATATCATGACAGTCGGGGAAACATCATGTGTGACATTGGAGGAAGCAAAAAAATATGCGGGGGAAGACCGGCAGGAACTGAATATGGTATTTCAGTTTGAACATGTGGAACTTGGCAGTGGGATTTACGGGAAATGGAATGACCAGCCAATCGATCTTATAGCGTTAAAAAAGGTTTTCAAAAAGTGGGAAGAAGGTTTAGAGGGCATTGGGTGGAATGCCCTGTTCTGGAGTAACCATGATCAGCCGAGAGCCGTTTCACGTTATGGAAATGACGGGGAATATCGCGAGTATTCGGCAAAAATGCTGGGAGTATGCCTGCATTTGATGAAAGGAACGCCCTATATTTATCAGGGAGAAGAACTTGGAATGACAAATGCCGGATTTACAGATCTTTCAGATTACCGTGACCTGGAATCCATCAATGCTTACCATGAACTGGTGGAAGTGCAGGGGGTAGAGCCGGAGCAGATGATGCGTTATCTTGGAAAAGTAAGCCGTGATAATGCGAGGACACCAATGCAGTGGAATACAGAGACAAATGCCGGATTTACAACAGGAACGCCGTGGATCAGGGTAAATGAAAACTATAAAAAAATCAACGCTGCAGCACAGCTGAAAGACCCGGATTCTATTTATAATTTCTACCGGAGACTGATCCAAATCCGGCATGAGGAAGAGATTGTAGTCAGCGGAAGTTTTGAGATGCTGATGGAAGAGAGCGGACAGATTTTTGCATACCAGAGAGTATTGGATGATAAAAAGCTGGTGGTACTTTGTAATTTTACACCTAACCATGTGGCTTTTGACGGAGTGCCTAAGAAAGCGGAGATTATGATCGGAAATTACAAGAACGAAGGAGGAACCTACTTAAGACCTTATGAAGCGATCGCATATAAGGTGGAGGTGTGAACAGGCGCAGGTTGGATGCGGAATGCGGAAAAATGATTTATAGAAACCTTCAGGCTGGTATAATATGAATATACGAAGTCTGAAGGTTTTTATAACGAAGAGGAAAGCTAGGAGTGATCCGTAGATTTTAAAAAGTCCTGGAGAGTAGCTGCTTTTGCCTCATAATCGGATACGCCCAGGTCGTAAAGCTGCTGTTCCAAGGCTGCATTTTTGGAGAAAGTGCCGAGCGGCAGATGGCGGCTTGGCGCGAAAATCAGCGCACGCCCCTCTTTTTCCAGCTGGTTGGAAAGATCAATCGAGGCCTGATAATTGATATGGCGGTGGTCGATTCCTTCAATAGTTTTTGGATACTTGCGCAGCATGCGCTTGTAGATCGGCCGGTGTGCCTCCGGCTGCTTCACAAAATCGCGCGGATTTGACAGGATGATGACAACCTTGTCGCAGCCGTGTTCTAAGGCATGATGTACCGGAATAGAATCGGCAACACCGCCGTCGTAGTAGAAGTGTCCGTTGACATTGACCGGGCGGCAGAACGCAGGAAGCGCGCAGGTCGCCATGATGGTGCGGTAGTCGTCGCGCACGATGTCGAACTTGGAAAAATAGGCTGCCCTTCCGGTGAGGGCATCCGTTGCCGGCATATAAAATTCAGCCGGATTTTTCATGATGGCATCGTAGTCAATCGGGTCGGCACCATCCGAGTTGGTCAGCGTGCCGTAGATATACTGGAGACCGAACAGATTTCCGGTGCGAAGCAGGCTGCGGACAGAAAGATAGCGCGGATCGTCAAGATGTACGGTATAGAAACGCAGATTTCTGCCGCGCTGACCGGCAAGGTAGGAGAGCGTGTTGGCAGCTCCGGCAGAGACGCCGATACAATAGTCGAATGCGATAGAATCATCTAAAAACTTGTCCAGAATACCGGCGCTGTAAGCGCATTTCATACCGCCACCCTCGACAATCAGTCCTGTTTTTCCCATGTAGATCAAGATCCCTTCTGTTACATTTGTGCAACGCATTATAACACAAAAAAGAAAGAAATGCATCCTGAGATAGTCGACATCCAGAAACCTGATCTGGAAATTCGTGATTTCGACCAATAGACATTTGACGTAAGAATGATTTATAATATTTTACAGGCAGGCACTTCCCACAGAGGAGGTACTTGTATATGGGAGAAAGTTTTCAGAAACTGAATCTGACCAATGCATATTTGTTTGCAGCAGCCCTGCAGGACGAGGAGATCTGCAGAAATCTGCTGGAGATTGTCCTGAATAAGGAGATTCCACGCGTGAAGGCGCATGCGGAGCACACACTGTTTCTTGACAGCGATTTTAAGAGTGTGCGTTTCGATGTGTATGCATCCGGATGAAAAAATCCGTAATATTCATGAGAGAGTCAAATATCTAAAACGTGATCGAAAATTGGAGGCAGGCTATATGACGATGGAAGAGTATATCCGTGAGGAAGCGGAGCGAAGGGCAAAGCTGATGGCACCTTCGATAGCGGAATCAATGGCAGAGACGCTCGCGAAGCCAATGGCAGAGTCGATGGCGGAGACGCTTGCGGAGTCGCTTGCGAAGCCGATGGCGGAGTCACTTGCAGCGTCAAAAGTAGCACAGAGTATATTGTCATTAGCAGCCGAGCTTGGAACAATTCCGGCAGAACAGCAGCAGCGCATCGCAGGAGAACAGGATGATGAGACACTGGAAAAGTGGCTGAAACTTGCTGCGCGCTCAACAACTGTGGAAGAGTTCCTGTCTGGAATGTAGAGACGAGTCTGTCTCATTCTTAAGCGGCGGGTCTGCCGCTATTATCAACCAAACAATTTCGGGACGTGTCTGTCTATCTATTTCTGTTATGGGAAAGCACGGGAATGATCCGTGAAAAGATTTGAATAATTCCGTTGTTCATAATATAATGAAAAAACGGAGGATTTATTATGTCATTTGCACATTTACACGTCCATACAGAGTACAGTCTGCTGGACGGTTCCAATAAAATCAAAGAATATGTAAAACGAATCAAGGAACTTGGCATGACAGCGGGAGCCATCACGGATCACGGTGTCATGTTCGGCGTGATTGATTTTTATAAGGAAGCGAAGAAGGCAGGGATCAATCCGGTTTTGGGATGCGAGGTCTACGTGGCACCGAACTCCAGATTTGACCGGGAGATGTCCCATGGGGAGGATCGCTATTATCACCTAGTGCTGTTGGCGGAGAATAACCAGGGGTATCAGAATCTCATGAAGATTGTATCGAAGGGATTTGTGGAGGGATACTACTATAAACCGCGTGTCGATATGGAACTTTTAGAACAGTATCATGAGGGGCTGATTGCGTTGAGTGCCTGTCTGGCAGGTGAGGTGCAGCGTTATCTTGTCAGAGGTCTTTATGATGAGGCGAAGAAGACGGCGCAGCGCTATGAGGCATGCTTCGGTAAGGGCAATTATTTTTTAGAACTCCAGGATCACGGAATTCCGGATCAGAAGACAGTGAATGCCGGTCTGATGCGGCTTAGCCAGGAACTTGGTATTGAACTTGTCGCCACCAACGACGTGCACTATACCTATGCGGAGGACTGGGAGGCACATGATATCCTGCTGTGCCTGCAGACAGGGAAAAAGTTGTCCGATGAGAACCGGATGCGCTATGAGGGCGGACAGTATTATGTCAAATCCGAGGAGGAGATGCGCGCACTTTTTCCCTATGCCGCGCAGGCAATCGAGAATACCCAGAAGATTGCAGACCGGTGTCATGTGGAGATTGAATTCGGCGTGACGAAGCTGCCGCACTTTACAGTTCCGGACGGGTATGATTCCTGGACGTATCTGAACAAATTGTGTCATGAGGGACTGATCCAGCGTTATCCGGACCGCCATGACGAGCTGCTGCCGCAGCTTGATTATGAGCTTTCCGTTATCCAGAAGATGGGATATGTCGATTACTTTCTGATCGTGTGGGATTTTATCAATTATGCCAGAACGCATGGCATCCCGGTCGGACCGGGGCGTGGAAGCGCGGCGGGAAGTCTTGTCTCCTACACGACCGGTATCACCAATATTGATCCGATCCGGTATAATCTTCTGTTTGAGCGTTTTTTAAATCCGGAGCGTGTCACGATGCCGGATATTGATATTGATTTCTGCTATGAGAGACGAAGTGAGGTCATCGACTATGTAATCGGGAAATACGGCAAGGACTGCGTGACGCAGATCGTTACATTCGGTACGCTGGCTGCGCGCGGAGTCATCCGCGATGTGGGGCGTGTGATGGATCTGCCGTACAATTTCTGTGATACGATTGCGAAGAACATTCCAAACGAACTGAACATCACCATCGATAAGGCGCTTACCATGAATCCAGAGCTGCGCACCATGTACGAGACGGATGACACGGTGCATACACTCATCGATATGGCAAAACGTCTGGAAGGACTGCCGCGCCATACGTCCATGCATGCGGCGGGTGTCGTGATTTCACAGAAGGCGATGGATGAGTATGTACCGCTTTCCAGAGCTTCAGACGGCACGATTACCACGCAGTTCGTCATGACAACGATCGAGGAACTCGGTCTGTTAAAAATGGACTTCCTCGGACTTCGGACGCTTACCGTAATCAAAGATGCCGTTGCCCTTGTGGAGAAGAATCACGGTGTGCGGATCGACGTCGATCACATCGATTATAATGACAACAGCGATCCGGATGCGATCCAGATTGATTACGGCGACAAGAAGGTGCTGGATGCGATTGGAACCGGAAAATGCGAGGGCGTCTTCCAGCTTGAAAGTGCCGGGATGAAGAACTTCATGAAGGAGTTAAAGCCGCAGAGCCTCGAGGATGTCATTGCCGGAATCTCTCTGTACCGTCCGGGTCCTATGGATTTCATTCCAAAGTACATTAAGGGAAAAAACGAGCCGGAGAGCATAACATACACCTGCAAGGAACTGGAACCGATCCTGGAGCCGACGTACGGCTGTATCGTCTACCAGGAGCAGGTCATGCAGATCGTGCAGAATCTTGCCGGCTATTCCATGGGACAGGCGGATAACATCCGCCGTGCGATGAGTAAGAAAAAGCAGTATGTCATTGATGCGGAGCGCCACAATTTCGTTTACGGAAATGAGGAGCAGGGGATCAAGGGCTGTATTGCAAACGGAATCAGCGAGAAGGCGGCGAATGAGATCTACGATTCCATGGTGGATTTTGCCAAGTACGCTTTCAACAAATCCCATGCGGCGGCATACGCGGTGGTCGCATATCAGACGGCATATTTAAAATACTATTATCCAGTGGAATTTATGGCGGCGCTGATGACTTCCGTAGTCGATAATACGGCAAAAGTGGCAGGTTACATTTATGCCTGCCGTCAGATGAATATCCGGCTGTTACCGCCCGATGTGAATGAGTCCGAGCGTGGATTTTCCGTTGAAAACGGTGCAATCCGATTTGGTCTGTCTGCAATCAAAAGTCTTGGCAGACCGACAATTGCAGCCATTGTTAATGAACGGAAAAATGCACCGTTTACGACCATGCAGGACTTTATCACGAGGATGTTTTCCGAATTAAATAAGCGTACCATTGAAAATCTCATAAAATCGGGGGCATTTGACACCTTTGGTAATAACCGCAGACAGATGATGTTTGTTTATGCACAATTACTGGATAATGCCGTAAAACAGAGTAAAGATGCCATATCCGGTCAGATGTCACTGTTTGATTTTGTATCTGAGGAAGAAAAGACGGCTTATGAAGTGCAGATGCCGGACGTAGCGGAATATTATAAAGAAGAACTGCTCGCATTTGAAAAGGAGATTCTGGGCGTTTACGTCAGCGGACACCCGCTGGATGAATACGCGGCGATGTGGAAACGGCACATTTCTGCGATGACGACCGATTTTGAACTGGACGAGGAAACCGGCGAATTAAAGGCAAAAGACAAAACGCGGGTTACAATCGGCGGCATGATTATGGATAAAACCGTAAAAACGACCAAAAACGGACAGCTCATGGCATTTCTTACGATTGAAGACCTTGTAGGCACGGTGGAAGTACTTGTTTTTCCACAGAGCTTTAACACCTACCGCAGTGTCATTGATACAAGCGATAAAGTATTTGTAACGGGACGTGTCAGTGCCAATGCCGATGAGAATGGAAAACTTATTTGTGAAAAAATTGTCAGCTTTGACAGTGTGCCGCAGAAGCTCTGGATTCGTTTTGCCAATATGGCAGAATATCAGGAAAAGCAGGAGGAACTGACAAAGATACTCGCACCGTCAGACGGACACGATAGTGTCATCATTTACTGTGCCGAGGAAAAGCTAAAAAAACAGCTCCCGCCGTCCATGAATGTCAAAGTAGAAGCCGGGCTGGTTGCACAGCTCCGGGAAGTGTTCGGTACAAAAAATGTCGAAACAACCTAGAAATTATATGGAAAATTGACAGAAATCATAGAATATTCATATTGAAATGCACATTTTTATGAGATACAATAGAAAACAGCAGGAATATAACAGATGATTGAGAAAGGAAGGGGAAGTTCTTATGGCAAAACAGATAAAAACAATTGGTATTTTGACAAGTGGCGGTGATGCACCGGGAATGAATGCGGCAATCAGAGCAGTTGTAAGAACGGCAATCAACAAGGGGCTGAAGGTAAAAGGAATCCAGAAGGGATACAATGGATTAATTAATGAAGAAATTATTGATATGGATAAGCGCAGTGTTGCCGATATCATCCAGCGTGGCGGTACAATTCTTTACACGGCAAGATGTATGGAATTTATGACACCGGAAGGTCAGAAAAAAGGTGCAGAAGTCTGCAAAAAGCATGGTATTGACGGACTGGTAGTCATCGGTGGTGACGGTTCCTTCGCAGGTGCACAGAAGCTGGCAGCTCTGGGTATCAACACAATCGGTATCCCTGGAACAATCGACCTGGATATCGCATG
>ERZ779892.3259-NODE-3259-length-11633-cov-4.486785_pt1 | contig 11633 bp, 7 predicted proteins | sample MGYA00511552_ERZ779892 | MGnify/ENA primary metagenome ERZ779892 (study PRJEB29588, sample SAMEA2154561) | human gut metagenome | biome: human gut; feature: human-associated habitat; material: faeces | place: Denmark | collected 2008/2010 ... | reverse complement strand
CCCGCCTGTGTCGCTGCCTGATAGGCACGCACAAGCCCTCCTGTTCCAAGCAGCACACCTCCAAAATAGCGTGTAACAACAACCGCAACGTCCGTAATCTCCTCCCGGAGAAGTACATCCAGCATCGGGCGGCCGGCAGTCTGTGCCGGCTCTCCATCATCCGAACAGCGCGTCAGCTCCTGCCTCTCCCCGATGACAAAAGCAGAACAGTTATGACGGGCATCCCAGTATTTTTTCTTTGTCTCATTAATGAAAGCAACCGCTTCTTCTTCTGACTGAACAGGCTTTACTGTTGCTATAAAACGGGATTTCTTCTCTGTGATTTCACCCTCTCCTCCGGTATAGACAACTCGCATATATCATATTCTCCTTTGTGTCATTCCTCATTCTTCTCCGGTGTCTGTTCCGGTTCATGTGTTTCTTCCGGTTTTGCATCATCCGGTGGATCTGCCGGTTCTTCTTCCGGTTCCTCCTCATCCTGCGTTTCGGCATCATGTATATTGCATGTTTCATTTAAGAATTTCTCTGTCGCACAGTACTGGTAATCGGCCGAGCCCTTTTCGGCACCCACAATATAAGTTTTTGTCACAACCTGATCTGCCGGACAGTATTCTCCGGCAATCTTTCCGGACGCCTCACAGATCTGCAGAGAAATATGATGATCACAACCCTCTGTCGGAACGGTTCCTTTCGCAAAATATTCCGCATAACTTTGCGTTCCACGCGGATCTTTATCACAGACATCCGCTTCCGGCAGAAGTCCGGATTTTGCACAGACAACAGCCTGTGTAATTCCGGAAGGTTTTTCAAAATCTTTTGCCTTGAGATCCGCATGAATCCGCTTCATCACAGCTTTCCACAAATTCTTTGGATATCCCGTAGCTGACTGAATGGAATTATCATCATATCCGCCCCATACCACGCAGGTGTAATAAGGCGTAAATCCGGCAAACAGTGCATCCCTGTTCAGCGTTGTCGTACCGGATTTTCCTGCCTGTGCCATTCCGGTTCCGAAATAGGCCCGCATACCCGTTCCACTCGTCATAACATCTTTCATGGCATCCGTCAGAAGCCATGCGGTATCCTCTTTTATTACCTGATGCTGTTCCTTTGTCTGTGTTTTATCAAGAAGAACGTTGCCGTCATGATCCAGTACCTGGGTATAAAAACTCGGTTCGTTATATTCTCCCTGATTTGCAATTGCGGCATAAGCTGCAGTAAGTTCCAGGTTTGTCACACCCTGTGTCAGACCTCCGAGAGAAATTCCAAGGTTTCTGTCCGTATCGGTAAGCGTGGAAAATCCGAAGTTTTCTGCATATTCATATCCCAGATCCACACCAATATCCTGAAGTGTTTTTACTGTCACAATATTGATGGATTTTGTGATTGCCTTCCGGATGCTCGTGAATCCTCCGAATTTGTGCGTGTAGTTATTGTATGTTTTATTTCCGACCGTAAGCGGTGCATCATCCTGCACGGATGCCAGCGTTTTTCCCCCGGCATCAAGTGCCGGCGCATAACATGCAATGATTTTAAAAGTAGATCCCGGCTGCCGGCAGGTCTTTGTTGCACGGTTCCAGGTACGGTTTCCGGCTTTATTTCCGCGTCCGCCGACAATCGCCTGTACCTCACCGGTCGACTGATCCATGATCGTCATCGCCACCTGCGGCTGCATGGTAATGAAAATATACTCTGAATTTTCTACCAGCTTGTCCCCTTTTCCGAGGACATCTTTTTCATACTGTGCAATTGCAGCCCGGCAGTCCTCCTCCGATGCAAAGTTAATTGAATAATTCTGATTTTTGTTTTTCTTTTTATAATAGGAAAGCATTGTCTGGTTGGTATATGTTTTTATCGTACCATCCTTCTCCTTCACCTGAAAAGAAAGATAAAATGAATATTTGGTACCCGCATCATAGTTGGCTTTGTCTGCCACCTCCTCATCACAGATTTTCTGGATTTGGAGATTCTGTGTGGACTTGATCGTCAATCCGCCCTGATAGATTGCCTTGTATGCTTCCGACTCCGAATAGCCTTTGATGTTTACCAGATCATCAAAAACATCATCAATGACCGCGTCCACAAAATATGTGTTCATGGTTTCTTCCCTCACATCATTGTGTTCGGAAATCCTGCCATACACATCATCTGCCATCGCTTTATCATACTGTTTCTGCGAAATATATCCCTGTTTTTTCATGGCATCCAGCACATTCTTTCTGCGCTTTGCATTTTCCTTTGGATGAAGAATGGGATTGTAACCTGCCGGATTCTTTGTAATTCCGGCAATAACCGCACATTCCGAAAGTGTCAGCTTTGACACATCTTTCCCAAAATAACGCTGTGCTGCTGCCTGAACCCCAAGGGTATTGCTTCCAAGGTTGATGGAATTCAGATAATTTTCCAGAATCCAGTTCTTGTCATTTACCTTTTTTTCCAGCTCTATTGCCAGATACTGTTCCTGTATTTTCCGCTGTACCTGACGTTCCATCTTTTCCATTTTGGAAATATTACTATCATTTTCGTTTGCCCACTGCTCACTCAGCACATTATTTTTAATCAGCTGCTGCGTAAGTGTACTTGCTCCCTGACTGAAATCTCTGGTCCGGACATCCGCCACCAGTGCCCTGACAATTCCTTTCAGGTCAATACCGTTATGATCATAAAAACGCTCATCCTCGATCGCCACTACCGCATGCTGCAGATTCTCCGGAATCTGGTCAATTGTCACGTACTGCCGGTTGGATCCGGCTGCCACTAATTTTGCTGTCTCACTTCCGTCTGCCGCAAGCACTTTCGTGGAATATCCCGTTGGAATGACATCCACTTCGGATATATCCGGTGCGGATGCAAGAATTCCTTTAAATGCACCCACTCCAAAACTCACTGTCGCACAGCCTCCCACAATGATTCCAATCAGTAGAAGTTTCCCCAGTATGACTCCGATTTTATGACGTATTCTCGTTCCTCTTGCGTCCAGCTGTTTTGCTCTCCGGCGCAAAGAAGTTCTTCCATAGTTCATAGTTTTCTCCCCGCAGAAATAATAAAAATTCTTTTATCCATATATTATACCAAATAATATGTGCAATAGAAAGTTTTATTTATCGACAGCAAAAACCCCCGGCTTTCGCCAGGGGTCCGCTGTTGATGTATACTAAAACTAAGGGGATTAGATTCACTAACCTAGCCATTAGATTAGTGCAAAATTATTCAACATCCTGTAAGGCTTCCATATCTTCCTCACCGGTACGAATCTTGACAACCTTTGCCACATCGTATACGAAGATTTTTCCATCTCCGATATGTCCGGTATAAAGTGCCTTCTTTGCTGCAGCCACTACGCTGTCTACTGGGATCTTGCTTACAACAACCTCTACCTTAATCTTCGGAAGTAAGGTTGCATCGACTTCAGCACCACGGTAACGCTCGCCGGAGCCTTTCTGGATACCACAACCCATAACCTGTGTACAGGTCATTCCCGTAACACCCAGATCGTTCATTGCTTTCTTCAAATGATCATATCGGGAAAGCTTTGCAATAATAACCACTTTGTACATGCCGGTTGCATCCTTTGGCACGGTGGAAACCACCTTGACTGCTGCATCTCTCTTTGCCGTAGAAGCCTGTGCATATTCCGGTGTACCCAGATCTGTATTTTCATTGACATCCATGGTCATTGTGTTGGAAACATCCATGATGGAGAATCCTGAGTAAGCAGATGCAAGTCCATGCTCCATGGAATCAAGACCGACAATTTCTTCTTCCTCGCTCACACGGAGTCCAATGGTCTTCTTAATTACAACAAATGCAATCGTAATTGTAACTGCGGCCCATGCAGCTACCGTAACAAAACCTAATAACTGAATACCAAGCTGCTTCCATCCGCCACCATAGAAGAGACCAACAACCGAGTCATTTCCCGGAGCAGATTTCGTAGCAAATAAACCAACGGCGATGGTACCCCAGATACCATTCATCATATGTACAGCTACCGCACCAACCGGATCGTCCACATGAAGCTTATAATCCAAAAGCCATACACCAAAGCAAACCAGTAAACCGGAAACAAAACCAATACAGATTGCACCGAAACAATCGGTCACATCACAAGGAGCGGTAATTGCTACAAGTCCTGCAAGTGATGCATTCAGGCACATTGATACATCAGGTTTACCATATTTAAGCCATGTAAAGATCATACATACAACTGTTGCAACTGCCGGAGCTACGGTCGTTGTAAGAAATACGCTGGCAAGCTGTGAACCGGAAGTACATGCAGCGCCATTAAATCCATACCAGCCAAACCAGAGAATAAAACATCCAAGGCATCCAAGTGGAAGATTGTGTCCCGGGAATGCGTTGACTTTTGTAATCTTCCCAGACTTATCTTTTGAGAACTTTCCAATACGTGGTCCAAGCATTGCTGCACCGATGAGTGCTGAAATACCACCAACCATATGAATGGCACAGGAACCTGCAAAATCGTGGAATCCAAGCTGTGATAACCAGCCGCCGCCCCAGATCCAGTGTGCTTCAATCGGATAAATCAATGCCGAAATTACTGCTGAATAAATACAGTAGGATAAGAATTTTGTACGCTCTGCCATAGCACCTGATACAATCGCTGCTGTAGTTGCACAGAATACTAAGTTAAACACAAAATTCGAAAAATCAAAATTTGCATAACTGGTAAAGATATCAAATCCCGGTTTTCCGATAAAACCAAGAACATCTTCTCCCAGCAATAGTGAAAAACCGATCAGGATAAACATTACGGTACCAATACAGAAGTCCATCAGGTTCTTCATCAAAATGTTGCCTGCATTCTTTGCTCTGGTAAAACCGGTTTCTACCATGGCAAAGCCTGCCTGCATCCAGAATACCAGTGCGGCACCGATCAGAAACCAGATACCAAACATATTTTCATTGATAAAACTTACAATTTGTTGTTTATCCATAACAATCTCCTCCCTATATAGAAAAAGAGACACTTCCCCAAAATTCCACAGCTTCGTGGTTCTGAAAAAATGTCTCTTTTTTATTTTGTAAGATGTTTGTAAAAAATGTTCCTTAAATCTTTGGATTAAACTTCAAAGATCAGATCTCCATAAGATGGCATTGGCCATAAATCCTTGTCAACGATCATCTCCAGCTTATCTACCGGTGCACGGAGTGCATCCATAGCAGATTTCACCTCATCCCTGTAATATACAGCCTGCTCCTTACCTTCACCCATTTCTGTTCCCTTTGCAGTAACAGTTTCCAGACTCTTGAGTGCTTTCTGTGTCTCAGCAAGCAGGGAGGATGTCTCTGTCAAAATATCTGTCTGTGCGCTGACATCTGCAGATGCACATGCACTCTTTACAGTTGCAATTGACTGTCCAAGTTCTGTTGTGTACTTGATAACAGCCGGAATAATCTGCTTTCCAGCGATGTCAATCATGGCTTTTGCTTCGATATTGATGGTCTTTGCATATGTCTCGTACTCGATCTCTACGCGGGATTCAAGTTCAGACTTGGTAAATACTCCAAATTTTTCAAATGCAGCTACAGATTCCGGAGCTGTATATGCAGGAATTGCATCTACCATGGACTTGATATTTGGAAGTCCACGCTTCTGGGCCTCTGCAACCCATTCCTCAGAGTATCCGTTTCCGTTGAATACGATTCTCTGATGTTCGATAGCATATTTCTTGATCAGATCATGTGCTGCAAGCTCGAAATCGTCTGCTTTTTCAAGAACGTCACAGGCATCTGAAAATGCCTCCGCAACGATGGTATTTAACACGATATTTGCCTGTGCAACGGAATCCTGGGAACCAACCATACGGAACTCAAATTTGTTTCCGGTAAAGGCAAATGGTGATGTACGGTTACGATCAGTCGCATCCTTCATGAAATCCGGAATGGTCTTAACACCGGTTTCAAGTTTTTCACCTTCCAGACTGTGTGTTGCTGTACCTGTGCTGATCAGCTGATTTAATACGTCTCCAAGCTGATCTCCAAGGTAAATGGACAGGATCGCTGGCGGTGCCTCGTTTGCTCCTAATCTGTGATCGTTTCCCACATCAGCTGCCGCTGCACGAAGAAGTGCTGCATGCTCATCAACTGCCTTTAAAATACAGGTAAGTACCAGTAAGAACTGTACATTCTCATGTGGTGTCTTACCAGGCTCAAGCAGATTGATTCCATCGTCTGTTGTAATGGACCAGTTGTCATGCTTTCCAGAACCGTTGACACCTGCGAATGGTTTCTCATGAAGCAGACACTGTAAACCGTGACGTCCGGCAACCTTCTTTAAGGTTTCCATGATAATCTGGTTGTGATCAACTGCTACGTTACACTCTGCATAAATTGGTGCCAGCTCATGCTGTGCCGGAGCTACTTCGTTATGCTGTGTCTTTGCAGACACGCCAAGTTTCCAGAGTTCTTTGTTGACATCCTTCATATAGGCTGCAATTCTCTCGCGGATTGCTCCGAAATAGTGATCGTCCATCTCCTGTCCCTTTGGAGGCATTGCCCCGAAAAGAGTACGTCCGGTAAAGATCAGATCCTTACGCTGTAAATACTTCTGACGATCTACAATGAAGTACTCCTGCTCCGGTCCAACGGAAGGGGTAACTTTCTTTGATGTCGTATTTCCAAACAGTCTTAGCAGACGGATAGACTGTGTATCGATTGCTTCCATGGAACGAAGAAGTGGTGTCTTCTGATCCAGTGCCTCTCCTGTGTAAGAACAGAAAGCAGTTGGAATACAAAGAGTGGCTCCTGCTGCGTCCTGACGAACGAAAGCAGGTGATGTACAATCCCATGCTGTATATCCTCTTGCCTCAAATGTCGCACGAAGTCCGCCTGATGGGAAGGAAGATGCATCCGGCTCGCCCTTGATCAGTTCTTTACCGGAAAAGCTCATCAGAACCTTGCCATTTGGCATTGGCGCAGTAATAAAGGAATCGTGTTTCTCTGCAGTCACACCGGTCAATGGCTGAAACCAGTGGGTATAATGGGTAGCACCTTTCTCGATAGCCCACTCCTTCATCTCATGTGCGATGACGTCTGCGGTCTCAAGATCAAGTTCTTTTCCCTCATCCATGACTTCATGGAGTTTCTTGTAAACTTTTTTTGGAAGACGTTCCTGCATGACCGTGTCATTGAATACGTTCTCGCCAAAAATGTCTGCAACGTTAAAATAATCACTCATTTTTTACAACATCCTTTCTTTTCACAATCAAATCCCCTGATTGTACGCTTATTTACCAAACATAAGTCATTTTACTAAAAAAGGGCATTCCAATAGCTATATTGGAACGCCCTCGTTCTTAACTCATGTTTAATCTAAAACTAAGATACCTCTTTCCAACACAAAATGCAACCTCTTTTTTGAAGTTTTTTACATTTTATACAATTTGACGTTTTTCTCTCAAATTCTACTTCTTTTTTGTTTATTTCTTCACGAAAAAAGGAAGTGTCAAACGGCACTTCCTTTTTTGATTCCTGTTATTATTCAGCTTTTCCAACAGAACCGAACAGTTCCATCTTTTCCTTAACAGTAGCTTTGATTGCATCTGCACCAGGAGCAAGAAGCTTACGAGGATCAAATCCCTTGCCCTCTAAGTCCTTACCAGCCTCAATGTATTTACGTGTAGCATCTGCGAAAGATAACTGGCACTCTGTATTAACATTGATCTTAGATACACCAAGAGAGATTGCTTTCTTGATCATATCAGCCGGGATACCTGTACCCCCGTGAAGAACTAATGGCATAACACCGGTCTTAGCCTGGATTGCATCGAGAGTCTCGAAGCTTAATCCCTTCCAGTTTGCAGGATATTTTCCATGAATGTTACCGATACCGGCAGCAAGCATATCAACACCAAGATCAGCGATTGTCTTGCACTCGTCCGGATCTGCGCACTCACCCATACCAACAACACCGTCTTCTTCTCCACCGATGGAACCAACTTCACACTCGATAGAAAGTCCTAAGTTGTGTGCTACATTTACTAATTCTGTAGACTTTGCAAGGTTCTCCTCAAATGGATAATGAGATCCGTCGAACATGATGGATGTGAATCCTGCTTTAATACACTTGTAGCATCCTTCGTATGTTCCATGATCCAGATGAAGTGCTACAGGAACTGTGATTCCAAGTTCCTCATCCATAGCCTTAACCATAGCTGCTACGGTCTTGAAACCTGTCATGTACTTACCAGCACCCTCAGATACACCAAGGATTACAGGACTCTTTAATTCCTGTGCGGTAAGAAGAATGGACTTTGTCCACTCCAGGTTATTGATATTGAACTGACCAACTGCATAGTGGCCTGCTTTTGCTTTTTTGAGCATTTCTGTTGCAGATACTAACATTTGTATTTCCTCCTAATCATAAGTTACCTAGATTATAGTACACTTTTCCCCAAAAATAAAGTTAATTTTTTAACAAAATATTTCAACTCTCTGCTTCAAATTTCGGATGACTACTTCCCGGTGTGCTCCGCCGAATTCACCGTCGAGTGTCCACGGTACTTCTTCCTTCGCCGTAATGTGTACAGCATCGGTTTTAAACGAATAAATCAGATCCGAATCATCAATCATATTTGTCAGGCAGGCAAGGATTTCATTCAGCTCAATCGGATTCTTCGGATTGCGGATCAAAGTCACTTCAAACAGACCGTCATCAAGTTTTACATCATTTCCGGTCATTCCCTTAAAGCCCCCGACAGAAACGGAATTGGTAACCATTCCGTATATAAATTCATCCTGAAACACTTTTCCGTCATATTCCACCTGCATACGGAACGATGGAATGTCCCGAAGCTGTTTGACACCCTCCATAATATATGCCACGTGCCCGAAAATATTTTTCAGCTGCTGGGATGTCTTATAAGAAACCTCTGTAAACAGACCAAACGCTGCTATATAGACAAAGGTATCCGAATTGAAATCTCCGATATCACATGGAAATCTGTTTTGTCCAACCGCACGTTCCGCTGCCTTTAGCATCTCCTTCGGGATTCCGAGAGAATTGGCAAAGTCGTTTGTACTTCCGGCCGGAATATATCCAATCGGAATATGCAGCTTCGCCTGCATCAGCCCGGTCATCACTTCATCAAGTGTTCCGTCACCCCCACTGCAGACAATACGGTCATATCCCGCACCCTCTTCCACCACCTTGCGCGTCGCATCTGCCTGTGCCTGTGTGGTATAAATTGTCACGTCAAATCCTGCCTTCACCATCATGTCCACAATATCTACAAGATGATTTTTAATCTGTCCTTTTCCTGCATGCGGATTAAAAATAAATAATAGCTTCTGGCTCATACGTAGTTCCCCTTTATATAAGATTTTCTGCAATTGCGGCAAGTTTCCGTAATCTGTGATTCACACCCGATTTTCCGACCGGTGGATCAAGATAAGTTCCCAGTTCCTTTAAAGTTGCCTCGGGATAATCCAGACGTGCCTGTGCAATCTCAGCCAGCGGTTCTGGAATGTTGTCAAACCCTATGGTACCCCGGATCCTCTTGATATCTTCCATTTGTTTCACTGCTGCATTCACCGTTTTGTTGATATTTGCAGTCTCACAGTTTACCTTGCGGTTCACAGAATTGCGCATCTCCTTTAAAATTCTTACATTTTCCAGATTCATCAAAGATACATAAGCTTCCATGACATTCAGCAGATCCACAATCTGTGAACCTTCTTTCAGGTAAACCACCATACGCTCTTTGCGTTCTACAATCTTAGGCTCCGTCTCAAAAAATTCCATCAGTTCTTTCAGCTGCTGTGCCTGTTCAAGCGTATGGCAGACAATTTCAAAATGATAGGATTTATTCGGATCACTGATCGATCCCGCTGCCATAAATGCTCCACGGATAAATGCTCTCTTACAGCATGTCTGCTGCACCAGCATCCCATCCGCTCTCCGGTGATTTATTTTCCGGGACCGGTACGGTTCCTGATCCCAGTGCAGTGTCTGCATGATCTGTAAAACCTCCTGTTTCTCTCCAAATATTTTTTGCAACAGCAGACCATATTTTGTCTGCAGCAAAGAATTTTCGTTGGAAACTACAAGCTTTCCCTCTTCATCCAGCATGCCTTCCAGTTCCAGTATTCCTGCCAGTTCTGCGATCTGGCAATGTCTGCTCCGTCCGAACTGTTTTGCCAGTTCCTCTTTTACTTCACTCGAAAACGACATCCTATTTTCCTCTCAGCGCATCTTTCCCGATATCGCGATGTTCAATTTTCAATCCGTATTCCCGGTTTTTTTTCTGACTCAGACGCTTGTACAATTCATTGGCAAGTGTGACGGAACGATGTTTCCCTCCGGTGCATCCGATGGAAATTACCAGCTGATTCTTGCCCTCGGAAATATAGTGTGGAATCAGAAATGTCACCATATCGGTGAGCTTTTCTAAAAATACTTTTGCCGTGTCTGAACTCATAACATAGTCGCGGACAGGTGCATCATTTCCTGTCAGCAGTCTCATGTTTTCAAAATAGTACGGATTTGGCAAAAATCGCACATCAAAGACAAGATCAGCATCTGTAGGTATTCCATACTTAAAGCCGAATGAAAGCACTGTCACAAAAAGATTTTTATAATCAAAGCCTTTTAAAAGTATATCTTCTAGCTGTGCCTTAAGTTCTCTTGTCAGAAGCTGCGACGTGTTTATGACATAATCGGACTTAGAAAGCAATTCTGCCATTAACTTTCGCTCTTTTGCAATTCCAACCTCTACTCGCTGTCCCTGTGACAACGGATGGCTGCGACGTGTTTCCTTATAACGCTTAATCAGACATTCATCTGATGCCTCAAGAAACAAAACCTTACAGTCAATTTCTTCCTGCTTTAGCTGCGTAATGACCTCGCTCATAAGTCCAATAAACTCAGGATTACGAATATCAATGCCCAGCGCTATATCATTTGCCTCAGTGCCGCCACCCTTAATCAGCTCAACAAACTTTTCAATCAGGCGAATTGGCAAATTGTCAACGCAGTAAAAACCCATATCCTCAAGCATCTTGAGTGCAGTTGTTTTTCCTGCACCGCTCATTCCTGTTACAATTACAATTCTCATTTTTTAACCCTTTGTTTTTTGCTGCTCAAATGAACCAAGCTTCTGAATTTCCATTTCCAACGTTACACCAAACTCATTTTGAACCCTGTTTTGTATCTCATTGCAAAGATTCCAAATATCAGCTGCAGTTGCAGAACCAGTATTGATTACAAAACCAGCATGCTTTTTTGAAACCTGCGCTCCGCCAACTGAAAATCCCTTAAGGCCTGCATCCTCGATCAGCTTTCCGGCAAAATAACCTGCTGGACGCTTAAAGGTGCTTCCTGCACTTGGGTATTCAAGCGGCTGCTTCTCTCTTCGCCTACTGTTAAAATCATCCATAGTTTCTTTAATTACAACTGGATTTCCCTGTGTTAACTGCATCTTAACAGAAAGAATAATCTCACCAGTCTGCATAAAGCTGCTAAGACGATGACCAAGTGCCATCTGCTCTGCCGGCACATGTAAAATCATGCCGTCCTTTGTCATTACAGTTGCTTCTGTTACAACCTGTTTTAGCTCGCCGCCATACGCGCCTGCATTCATAAACAGACCGCCACCCATTGTTCCAGGAAT
>ERZ779892.3248-NODE-3248-length-11674-cov-2.923573_pt1 | contig 11674 bp, 9 predicted proteins | sample MGYA00511552_ERZ779892 | MGnify/ENA primary metagenome ERZ779892 (study PRJEB29588, sample SAMEA2154561) | human gut metagenome | biome: human gut; feature: human-associated habitat; material: faeces | place: Denmark | collected 2008/2010 ... | reverse complement strand
GAATTGAAGGTTTCAAGATAGATTTTGTTATGGGTCAGTAGTTCAATTGGTAGAGCACCAGTCTCCAAAACTGGGTGTTGCAGGTTCGACTCCTGTCTGACCTGATTGTTTTGCTGATATTTTAATTTTAGGGTGATTTTATGGCAGATAATAAAAAAAGAAAAAACAAATTATTTAGTTCTTTAGATGAAATTAAAAAAGAACTTTTTGAAAGAAGCGTATGGCCCACTCGTCAAGAGGTTATTAATCAAACGGTTGTGGTTATTATTTTGCTTATTATAGCTTCGGCTTTTTTGGGAGCTGCGGATTATGTGGTAACTCTTTTAACTAGAACTTTATTGGACGGTTCTATTATGTCGTCTATAATATCTTCAAGAATGATTTTATTTTTAATAGCGATAGTAATAGTTTTAGTCGTAATTTATTTTGCTATACGATATGTAAGGAAGAATAGATATAACAGGTGATAAATATGTCCGATACGAAAGATTATAAATGGTATATAGTTCATACTCAAAACGGTTATGAAAAGAAAATTAGAGAAAGAATAGATAAGAGAGTTAAAGAAAACGGAATGGAAGATTTGATTGTCGATATATATATTCCTTCTCAAATGGTTTCTGTTACTAAAAACGGAAAGAAAGTAAATAAAGAAGAATTTTCTTATCCTGGATATGTTTTTGTTAAAATGATAATGAACGATGCCACGCAATCTATGATTAGAAGAACTCCTGGCGTTTCGGGTTTTATAGGAAGCCATGCAACGACTAAAGAGGAAGGGCAAATAATTCCAAATCCTTTAAGCGAAGCGGATGTATCTCGCATATTTGAGGATATGGAAAGCAAAGATAAGAATCAAATAAATGAAATTATAGGATTAGATTTTGATGTAGGTGAAAAAGTTCAAGTTATTGACGGACCTTTTAACGGTTTGAATGGAGTAATTAAAAATGTTAATACCGATAAAGGCAAAGTTACCGTTGAAATAGAAATTTTCGGAAGAAGCACGCCTACGGAATTAGATTTTAATAAAGTTAAGAAATTATAAAATAATTAAAGAGGTATAAAATGGCTAAAAAAATAGTTGGTATTGTAAAGGTTAGAATTCCAGGAGGAGAAGCTACGCCAGCGCCTCCATTGGGTCCAGCTTTAGGACAGAAGCAAATTCAAATAGCTGCATTTGTTAAAGATTTTAACGCTAAAACTTCTAAACTTAAAGGACAATTATTAAATACATATATAACGGTTTATGAAGATAAAACTTATACTTTTGTGACTAAAGGAACTTCTACTTCCACTTTGATTAAAAAGAAATTGGGAATAGAGAAAGGTTCGGGAGAGCCTAATAAAACTAAAGTCGCTTCTATAAATCAAAAGCAGCTTGAAGAGATAGCTCAAGAAAAAATGACTTATATGTCGGCAAACGATATAGACGCGGCTAAAAAAATAGTCGCGGGAACGGCTCGCGCTATGGGTATAAAAGTGGAGTAAATTATAAGCAACACCATTTATTAAAAATAATAATTTTAAGAATAAATGGAAGTAACAGTTTGAAAAATAGATTATAAAAAGGATTGTAAAATGGCTACAAAACAAAAAAAGATAGGCGGCAAACGTTACGACGCTATATTTAAGACGGTAGAAAAGTCAAAACTTTATGCCGTAGATGAAGCTATAGAATTAGTGAAGAAAAACGCCACCTGTAAATTTGACGAGACTATTGAGGCTACTATAAATCTTAATATCTTGCCTAAACATTCGATAAGAGACACTTTATCTTTTCCAAATTCTTTCGGAAAGGAAAAAAGAGTTGTAGTTTTTGCTCAAGGCGAAAAAGCTGACGAAGCAAAGAACGCGGGCGCTATTGAAGTCGGTTTTGAAGATTTAATAAGTAAGATTAAAGGCGGTTATACCGATTTCGATGTTGCAATATCTACTCCCGATTTAATGAAAGAAGTCGGCAAATTGGGACAGATACTTGGAAGAAAGGGACTTATGCCTAACCCGAAAACGGGAACTGTGACTTTAGATATCGCTCAAACCGTTAAAAGTTTTAAAGGCGGAAGAATGGAATACAGAGCGGATAAATTCGGAGTCGTTAGAATGGGAATAGGTAAAGCTTCAATGGACGCTGATAAATTAAATGAAAATTTATGACGAGATTTTGAGAAAGAAACCTTCGGACATAAAGGGAGAATACATTAAAGGAATAAGCGTTACATCCACTATGGGCGTTGGTATAAGTATAGATTATAAGAAAATAAAATTATAAAAAATGTATATTTGAATAAGCCTGTTTTTATAAACGAAGTCGTATTTTGTGATCCCATTATACGAATAGATTAAAGAAACGGTTTAATATAGAGAGGTGATAATATGCCTAATAAGAAAAATATTGAAACGGTTGCGCATCTTAAAGAGAGAATTGATTCTTGCGCGGGGCTTGTATTCTTCGATTATAGAGGAGTAAATGTGGCTCAACTTACCGATTTAAGACGCGAACTGTCAAAAACTTCTTCCTCTATAAAAATATGTAAAAACTCTTTGGTAGATATTGCCTTAAAAAATTTAGGCAGAGAAGTAAAAGACGAGATGTTTATCAATCCTACGGCGGTTGTTTTTGAAAAAAAAGATATCCCTCCAGCCGCTAAAGTGATTAGCGAAGCCGCTAAAAAGAACGATAAAATAAAAATCAAAGGCGGTTATATGGGAGCGGATTTGCTTGACTCGGCTAATGTCGAAGTTGTCGCTAATATTCCGCCAAGAGAAGTTTTGCTTTCTCATTTGGTTACGGCTTTACAGTCGCCTATATCAAGTTTGGCAAATTCTCTACAAAGCGTTATATCGGAACTTGCTTATACGCTTGATTCTGTGGAAGAAGAAAAAAAGAAATCGGCTTAATAGCTGAAAAAAATAATTAAATTAAAAATTAAAAAAATTAAGGAGTAAAAAATGGCTTTAAGTAAAGAAGAGATACTACAAGCGATAGAAGAGATGAAAGTTATAGAGCTTCATGAATTGGTTGAAGCTATTAAAGAAAAATTTAATGTAACCGCTGCTATGCCCGTTGCGGCTGTAGCGGCCCCTGCGGCTGGCGGTGGCGCTGCGGCTCCTGCGGAAGAAGAGAAAAACGAATTCGATATAATTCTTACGGGATTTGACGCGGCTCAAAAAATAGCGCTTATTAAAGAGGTTAGAGCGGTTAGCGGTTTAGGTTTAAAAGAAGCTAAAGACGCCGTTGAAAAAGGCGGAGAGACTATTAAGTCTGGAGTTTCTAAAGACGAAGCCGCCGCTATTAAAAAACAATTAGAAGCTGCTGGCGGTAAAGTTGAAGTTAAATAATAAAAAACGATTAAAATTTAAGGAGGGTATTATGGCTTTTACCCTTCTTAATTCTTATATTAAAATACAAACTAATTAAAGCTACAATGCGGAGACATTTTTAATATGGCTAATAACATTCAAATAGACAATAAAGTATATAAAGAAAGAGGAATAGAGTTCGCTAAAAAATACAGAATTGAAAACGGACGAGTAAATTTTTCACATTCGGCATCGGTTTTAGAACCTCCCGATTTTCTTGCTATACAAAAAGAGTCATACAATAGTTTTCTTCAAAAGGATGTTCCTGAAAACAAAAGAAAAAACGAAGGCTTGCAAGAAGTTTTAAACTCTATATTTCCTATAGTCGCTACAAATGAAAAAATGCAAATAGAATTTATTTCATATTCTATAGGAGAGCCTAAAATATCCGAAAAAGAGGCGAGAAGGAGAGATAAAACTTACGCTTATCCTTTTAAGATAAAAGTTCAATTAACGGTTAGAGACCCTGAAATGATAGTCGAACAAGAAATTTTTGTAGGCGATATTCCAGCTATGACGGATAGAGGCACTTTTATTATAAACGGAGCGGAAAGAGTCGTAGTTTCTCAAATTCACAGGTCGCCTGGAGTAGTCTTTAATAGAAGCGATAGAGACGCTATGTTTGTAGCAAAAATAATACCCGAAAGAGGAACTTGGCTTGAGTTTGAACTTGATACCAAAAAAGATATAATGTATGTAAGAATAGACAGAAAGAAAAAACTTCCTGTTACTGTATTTTTAAGAGCTATAGGAATTACAACCAACGAAGAAATTTTAAAATTATTCTATACGGTTGATAAAATTTCATTAACTAAAATGTCGGATGAAGCTAAAAAAGAAGCTTTGATAGGAAGACGCTCATATTCAACGGTTTACGATACGGAAAATCCAGAAGAGATTATATTAAATCCAGGCGAGCTTATAAATACCAACCTTGCCGAAAGGCTTTTAATGAGCGGAATTAAAGAAGTTGAAGTTTTGAATATGGAAGCCATTAAAGATAATGTAACTATAATCAATACTTTAGATAAAGACGCTACAAGAAATCAAAAAGAAGCCTGCGCAAAAATATATAATGTAATAAGACCTGGAGAGCCAGCTTTATTAGACACTGTGGTTAAAATATGCAATGATTTGGTATTTGATTCTAAATCTTACGCTTTGGGAGATGTCGGAAGATATAAAATAAATAAGAGACTTAATTTCCCTGAAAACGAACAGAGCAAAGTTTTAAGACATGAAGATATAATTGAAACGATTCGCTTTTTGATAAAAGTTTTCATAAACGAAGAACAGCTTGACGATATAGACCATTTGGGAAATAGAAGAATAAGAAGCGTTGGAGAGCTTTTGGCTATTCAAATGAAAACGGGATTTACGAGATTGGAAAGAATAGCAAAAGAGAGAATGCAAATGCAACAATCCGAAAGCGGAGCGATTACTCCTCAATCTTTGGTAAGCATTAAATTGGTGCAGTCGGTTTTGAAAGAATTTTACGGAACGAGTCAATTATCGCAATTTATGGACCAAAATAATCCTTTAGCCGAAATTACGCATAAAAGAAGATTAAACGCTTTAGGACCTGGCGGACTTACGAGAGATAGAGCGGGATTTGAAGTGCGCGATGTTCATCATACTCATTATGGTAAAATATGTCCTATTGAAACTCCTGAAGGTCCGAATATTGGGCTTATAGTTTCTCTTGCAACTTACGCGAGAATAAATAAACATGGATTTTTAGAAGCTCCTTATAGAAAAGTTATTAAAGGCAAAGTAACGGACGAGATAGAATATTTGACGGCTCATGATGAAGAGAGATTTCATATTGCGGATGCCAACGCTCCTATAAATGAAGACGGAACTTTTAAGGAAAATCTTATTTCTACAAGATACAGGTCGGAATTCCCTTATTCGTCTCCCGAGCAAGTTCAATATATGGATGTTTCGCCTCAACAGATAGTTTCGCTTTCAAGTTCTTTAATACCGTTTTTAGAGCATGATGACGCAAACAGAGCTTTAATGGGAAGCAACATGCAAAGACAGAGCGTTCCTCTTTTATTTCCAGAAGCTCCGATAGTCGGAACGGGAGTCGAAGCTAAAATATGTCAGCCTGGAACGGGAATAGCTTTGCATGCGAAAAGAGCGGGAAAGGTTATAAAAGTAGTTAATAATGAAATAGTTATTAAGCCAAATAAACAAAACGATAAAGACGATTTTGATGTTTACGAACTTATAAAATATCAAAGAACAAACCAAGACACTAATTTTCATCAAAGACCAGTAGTTAATGTCGGAGATTCCGTTAAAGCGGGAGGACTTCTTGCGGATGGACCCGCTACCGATAACGGAGAGCTTGCTTTGGGAAGAAATGTTTTAGCCGCTTTTATGATATTTGAAGGATATAATTTTGAGGACGCTATTCTTTTAAGCAAAAGATTAGTTCAGGAAGATGTATTTACTTCGATTCATATAGAAGAGTTTTCGGTTGAAGCGAGAGAGACGAAATTAGATAAAGAAAATATTACGAGAGATATTCCTAATGTTTCGGATTCTGCATTTAAGAATTTGGATGAAAGAGGAATAGTTAGAATTGGAGCTAAAGTTAAAGCGGGAGATATTTTAGTTGGAAAAGTGACTCCTAAAGGCGAGACGGAAATTACGCCAGAATATAGACTTCTTCATTCGATATTTGGAGAAAAGGCGAGAGATGTTAAAGATACTTCTTTAAGAGTGCCGCATGGAAAAGACGGAACCGTTATAGATGTTAGAGTTTATAGCAGGGAAAACGGAGACGAATTAAAGCCTGGAGTAGAAGAGGTTGTAAAAGTATTTTTAGCTAAAAAACGAATAATACAAGAAGGCGATAAAATGGCAGGGCGTCATGGAAATAAAGGAGTCGTTGCAAGAATAATGCCTATAGAAGATATGCCTTTTTTAGAAGATGGAACTCCTGTAGATATATGTTTAAATCCTTTAGGCGTTCCTTCTCGTATGAATATAGGGCAGGTTATAGAGATGTTGCTTGGATGGTCGGGTTATAAAATGGGATTAAAATACGCTTGTCCCGTATTTGAAGGACCTAAAGAAGACGCTTTAAAAGAGGCTATGATTGCAAGCGGAATGAATCCAAGCGGTAAGGTTAAGCTTTATGACGGAAGAACGGGAGAGCCTTTCAAAAACGAGGTTGCCGTAGGTTATATGTATATGCTTAAATTAAATCACCTTGTGGAAGATAAAGTTCATGCAAGAAGCACGGGACCTTATTCTTTGGTTACTCAGCAGCCTTTGGGAGGAAAATCTCAATTCGGCGGACAGAGACTCGGAGAGATGGAAGTTTGGGCTTTAGAAGCTTATGGAGCTGCTAATATGCTTCAAGAGTTTTTAACCGTTAAATCGGACGATATGACGGGAAGAGCAAGAATATACGAATCTATCGTTAAAGGAGATGTTATATCCTCGCCTGGAATACCAGAGAGTTTTAATGTTTTGGTTCAAGAATTAAGAGGATTGGGATTAAATATCACAATTCATGATGAAGAAGGAAATAAATTGCCTTCAACCGAAAAAGAATTAAAACAAAAATCGAAAAAACAAACTAAAATTTTTAAATAAAAATAGGAGAAGTTTAATTATATGCAATTCACAAACTTTGACCAAATAAAAATTAGCGTGGCAAGTCCTCAAGTTATGAGAGAATGGAGCTATGGAGAGGTTAAAAAACCTGAAACCATTAATTATAGAACTTTACGCCCAGAAAGAGACGGGCTTTTTTGCGAAAAAATATTCGGAACTACAAAAGAATACGAATGTTATTGCGGAAAATTTAAAAGCATTCGTTATAAAGGCGTAGTTTGCGATAAATGCGGAGTCGAAGTTACTCACTTTAAGGTTAGAAGAGAGAGAATGGGGCATATAGAATTGGCGGCGCCTGTAGCTCATATATGGTATTACAGAAATACGCCTTCAAGAATCGGACTTCTTCTAAATATAAATATGTCTCATTTAAGAAGCGTTCTTTATTTTGAAAGATATATAGTTATAGAGCCTGGCGAAAGCACTTATTCTCGAGGCGACCTACTTACCGAAGACGAATATAACGAATGTTTAGATAGATTCGGAGATAATGTTAAAATAGGAATTGGAGCGGAAGGCATAAGAGATATGCTTAGAGATATCGATTTGGACGAAGAGATAAAAAAACTCAGAGCGGAGATGATTAAAAAAGGAGAAAAGAGCGATAGAAGATTAAGAAAAAGATTAGAAATTTTTGAGGATTTTAAATCGAGCGGAAACGACCCTTCTTGGATGATTTTAGATGTTGTTCCCGTTATTCCGCCAGAATTAAGACCTATGGTTCAGCTTGACGGCGGAAGATTTGCAACAAGCGATTTGAACGATTTATACAGAAGAGTTATAAATAGAAATATTCGCTTAAGAAGATTATTGGTATTAAGAGCGCCCGATATTATAATAAGAAATGAAAAGAGAATGTTGCAAGAAGCAGTTGATGCTTTATTTGATAATAGCAGAAGAAAGAAAGTCGTAAAAGGACCTGGAAACAGAGCTTTAAAATCTTTATCCGATATGCTTAAAGGAAAGCAAGGACGATTTCGTCAAAACTTATTAGGTAAAAGAGTCGATTATTCGGGGCGTTCGGTTATCGTTGCTGGACCGAGTTTAAAAATGCATCAATGCGGACTTCCTAAAAAAATGGCGGTTGAATTATTTAAACCTTTTATAATGAAAAAATTGGTTGAAATAAACAGCGCGCATAATATTAAAAGCGCAAAAAGATTTGTCGAAGAAGGCAGAGAGGAAGTTTGGGGAGTATTGGAAGAGATAGCTAAAGAGCATCCCGTTTTATTAAATAGAGCGCCTACTCTTCATAGATTGGGAATTCAGGCTTTTGAGCCAGTGCTTGTTGAAGGAAAGGCTATACAATTGCATCCTTTAGTTTGTCACGCTTATAATGCGGATTTTGACGGCGACCAAATGGCAGTTCATACTCCGCTTTCTGCAGAATCTCAAATCGAGGCTTGGACTTTAATGCTTGCGCCTCATAATATACTTAATCCCGCTAACGGAGAGCCTATCGTAAATCCTACGCAAGATATAGTTCTTGGAATAAATTATTTAACAAAGTTGAGAGCGGGAGTTAAAGGCGAGAATAAAATATTTTCTTCTTCAAAAGACGCTTTGCTTGCCTACGATAATAATTTAGTAGAGCTTGAAGCGAGAATAAAAGTTTTAATGAAAAATAATAAAACGGGAGAGGAAGAATTTATTGAAACTTCGGTTGGTAGATTAAAATTTAATAATGTAATTCCTGAAGATTTTAGATATCAAAATAGAGATTTCAACAGTAAGGATTTGGCAAAATTTATTCATGAAGTTTATTTAAAACATGGAACTTCCACTACGGTAAATATGCTTGACGATATTAAAGAGCTTGGTTATAAGAGCGCTACCGTATTCGGTTCTACGATTTCTATAGAGGATATTGTAATTCCTCCAATGAAGAAAAATGAAATTGAAGAGGCGACTAAAAAATTAGAATCTCTTCAATCTCAATATATGGACGGTATTATTACAAATGACGAAAGAAGCCAAAAAGTTATTGACTTATGGTCATCTGTTTCGGATAAAATTTCTGACGCTATGATGGATAATTTAAGAAAAGACCAAGACGGATTTAATCCTGTTTATATAATGGCGGATTCGGGAGCGAGAGGAAGCAAACAGCAAATAAGACAGCTTGCGGGAATGCGAGGACTTATGGCTAAACCTTCGGGAGATATTATAGAACTTCCTATTATATCGAACTTTAAAGAAGGGCTTACCGTTCAAGAGTATTTTATTTCCACTCACGGAGCGAGAAAAGGACTTGCCGATACGGCTTTAAAAACTTCAAGCGCGGGATATTTGACGAGAAAATTAGTCGATGTGGCTATTGGAGTTGTCGTTTCAGAGCCAGATTGCGGAACGGTTAAAGGTATAGTGGTTGAAGCGATAAAATCTGGAGATGAAGTTATAGACCCTTTGAAAAACAGAGTAGTAGGATTTTTTAGCAATGAACATATTTATCATCCGATTACTAAAGAGCTTATATGTTCTGCGAATACGGAAATTACCGAAGAGATTGGCGATGTAATAGAAAAAGCGGGAATAGAAAAAATAAATATAAGACATCCTCTAACATGCGAAAGCAGAATGGGAGTTTGTCAAAAATGCTATGGAAGAAGTTTATCGACAAATAACCTTGCGGCTATAGGAGAAGCGGTTGGAGTAGTTGCCGCTCAAAGTATAGGACAGCCAGGAACTCAGCTTACAATGAGAACTTTCCACATTGGAGGAGTCGCTACGCAGTCGGTTGAAGAGAACGAGGTTAAAGTTAATTATCCTATTTATATAGAGCAATTATCGGGATATGTTTTACAGCCTAACGGAGTTAAAATTACGGCAAGAAAAGGCGATTTGAAAATTAGAAGAGTTTTAGATAAATGGGAAATAAATAACATAAAAGATATATTATTTGAAAACAATTCTAAAGTTCTTATAGGCGATGTTATAGCCAATACAAAAAACGGCGATGAGATAAAATCTACTTATAACGGAACATTTAAGATAACTGACGATAATAAATATATAATGATAACGGGAATAGAGCATAATGTCGGTATTAAAGTCGGAAGCGAATATAGAGTTGACGAGCATACATTTATTGAAGCGAATACGATTTTGGCAAGTTTTGACGCTTATAACGAACCGATAATCGCCGAAAAAGGCGGAGTTATAAGGTATCAAGATATTATTTTAGGCAGAACTATGGTTGAAGAGATAGACGAGCAGACAGGAAATAAAACTCATATAATTCAAGAGTTTAAAGACGAAAAAATGCAACCTAAAATACTTATAGTAAGCGAAGGCGACACTTTTGAAACCGACATACCAAACGGCGCTCAACTTATGGTTGATAATAATGCTAAAGTTGAAGCAGGAGAGGTAATAGCGAAAATAACTAGAGTTCAACAGAAGAGTAGGGATATTACAGGAGGACTTCCAAGAGTTACAGAATTGCTTGAAGCTCAAAAACCTAAAGATGCCGCGATTATAGCGGGAATTGACGGAGAGGTTGAAATCGGCGGTTCTCATAAAGGTAAAAAAGTAGTAAAAATTATAAACGAATTTGACGAGACTAAACATTTAGTGCCTCATGGAAAAATGCTTTTGGTTAGAAACGGAGACCATGTGGAAACAGGCGCTCAATTATGCGCGGGTAAAATAAATCCTCATGATATTTTGGAGACTAAAGGAGATTTAGCTCTTCAAACTTATTTGCTTGACGAAATACAAAGCGTTTATAAACAACAAGGAGTTGGAATTAACGATAAACATTTTGCGCTTATAATTAGGCAAATGTTAAGAAGACTTGAAATTACCGACCCAGGCGATACTAAATATATTGTAGGGCAGTATGTCGATAAATACGAATTTGAAGAAGAAAATAAAAGATACGAAGAAGCGGGAGGTTCGCCTGCAAGCGGTAAACCCGTTCTTTTAGGACTTACTAAAGCCGCGCTTAATACGGAAAGTTTTATATCTTCGGCGTCTTTCCAAGAAACTACGAAAGTTTTAACTAACGCCGCAATTAAAGGCAAAATTGATAAATTGCTTGGATTAAAAGAAAATGTTATAATAGGGCATTTGATACCTGCAGGAACGGGAGTTAAACTTTATAATAAACTTCATGTATATAATAAGAAAAGCGGAGATTTAGAGAAAGTCGAAAGCGTAGATTTATCCGCTCCTAAAGAAGAGGATATTATACAGATAACCGTTTAATATTTTGTATAACTTCGACTAAATTTTTAAAATTGACCTTTTTTATTAATTGCGGATTGTTACGCCTTCACTTCGTTCGGCTCGCAATGACAGAGTTTATTTAATGCATCAAAGAACGATGTAAAAATTTTAAATGAATTTAAATTATAGTTGAGTTGCAGAATGCAACTATTATATTTTGTTTATTAATTATTCTACTTATCATACACCCTTAATTTAACAAACTTTTTTAAAAAAATCAAGCATTTTTTGAAAAAGTCCCTTGTATTCCCAGCTATTAGAATTGGTCATAATGCCTGATTTTATCGATAAAATGGCGCCCTCGGCGGAACTCGAATCCACAGCCTTACGCTTAGGAGGCGCACGCTCTATCCAGCTGAGCTACTGAGACATACCACGACTGCCATTGTAACGCAGATACGGAGGGTTTGTCAACGGTGAAAGAAAGAAAAAGTTGGGGAAAAGGCTT
>ERZ779892.3243-NODE-3243-length-11692-cov-12.493426_pt1 | contig 11692 bp, 10 predicted proteins | sample MGYA00511552_ERZ779892 | MGnify/ENA primary metagenome ERZ779892 (study PRJEB29588, sample SAMEA2154561) | human gut metagenome | biome: human gut; feature: human-associated habitat; material: faeces | place: Denmark | collected 2008/2010 ... | reverse complement strand
CAGCCCCCAGAGCGCGCCGATGCCCCGCTGCGTCAGCCAGCCGCCCAGCTCGGCCGCGACGGCCTCCACGCTCGTGTATGGCGTCTTTTCGTCCGGGTCATGCGCCGGCAGCGCCGGAATGATGAGATGATACTGCGTCTGCAGCCGCTCCACTGCCGGGCGGAACATGCGCCAGCTCAGGCAGGCGCTGTGCAGCAGCAGGACGGTCTTTTCGTGTTCGGTTCCAAATTCATGTATGCGCATGGACGCTGCCTCCCGGATTTACACTCTGAATTATGATAGGCGGATACACGCCGCGTTGTCAAGCGCGGGCAGCAAAAAATCGTCCGCCCGGAGGGGAATCCGGCGGACGATTCTTTGTTGGGTCAGCGGTCACGCACAGGCAAAGTGCGTGGTGTCACACCGCTGCAGGGAATGGGGAAGAGAAGAGAGGTGAGGTGATTTGGCTTGATGCCTGTTGTTGGTATCGGTAACCGGAGGGGGGATCCGGGTACGATCGAAAGAAGTTAATCGACGAGCGCCTTGCCGAGCGCCTGGCAGGCCGCAAGGGCCGCATCATCGGGCGCTTCGTTGCAGATCACGCTGTCGCACGCGAGCTGGATACCGGAGCTGCGGCAGTCGCGCTCCCAGTTGTGCATCCACTCGCCGCCGCCCCAGCCGTAGGAGCCGAACAGGGCGACACGTTTGCCTTTCAGGCTGGATTTGCAGCCGTCGAACATCGGCTCGAACTCCATGTCCTCCAGAACTTCGGAGCCCATGGCCGGGCAGCCGAGCGCCATGGCATCATATCCGCCGACGGCGGAATCATCCACATCGGAGGCGGTCAGAAGCACCGCGTCCGCGCCGGCACTTTTCATGCCCTCGAGCACGGCGTTGGCCATGGCCTCGGTGTTGCCGGTGCCGCTCCAATAGATGACTGCTGCTTTTTTCATGATGGTAACATCCTTTCCTTTTGTGCTGTGTTTCGCTGCTGCACGTTCACGGCGAGCTGCGCAATGCTTGAGCCCGCGTGCAGACGTTGGCAGTAGATCTCCGTACACCGCTGGTATTTGGCAAAGAGGTCGCGCGCCCGCTGCTCATCGCCGTACACCTTCCAGAGGCCGGCATACTTGAAATCAGCCGCATGGTGCTCGATGAACCCTTTGACGTCTTCCGGCGGATAGCTCAGAAACAGGCCAATCTCGTGGGGAAATTCGTCGTACGCGCGCAGACGCTCGATGAGCTTCATCAGGCACTGCTCGCTGCTGCCGCAGACATAGCCTGCGTGCTGCAGAATCTCTGCTGCCAGCCGGTCCTGCAGATCCCGCTCCAGATCGCGCGGGCGGTACAGATACAGCAGCGCGCTCTTGTCCGTGAATCGCAGCGGGAGGAGGCAGAGTCCTTTGGGAACCAGCACCTGGTTGTACTGGCGGATCTCCATGAGCAAAGTCTCCCGGTTTTCAAACGGACAGGGGAACAGGCTGCCGGTCTTGATCCCGGCCAGTGTCGGCGCGCAGAGCCGTACGACGTTTTCCTCCGACATGGCTTGCCTCCTTGTCTGTGGTGGTTTACCGGTTTTCGCGCAGTGAGCAATGCTGCGCGGTTTCTGGTTAAATGGGTCTAACTCATGTGTGAAAAGCTGCGCGTTTCGTTGCTTTCTGGTGTTATGATACTGCATGATACCCCCGGCATCCGCTCCAAATCATCGGAACATGGCTCCAAAATGAAAAAGATGTCCGCCCCGCCGTCAGACCGCCGGAGCCTCTGGCGCGCAGCTGTCGCAGTCGATGCCGCTGCGGTAGGCGTTGGGCGAGACGCCGATGACGTCCCGGAACGCTTTGGCGAACTTGCTGCCATTATCATACCCAAACTGGCCGGCAATATCCAGCACCGTGCGGTCGGTCTGGCGCAGGAGCCGCGCCGCGCCGTGCATTTTCTGCGCGCGCAGAAACGCCGCCGGCGACATGCCGTACACGCCGCGAAAGCTGCTGTTGATGAGCGTGACCGAGGCGCCGAAGCGCTGCGCGAGCTCCGCGACCGTCAGCCGCCGCTCCGTGTTCTCCAGCAGATACGCGCCGACCTGCTCGGCAAGCTGCACCTGCGACTGGGGGTAACTGTGCTGCGGCTGCGCCGCCTGCATGGGGAACGCGCTCAAAAACAGCAGCAGTTCCAGAATTTTGACCTTGAAATAGCCCTTGCGGATGCCCTCCGGCACGGAGTAGAGCTCGGAGAAAATGTGCGCTACGCCCTGTGACGAGCGCGTGACGAAACAGGCCGCGTCCGCGCAGAATTTTTCAATGAGTGCGCTCGGCCGCACCTCGACGTCCTCGAGAAAGCACGACAGGCAGTCCGGCGCGCGTGCCGGGTCGATCGACACCGTGATGCCGTGGTAGTGCCCGGTCGGAAAGCGCGCCGGGGCCGCTGCCGCCGAGCGCTGCACGATCGCCAGATCGCCCGGTGCAAGGAAAAAGCAGGCACCGCCATACGGGTAGGCGATGCGCCCCTCGCGGCAGTGGTGGATCTCGAGGCAGCCTGGCGCGTGCGTGCGCTGCATGGCGCAGGCCGTAGCGTGCACGTCGTGATACGCGATCTCGATGCCCGGGAAAACCGGATAGACCGTCTGCACCACTTCCCCGTCGGCGCCATCGAGGCGATAGCCCGTGTGCTCGGCGTCCTGATGCAGCACCGTCGCCTGCGTGTCTGCTAAAGTTTCCTTTTGTCTTGCTGTGGCCATTGCGCCGCACCTCCCACGTTTTAGTTAGATATGTCTAATCACCGGGGGAAATAAAAACACCGTCCCTAACGGCTCGATGGATACTTTATTATACCGTGCCCCCGCCGCCGCGTCAAGCATCAGAGAGCAAAAACGCCCTGCGGCCAAAACCACAGGGCATTTCTGGAGCTAGTGATGTGACTCGAACACACGACCTGCTGATTACGAATCAGCTGCTCTACCGACTGAGCTACACTAGCATATTTCTTACAGCTTGCACATTCTATCACATGTCTCCGGGGATGTCAACAAAAAAGTTCGACGATTACTATTTGTTTTCATGCATGAAAAAATGTTGCATTCCTGCACAAATTGTCGATTTTCTTCGTTTTATGTCGGTTGTGCAGAATTTGCACTGTTACAGCCATCCGGAAAACACACGTGGTTTCAGGCATTCCCGCTCGTGGAGAAGGTCAAAGTTCTTACATTTCCGTGACAATACGTTTACATAATTATTTTTCGTCTTCCTGTTTGCTGTGAGTTATCAACATTTTCAACCGACTTTTCAACACGGAATTTTCTTTGATATTTCAATCGATTGCTTCGTTTCTACATAAATTAGGAAACGCCGGAAACGGACTTTTTGGATTTTACAAACATCGATTTTGTTACCATAACACAAATCTCTCGCAGACGCGAGAGATCTGAAAAAATGCTTGACAGGCAAAATGCAGGATTTGTGCCGCCGGTGATGATTCAGAGCAAACCGCTATCGGCAAACGACACATAATCCTCGCCGCAGACGATGATATGATCCGCGAGCGTGATTCCTACGAGCAAAAGTGCGTCCCGGATGCGGCGGGTCGTGAGCTCATCCTCGCGCGACGGGAGCGCATAAGCGTCCACATGGTTGTGGCTGAGGATGACGGACACCGCCTTCTGCGACAGGGCCGCCTCCACGATGGCGCGCACGGACACTTCCGCGGCATTGACCACGCCGCGGCCGACCTCCTTGCAGCTGATGAGACCGCCCTTGGCGTCCAGGCACAGAAGGTAGACGACCTCCGTGCGCTCATACAGGTACAGCGGCACGAGATAATTCCCGGCGTCTTCGCTCGAGCGCAGAATCGTCTGCTGGCGGCGCTTGGCCATCTGGTACCGGCGGCCGACCTGCGGGATGAGCGTGAAGAGCGTGGCCACGTTCTCCCCCACGCCGGGTACGCGCATCATGTCCTCAAAGCTCGCCTCAAAGACGGCGTCAAGCGTGCCGAAGTGGTCGAGCAGTGCGTGCGCGAGCTCGTTGACGTCGCGCCGGGGCACGGCATAAAACAGCAGCAGCTCGAGCACGCTGTGGTCATCAAAATTATCGAGCCCGCTGCGCACGAAGCGTGCCTTCATGCGGGCGCGGTGGCCGTCATGCACGCCCATAAAACGGCACCTCGGAGATCTCCATATTGGCCCAGGCGTTGAGTTCGCTGCCGGCACGCGCGCCGCGCAGATACTCGTAGTACGCCTGGCAGCCGATCATGGCGGCGTTGTCGCCGCAGAGTTTCAGCGGCGGGACAAACAGGCGGATGCCGGCCGCGTCACACGCGGCCTGAAAATCGCCGCGGATGCGGGAATTGGCCGCGACGCCGCCCGCGATGGCAAGTGTTTGATAGCCTGTTTCCTTTAATGCCTGCATTGTCCTTGGTACCAGCATATCGCTGACTGCTTTGGAAAACGATGCACACAGAGACGGAATATCCAGTGCTTCGCCGCGCTGCTCATGTGTGTGAATGAGGTTCAGTGCTGCGGTTTTCAATCCCGAGAAAGACATGTCCAGCGGATTTCCGCTGAGTTTTGTGTGCGGCATAGGATATTTGGTTTCATCGCCGCTCTGTGCCGCTTTGTCCAGCGCTGCGCCTCCTGGATATGGCATGCCAATCACGCGTGCAATCTTGTCAAAGCACTCCCCTGCCGCGTCGTCACGCGTTGTACCCAGAATGCGGAATTTTGTGTAATTCTGCACGTCAACAATCAGCGTATGCCCGCCAGAAACGACAAGGCACAAAAACGGAGGCTCCAGATCGGGGTACGCCAGATAATTAGCCGCAATGTGCCCGCGGATATGGTGAACCGGAACAAGCGGTACACCGAGACTGTACGCTGCTGCCTTTGCAAAATTCACGCCAACCAGTACCGCGCCGATCAGCCCCGGCGCATAGGTCACAGCGATTGCGTCGATTTCCTGCCGCGTCATGGACGCGCGCGCGAGCGCCTCATCTGCCAGCGCATAAATCGCTTCGATGTGCTTGCGCGAAGCCAACTCCGGCACGACGCCGCCGTAGAGACGGTGCAGTGCGACCTGCGAGGCAATGCAATCTGTCAAAACTGTTCTTCCGTCCTCTACAACAGCGACGGCGGTTTCGTCGCAGGAGGATTCCACGGAGAGAATTCTCATTTCAGTTCCTTTCTGAGAATGCGCGCATCCTCTTTGGGGTGTTGGTAATAGTTTTTCCGCAGTCCGATCTGCTCAAAGCCGAGCGAGGCATAGAGTGCGATTGCAGGCAAGTTGGAATCCCGGACTTCAAGCGTCAGGCTCGTTGCCAGCATTTGTTTTTTCAGCGCCTCACACAGCGCGAGAACGAGTGCCCGGCCAATACCGTGCCGACGGTAATCCGGATGCACAGCAACGTTCATCATATCGGATTCACCCAGAACCGTCTGGCTGCCGATATAGCCCGTGACGATATCTCCATCCATGGCACAAAGCCAGAGGCTCAACGGATTCTGCAATTCATGCGCAAGAATCGATTCCGGCCACGGGTCGGAAAAGCAGGACGTCTCCAGTGCAGCGATCTGTGCAAGCTGCTCTGCTTCCATCGGTGTTATGGCGATTTCTCTCGTCATTTTCATTTCGCCTCGTACCAACTTGCGCCGGACTTTGCCTCCGCCAGCAACGGAACGTTCAGATGCACAACGTTTTCCATCTCAGCAGTCACGATTTTTTTGACCTGCTCCGCCTCCTTGATCGGACATTCAACGATCAATTCATCGTGAACCTGCAAAACAAGACGTGCCTTGAGTTTTTGCTTTCTGAGCGCAGCGTCAACACGGATCATGGCCAGCTTGATAATATCAGCTGCCGTACCCTGAATGGGCGTGTTAAGCGCAACGCGCTCACCGAAGGAACGAATATTGAAGTTGCTGCTTTTGAGTTCCGACAACTCGCGGCGGCGGCCGAAAAGTGTGGTCACATAGCCGTCACGTTTTGCCTGCTCGACAATTTCATGCATATAAGTTCGGACGCCTGCATAATGTGCCAGATAATTGTCAATATACTGCCGCGCTTCCTTGCGTGTAACGCCAATGTCTTCTGAGAGCGAAAACTCCGAAATTCCATATACAATGCCAAAATTGACAGCCTTTGCGTGGCGGCGCATAAGCGGCGTGACCTGCTCCGGCTCCACCCCAAAGACCTGTGCGGCGGTTGCAGTATGGATATCAAAGCCGGACCGGAATGCTTCCTGCATGGTCTTGTCATCTGCGATATGCGCCAGCACACGCAGTTCAATCTGACTGTAATCCGCATCGACGAAGACACAGCCGTCGCTGGGAACAAACATCCTGCGGATCTCACTGCCAAGTTCCGTGCGGATGGGAATATTCTGCAGATTTGGGTCTGTCGAGGACAAGCGGCCTGTAGCTGTGACCATGTTCTGGAATGTAGTGTGGATGCGTCCGTCGTCGGCAATTTGCTTAACAAGGCCATCCGCATAGGTGCTTTTCAGCTTCGTCATAGCGCGGTAATCAAGGATCGCTTCAATGATTGGATGCTTGCCCTTGAGTTTTTCAAGCACATCTGCGTTTGTTGAGTAGCCGCTCTTGGTTTTTTTACCTGCTGGCAGGCATAGTTCGTCGAAAAGGACTTCTCCAAGCTGTTTGGTAGAATTGATGTTGAATTCCCGCCCGGCAAAGCTGAAAATGGTCTGTTGAGCCGCTTCAATGCGGCTTTGCAGCATGTTTCCAAATGAGATCAGCGCCATCTGGTCAGCCTTGACACCGATACATTCCATTTCAGCCAGCACCCGACAGAGCGGCAATTCAATCTCATAATAGAGTTTTTCCATACCGTTCTGCGCAAGCTTTTCCGGCAGCGCGTCATACAGCGCTGAGATCGCAGCTGCCTCCGCAAGTCGATTGCATACGCGCGCAGCCTCTTCACCAACTTCTTCCTTGTCTGCGCGGCCGATCTCAAAGCCAAGCTGATGTATAACCACGCGGTCAAGTTCATAGCTGCCCTGTGTTGCATCCAGATCATAAGCAGCCAGCGCGGTATCAAAAATAAACCCATCTGCCGGATATCCCAGTTCCAGCAAGCGGCGCATGAGCGGCTTGCAGTCATGCACGACTTTCTTCACGGACGCGCCGAACAGAGTTGACATAAAACTTCTGCTTTTTAGTGCTTCATGGCCAAAATAATAGCCAGATTCCCCTGTGACAACAGCAATTCCAGATAAGTCTGATTCGGTAGCTAAAGTTACATAATGTTCTTTCTGAAAGGATGCTGCAAGCGCCTCGGCACGGGCAGCATCATATACCGCTTCGCTTGTGCAGATGCCCTCAAGGCTTCCGTTCTCCGCTGCTTCCTGCGGCGCGTGCAGGCCGTACCGGGAAATCAGACGCGTAAACTCCAGGCGTGTGAACAACCTGTACAATGCAGCCTCGTCATATGGCTGCACGAGACATGCTTCCGGCGAAAACGCAATCGGCGCTTCGCAGCGGATTGTTGCTAAATCGTAAGAGAGATAGGCACTATCCTTCCCCTGTTCAAGCTTTGCGCGCAGCTTTTCCTTGATTGCGTCCAAATGCGCATACACGCCGTCCAGCGTGCCATAATCCAGCAGAAGCTGCGTTGCCGTTTTCGGGCCGACGCCCGCAACGCCTGGAATATTGTCCGAACTGTCACCCATGAGGGCTTTCAGGTCGATCAGATGGATCGGGTCAAAGCCATATTCCTCGCGGAATTTTGCAGGGTCATAATTGACCGCGACGGTCTGAGACAGCTTGGACGAGACAAGCTTAACCGTCACATGCTCGTCGATCAGCTGTAAGGAATCCCGGTCTCCGGTGACGATCACGCAGTTCCAGCCCGCATGGCTGCACCGCTTTCCGATCGTACCGATCACGTCATCAGCTTCCCAGCCCTCGCACTCAAAAATTGGAATCTGCATGGCCCGCAGAACGTCCTTCATGACAGGCATCTGCATAGCAAGTTCATCAGGCATGGGATGGCGCGTAGCCTTGTATCCGTCGTATTGCAAATGGCGGAATGTCGGTGCCTTGAGATCGAACGCGACGCAGAGCGCGTCTGGCTGTTCCTCTGCGCGGAGTTTCTCAAGAATATTCAAAAACCCGTAAATTGCGTTAGTAAAGAACCCATCCTTGGTCGTCAGTGCGCGGACACCGTAATAGGCACGGTTAATGACGCTGTTTCCATCGAGAACCATCAGCTTCATGGGCGTAAACTCCTTTGCATTTCTGTATTTAGTTTATCACATTTCTGTCTTTCTTTCAAGAAAGGCGCTTCACAGGTTGACGGTTTCCTGAAAAAACACTATACTGAATAAAAACGAAAAGGAGCGTATCGATATGATCTACTCTTCAAAGGACATGGAATCCCGCGCTGTTCTGGATACGGTAGCAAAGGTCTGCGCTGCTGCGCGTACAGCCCCGAAGACCAGAGGCATGGATGGGCTTGTAACCTGCGTTTTAACGGGAGATGAGAAAACACAACTGGCTGCGCATATGCGAAAGCTGGCTGATGAACTGAAGTATGCGTTTTTCAGCCGCGACGCAGACAACCTCGACGCAGCCGACGCCGTTGTGCTTTTTGGAATGGAAGAAGTGCGGCGTGGACTTGACGCAGGCTGTCAGTACTGTCATTTTAAAAGCTGCGCCGACTGTGCAAAGCAAGATGGTCTGTGCGCGTGGGACGCCGTTGATGTCGGCATCGCCATTGGTTCCGCTGTTTCTGCCGCAGCTGATGCGCGTGTAGACAGCCGTGTGATGTTCTCTGTCGGCCGTGCAGCAAAAAGCCTCGGCCTGCTTGGTGAAAAAGCAACGCTGGTTCTCGGCCTTCCCCTCAGCGTAAGCGGAAAATCCCCGTTTTTCGACCGAAAGCCAAAGAAATAAACCACCGCAAGCTGCGCGTTGGCCAGGTGTAATGTTATATCGCCATCACATATACCTGACAGGGATTCCATTCATCCCATAATGTCGGAAATACCTCAAATTCCTGAAAGCCGAGTGACAGGTAAAACTGATTTGTGCGGTCATATTCCTCGTATTTTCCCATCTGTACAGTTTTTACCTGCATAAAAGAATAACCGGCTTTGCCTGCTGCTTCTTTTGCGCTTTGAAACAGTTCCCGTCCAATCCCCTGGCGATGGTATTCCTTTAAGACGCCCATAACGTATAATTCAACGGTAGCCGTTCCTGTTTCTTTCAGATATAAAAAACCAACGGGCTTGTCTGCGTCATAGGCGCAGAAGAATTGTTTATCGCCGCTTTCTGTGATGTAATCCTCCCTTGCCTCTGGGATACCGAACCATTCCGGAAGCGCTTCCAGAATGCTCCGCGTCACAGCCTGTTTTTCGGTGCTGTTTGTCAGCTGGCATATTTTCATTAGCTACTCCTGTAAATTCAGATTGGATAATCTTTTGATGCGCAAACCCGGAGCAAATGCTCCGGGTTTTGTTTGCTCAGATGTGCTTCCACTTTACACCGCCAGGGATATCGGTGATTTCAACGCCCTGCGACTTAAGTTCATCGCGGATACGGTCGGCCTCGGCAAAGTTCTTGGCTTTCTTCGCATCGTAGCGCGCCTGGATCTGCGCGGTCACAGCGGGATCATCATTGCCGTCCTCGCAGAAGATGGAATACGCGCCTGCGGCGGGCTTTTCCGCCGCATTGCGCTTGCGGATCTCATCAGCCTTTTTGCACAAGTCAAGGCTCAGCACCTTGTCAAAGTCATCAAGAACAAACAGTTTCGTTGCATCGTTGGTCTTATACTTGAGCACGTCATACAGAGCTGTAATGGCGAGAGACGTGTTGAGGTCGTTGCCGAGCGCAGCGTTGAATTTTTCTCGCAGAACCGCCACAGCATCTTCGTCAATCTCTCCATCGCCGGGCTTCAATGCGGCGATCTTGGTCAGTAGCTTCTGATACGTTCCTGCAGCATTGTCGAGGTTATCCCATGTGAAGACCAGATTACGGCGGTAGTGGCTCTGCAGGCAGAACAGGCGGTAGCACAATGGGTCATAACCCTTCTGTTCGAGCAGGGACACCGTCAAAAATTCGCCCTTCGATTTGGACATTTTGCCGCTGGCAGTATTCAGGTGCATAACGTGCATCCAGTAATTGCACCAGTGGTGGCCAATATAGCTTTCCGACTGCGCAATTTCGTTCGTATGGTGCGGGAAGGCATTGTCGATGCCGCCGCAGTGGATATCGAGGTGCTCGCCCAGATATTTGAGCGAAATGCCGGTACATTCGATGTGCCAGCCCGGATAGCCAACGCCCCACGGAGAATCCCACTTGAGCGCCTGATCTTCAAACTTGGATTTTGTGAACCAGAGCACAAAGTCGTTCTTGTTGCGCTTGTTCGTATCCTCCTCGACGCCCTCGCGGACGCCGACGGCGAGGTCTTCTTCCTTGTGATCGTTGAAAATATAGTATTTTTCAAGCTTAGATGTGTCAAAGTATACATTGCCGCCCTCAATGTAGGCATAGCCTGTGTCGAGAAGCTTGGTAATGATCTTGATATACTCATCAATGCAGCCGGTAGCTGGCTGAACAACGTCGGGCTTCTTGATGTTCAGCTTGCGGCAGTCGTCAAAAAAAGCGTCAGTGTAGAACTTGGCAATCTCCATGACAGTTTTATGCTCGCGGCGGGCGCCCTTGAGCATCTTGTCTTCTCCCTCATCCGCGTCGGAGGTCAGATGGCCGACGTCGGTGATGTTCATGACGCGCTTCACGGGATAGCCCGCGTAGCGGAGGTATTTTTCCAGCACATCCTCCATGATATAGCTACGCAAATTGCCAATATGCGCAAAGTGATAGACCGTCGGGCCGCAGGTATACATTTTGACCAGCTTCGGGTCATAGGGGACAAATTCTTCCTTTTTGTGTGTGGCAGAGTTGTAAAGATACATCGTCAAGTCTCCTTTTTTGTATCGTTGATCTGTTCTTCCAGCAGCGCCATGCGGCGCTTGAGTTCCTCGATTTCCAGCATGACCGGGTCGGGTGTGTGGATATGGTCAAGCTTATCGCCGCAAAGTCGGACGATTCGGCCCGGAACGCCGACGACCGTCGCTCCCTCCGGTACTTCACGCAGCACCACAGCGTTTGCCGCGATGCGGGCATTGTTACCAACACGGAACGGACCCAGCACCTTTGCGCCAGAGCCGACCATGACGTTATTGCCAAGCGTCGGATGGCGCTTGCCGACGTCCTTGCCTGTGCCGCCGAGCGTTACGCCCTGATAGAGCAGACAATCGTCCCCAATTTCGGCAGTCTCGCCGATCACAATGCCGGTCCCGTGGTCAATGACCAGCCGACGGCCGATGGTCGCACCGGGGTGGATCTCGATCCCAGTCCACATCTTTGACCACTGTGAGATTGCGCGGGCGATGAAAAAGCATCGCCGTCGGTAAAACCAGTGCGCGATCCGGTAGTCAATCGTCGCGTGCAGACCGTTATACAACAGCATAACCTCAATAGCCGAACGCGCGGCGGGGTCGTTTTTCTTATATGCCCGGATATCCTCCAATAAATGCAAAGACAGTTCCTCCAATATAAAACCCGCCTCCTGAATTGCTCAAGAGGCGGGTTAAAAAACTCGCGGTTCCACTCTGATTTCTTGCTCTGGCTGTAACGTCAGCCTCAACGGGGTCTCCCCTCGCTCCCGAACGCACATTCCCGCACTATCTTTGCCTCCGTTTGCAGCCGACGGCG
>ERZ779892.3240-NODE-3240-length-11696-cov-4.487329_pt1 | contig 11696 bp, 7 predicted proteins | sample MGYA00511552_ERZ779892 | MGnify/ENA primary metagenome ERZ779892 (study PRJEB29588, sample SAMEA2154561) | human gut metagenome | biome: human gut; feature: human-associated habitat; material: faeces | place: Denmark | collected 2008/2010 ... | reverse complement strand
ACATAAAAAGGTTTTTATATAGAATAATTGGTTTTATTAATGGAAAAAGTGATTATAGGTCTTTTGGCGGATTGGTGGTTAAACATTGTTTGTTGGGAATGCTGAAAGCTATCATGTTTGTTATTGTAGGATTAAGAGTGGATGGATTAATTCTTAAGATTAAAGATGTTCCAGAAGTTGATAAAAACATATTAGTATCTACGGTTATTGGTGGTATAGGAGTTTCCGGTGTTATTCTTGGTTTATATTGTGCAAATATCGCATCAATTTATTCCTTGCGATATGTCAATGCACCAAAGGGCATTGCTGATGCTTTCCAATATGATAAATTAACTCGTAGGTGTATTTTTGGAATTGTCGATTATATTATTTTTGGATTCTTAGTTATTTTGACTACGATGATGGTGTCGAAAATAAGTTGGGGAACGGTGGTTGTATTTATTGTTTGGGCTATTGCCGTTATTGTCTCCTATAGTGTGGCCGGAAATAGAACATATCAATTATCGGATGTATATGGGGTTGCCATGGATTCGAATCGTATTCTATGTCGTATTATTTCGAAAAGGTTAAAGCAGAAGATGTTTTGTACAGATGCCAATTTTCAGAATCATTTTTTGAAAGTTGCAGAAAAACAAATAGGATTACTCAGCGCTGGAGACGGAAATGGAAACAGAAAAGTAATTTCACTAGAACAAATGGGAAAATATACGCCAGATGCATATATAGCAATAGAAGATAAGAGATTTTATGAACATTCAGGAGTTGATATTTTAAGAACAGCTAAAGCAACACTAAGTTATGTGTTACATAGAGGAAGTTCTGATGTTGGTGGTGGAAGTACTATAACACAACAATTAGTAAAAAACATTATGAAGGATAAAGCAGACTCTGGAACTGCAGGTATGGAGAGAAAAATTCGTGAGATGTCAAGAGCTTACAAAGTTGAGAGTATGCTTACTAAAAAACAAATAATAGAAAAATATTTAAATATTATATTTATAGGTGGAAATGATCTTCATGGAGTAGAATATGGAGCACAATACTACTTTGCAAAATCAGCAAAAGATTTGGACTTAGCTGAATCAGCATTCTTAGCAGGAATAAATGATGGACCAAATATGTATAATCCATATGGAGAAGAAGATAATAGTGAACTAATAAAGTCAAGAACTAAATTAGTATTACATTTTATGAAGGAACAAAGTAGAATTAGCGATGACCCAGCAGAAGCTGAAAAATTATATAATGAGGCAGTAGAAAAAGTAGAAAAAGGCTTTGAATTCAAAAAAGGAACAATAGAAATTGGAAATATTTCATACTTTGTGAGTGAGGCTGTAAATAATGCAGCAAGAGATTTAGCAGAAGCAAAAGATATTGATTTTTCAGAGGCTAAAGCAATGATTCAATCAGGAGGATATAAACTATATACAACACAAGTAACTTCTATTCAGGAAGCAGTACTTAAAGAAATGGCTAAGAAAAAATATGTACAAAATAAAACAATAACAGTTAAAGATGCAAATGGAAAAAACGTGAAAGTAAAAGCAAGAACTCAGGCAGGTACTACTATAATTGAACCAACAACAGGTAGAGTAGTAGCAATGGGTGGAGCACTAGGAAGTGACCAAGGAACTAGCTATAATTATGCAATTAGTGAAAGACAAACAGGTTCATCAATTAAGCCATTAGTTAACGTTGCACCAGGCTTAGAAGAAAAAGTAATTACTGCATCAACAGTGTTTGATGATACACCAACAACATTTAAAGGAAGATACTCTCCTAAAAACGCAGGAGGATATCAAGGACTATGTACAGTTAGAAAAGCAATTGAGGTTTCTTCAAATATCGTTAATATTAAAATAGCATACAATGTTGGAATAAATAAGGCGATAGAATATTTACATGAATTTGGACTTACCACATATACAGAGGAAGATGATGCTGTTATGAGCTTAGCAATTGGTGGAGCTCACCATGGATCTAGTACTTTACAAATGGCAGCAGCATATGCGACACTTGCAAACAAAGGTGTATATATAGAACCAACATTCTATACAAAATTAACTGATAGTGACGGAAAAACAATTCTTGAACCAAAGCAAGAAACAAGAAGAGTTATATCAGAGGCAAATGCATATATTATTTCAGACATATTAACAGATGTTGTTACAGGATATAGTGGAACAGCGGGGGCTTGTGCAATATCAGGAATGGACGTAGCTTGTAAAACAGGTACTACAGATAATGATACAAACGTATGGCTTTGTGGATATACACCATATTATGCCGGTGCTACTTGGTATGGATTTGACCAAGGAGAAATTGAATTATATCAAATATGGGCAGCAAGAAGCATTTGGGCTAATATAATGAAAAATGTGCACAAAGAATTGCCTAAAAAACGTTTTACAAAACCAGATGGAGTAGTAACAGCTACAGTATGTAAAGATAGTGGAAAAGTAGCAACTAAAGAATGTACTAGAAAATATACAGAATATTTTACAAAAGGTAACGTGCCAAAAGCATGTGACGGACACGAAACTATAAAAATATGTAAAGAATCTAAAAAAGTTGCAACAGAATATTGCTTAGATACTGAAGAAAAAATATATACAGCAAAACCAGAAAAAGAGAATAATAGCAATTGGACAGTAAAAAAGGATAGATACAAGATACCAACAGAAAAATGTAATATCCATACAGAGGAAACAAGTAGTGTAATAATTCCTAAATTAATAGGAAAAACAGAAGAAGAAGCTAAAGCTGCTTTAGCAGAATTGAATGTGCAGGTAATTTATGAAACACATGGAGATCAAGCAAATGGAATTGTTATAAAACAAAGTTTTGAGGAAGGAACAAAAGTTATAAAAGGCGTGAGTATAGTTATCACAGTAAATAAAGTAAGTGTTACACCTCCGCCAACACCGGAAAAACCAAATCAAAATAATACAGTTGACAGCGGAGGAAATAGTGAGGCAGGAGGAAATACAACAACAAATCCATCTTCAAATACTACGAACTAAATTAAAGGAGGATTTTTATGACAGTACAATTATATAATACATTAACTAGAACAAAAGAAGAATTTAAACCATTAGAAGGAAATACAGTTCGTATGTATTCATGCGGACCTACAGTATATAGCTTTGCTCATATAGGAAATTTTAGAGCATATGTTTTTATGGATACTTTAAGAAGAGTATTACAATACAATGGATATAACTTAAAACATGTAATGAATATTACAGACGTAGGACACTTAGAATCAGATGCTGACGAAGGTGAAGACAAAATGGAAAAGGCAGCAAGAAAAGAAAACAAAGACCCTTATGAAATAGCTAACTTTTATACACATAAATTTTTCATAGATATGGCAAGACTTAACATAGAAAAACCAGAAATTATTGCAAAAGCAACAGAACATATTCAAGAAATGCTTGAATTTGTTCAAGGTTTAATAAAAAATGGATACGCATATGAAACAAGTAAAGGAATATATTTTGATATTTCAAAATTAGATAAATATCCAGTACTATCAAACCGCAAATTAGATGAACAAATAGCTGGAGCAAGAGTTGATATAGACACAGAAAAAAGAAACCCATATGATTTTGCATTGTGGATTAAAGCACCAGAAAATCACATTATGAAATGGGAAAGCCCATGGGGATTATCATACCCAGGTTGGCATATAGAATGTTCTGCAATGGGTAGAAAATACTTAGGAGATCAATTTGATATACACACAGGTGGAATTGATCATATACCAACACATCATGAAAATGAAATTGCACAAAGCAAAGGATTAACAGGTAAAGTTCCAGCAAAAACTTGGATGCATGTTGAGTTCTTACAAGTTGATGGTGGAAAGATGTCAAAATCTTTAGGAAATACATACACACTAGATCAATTGCAAGAAAAAGGAATAGAACCATTAGCATATAAATTATTCTGCTTTACAGCACATTATCGTACAAAACTAAACTTTACATTTGATACAGCATTAGCAACACAAAAAGCATTAATGCGTTTAAGAGAAGGTTTTGTAAAACATCAAGAAGGAACAGAAAATATAGATGAACAAGAAATAAAAGAATATGAAAATAAATTTTTGGAGACAATAAATGATGACTTGAATATGCCAGCAGCTATGGGAATTGTATGGGAAATAGTAAGAAATGAACATAAATCAAAACAATTTGCAGAACTTTTATTAAAATTTGATAAAGTATTAGGCTTAGATTTAGAAAACAGCAAAAAATATTTAGAAGAAAGCAAAAATGTAGAACTACCACAAGAAATTCAAGAATTATTAGAAAAAAGAAAACAAGCAAGAGCAGATAAAAATTGGGCTTTATCAGATGAAATTAGAGATAACTTAAAAGAAAAAGGATATGCAGTAAAAGACACCAAAGAAGGTATGACAGTAGAAAAAATATAAATAAGGAGAATTAGAGTGGAAGAAGAAGTAAAAATTTCATTTTGGAAAAAATTAAAAATAAGCATATTTGGATTAGAAGATTATAAAAAATTAGTGGTACAAAAAACTAGTAAAACAATATCATATATAGTTATATTAATGTTAATTTTTACTTTCTTCTTAACCTTAGCTATTACATACAGTTTTAGTGGAACAGTAAATAAAGTAAAGCAATATATAGATCAAAATATTGAGACAATTAACTTTAATAATGGAAAAATATCTATTACTCAAAAAGAAAACAATGTAATTAGTACGGACAAGTTATTTGACGGAAAAGTTATTATAGATACAACAGAAAATTTGACAAATGAACAAATAAATAAATATGAAGAAGAAATAAAAAATTACTATAATGGAGCTGTAATTTTACAAGATAAAGTAATATTAAAAACCAATATGGCTAGTGTATTAACAACTATTTCGGTAAAGGATATTGCAGACCAACTTAATTTAGTAAAATTTGAAAAACAAGATTTAATGAACGCATTATCTGGGAATAATGTATATAAAATATACGCAGCATTTTATATAGTTATGTTTATTTATTTGTTTGTTGTATATCTATCAACAGTGTTATTAGACGCAATATTATATTCACTTATAGGATGTATAACTGGAATACTTTCTAACTTAAGAATAAGATTTAGAAATGTATATAATATTGCAATATATAGTATGACCTTGCCGATAATATTAAATTTGATTTATATTATTGTAAATATTTTAACTGGATATACTGTAAAATACTTTAATGTTTTATATATGGCTATAGCTTGTATTTATGTTATAGCAGCAATATTGATAATAAGATCTGACATAATAAAACAACAAATAGAACTTTCTAAAATTATGCAAGAACAAGAAAAAGTAAGACAAGAGATGGAAGAAAAAGAAAGACAGAAGAAAGAGGAAGAAGAAAGAGAAAGAATACGTAAAAAAGACGAGAAAGAAAGACAAGAGCAAAAGAAAAAGTCATCAAATAAAAAAGCGCCTAAAGAAAAAGGAGATACGCCAGAACCACAGGCTAATATCAAAACAGAGGAATTATAAAGGAGAATTATAATGGATAATGAGAATAAGCAAAAAGAAAATAAAAAATCATCAAAGACTTATTATATAATTGCAGGCATTGTATTACTTATAGCAGTAATAATAACAAGCATATTCTTAATAAATTCTAAAAAAGAGAATGAGGATAAAATTATTAGCTACACAGACCTTATTAAACAAATAGATGAGGGTAAAATTGAAAAGGTTGAAATGACAGTTGGAAGTACTTCTATTAAAGTGAAACTAAAAGATATAGAAGAAGAAAAAGGAGCAATTGTACCAAACACACAAGCTTTTATAGAATTGATTCAAGAGAAAACTTTACAGGGAAATGCAATAGAGTTAATTCAAAAACAGCAAAACGTGTTTTATACAGCTTTCCAATACCTATTTTCACTATTGCCAACAATACTCTTACTAGTGTTATTTGTGGCAGTATTTAAAATGCAAGGCTTAGGTGATAAAGGAAAAGTTTATGATGCAGAGACAACAAAGTCAAAAATAAAGTTTAATGATGTTGCAGGTTTAGATGAAGAAAAAAATGAAATGATAGAAATAGTTGACTTCTTAAAAGAACCTAAAAAATTCTATGAGATGGGTGCCAAAATTCCTAGAGGTGTATTACTTTGTGGACAACCAGGTACAGGTAAAACTTTAATTGCAAAAGCAATTGCAGGAGAAGCAAAAGTTCCATTTATCTCAATGAGTGGTTCTGAATTTATAGAAATGTTTGCTGGTCTAGGAGCATCAAGAGTTAGAAAATTATTTGAAAAAGCTAAAAAAATTGCACCATGTATAGTATTTATAGATGAAATAGATGCAATTGGATCAAGAAGAACAAGTGGAAGTGGAGCAGAAACAGAAAATAACCAAACTCTAAATCAATTGTTAGTTGAAATGGACGGATTTGATACAGAAGAAACAATTATAGTTTTAGCTGCAACAAATAGACCAGAAATGTTAGACAAAGCATTACTAAGACCAGGCAGATTTGACAGACAAATTACAATAGCTCTTCCAGATATGAAAGGTAGAGAGGAAATACTAAAAATCCATGCAAAAGATAAAAAGTTTGCAGACAATGTTAGTATGAAAGATATTGCAGGAGATACAGCAGGATTTACAGGAGCTGAACTTGCAAATATTTTAAATGAAGCGGCAATTATTGCTACAATAAAAAAACATGAAGCAATAACTCAAAATGATATTGAAGAAGCTGTTAAAAAAGTGACAGTTGGACTAGAGAAGCAAAGCAGAGTAATATCAGAAAAAGATAAAAGACTTACAGCTTTCCATGAAGCAGGACATGCTATAGTAAGTAGTCAATTAGAAACACAAAAAGATATAAAAGAAGTATCAATTATACCTCGTGGAGTTGCAGGTGGTTACACAATGTATAAAACAAACGAGGATAAGTACTATATTTCAAAAACAGAAATGGAAGAGAAACTAATTGCATTACTTGGTGGTAGAGCAGCAGAAAAATTAGTACTAAATGATATTTCAACAGGTGCAAGTAACGATATTGAAGTAGCAACACAAATTGCAAAAGATATGATTATAAAATATGGAATGAGTGATAACTTAGGACCAATTTCAATAAATACAGAAAAAGACCCATATGAATTACAACTATTAGGAGAGAAATTTGGAGATGCAATTGGTGCAGAAGTTAAAATTATGCTAGATACAGCATATGCAAGAGCACAAACAATATTAACAAATAATATGGACAAACTACATGTTGTAGCAGAAGTTTTAATACAAAAAGAAGTTATATCAGCAGAAGAATTTGAAGAAATAATTAAATAAAAAAATATAGGTGTTGATATAAGACTATATCAACACCTATTATTTATACAATATCTTTAAATTGACACGTTTTTGTTATTCAAATAATTTAAGATACCTGCATCAGTTTTAAAACAAAACCTTAAAGAACGGCTACAAAGCTGTTGGTACTTATATCCAAACTTTTTATTGATTTCTCTGTCTCCGTATTTTCCGTCACCGATAATAGGATAACCAATATGAGCTAAATGAGCTCTTATTTGGTGAGTCTTACCAGTATGTAAATTAACATCCAACAAACTAGTGTTATTCTTATTATTACAACTAATTACCTTATATGAAGTAATAATTTTTTCGTACCCTTTTTTAGGAACATCAGAAATATATACCAAAGATTTTTTTGCATCCTTAAAAAGATATGCTGTTAAAGTATCTTCTTTTTTACGAGGAATACCATAAACCAAAGCCTTATAATGCTTTTCGATTTCACGATTTTTAAACTTATCTAACAGAATATTTAAAGCTTCTTCATTTTTGGCAAACAAAACCAATCCAGTAGTATTTCTATCTAAACGATGACAAGGAAAAATAAAAGCAATGTTATAATATTTACAAAGTTCACTAGTTAAGCTGTTCTCACCAACTACTTCAATTTCAGCAGGCTTATTTACAACCACAATATTATCATCTTCATAAATAATATCAATATTAAAATTATTTTTACTAAATAATTGCTCATCAGGAATAAATATTTTTATAACATCACCAGAATGTATAATAACATTATCAGAAATCCTAGTGTCATTTACTCTAACATCTTTTTTTCGCAAAGCTTTATATAAAGTATTAAGCTTAAGCCCATCAAAACTATCTAATAAAAAACTATTCAATTTCTTTCCATCATATTTTTTATCAACTATAATCTCTTTCATATGTTCTAGTATACACTTTTTCGTATGCAATGTCAAAAAAGTAACCAAAAAAATTACAAGGCATAAAATAGAGCAAAAGGAGAAAGTGCAAATGTTAGACTTTATATTTAAAGGAATAGTGTGGGTATTAGCAATATATGGTTTAATAGAACTCATAAAAACCATAATTTACACATATACATATACAAATTTAAAATCAAATGGAATATATATAATAGTAGCAGTAAAAAATCAAGCTAACCAAATAGAAGGCTTTATAAGGACAACATTATTTAGAATAATTTATGGAAAAGAAGAAAATATAAAAAATATAATTGCAGTTGACCTAAATTCTACAGATGAAACAAAACAAATATTAGAAAAATTAAGCAATGAATATGAAAACATAAAAGTAGCAAATTGGAAAGAATGTAAAGATTTGTTTGATAATATAGATGACACAAAATTATAGCGTATGTAGCGAAGCAAAGTGTGCTTCACATGTGAACAATAAAGAATAACCAAAAGCAATAAAAATTAAAAAAACTCTTGCAATAGCTACCAAAATGTGGTAATATAGATTATAGTTTTAAAGGCAAAGAAAAAGAGAAGTAAGTTTTAACTAACTATAAAGAGAACAGAAGTCACCGGCTGTAAGCTTCTGATAGTATAGAAAACTGAAGGTAGCTTTGGAGCCGATAAATTGAAATAGTAGTAAATTTATCCGTATAACTTGCGTTAAAAGTAACTAAGGTTAACAATAAAATTGTTAAATTAAGGTGGTACCGTGAGAATAATACCTCGCCCTTATTTCAGGGCGAGGATTTTTGTTTTAATAAGGAGGAATGTAAAATGCACGAATTAGAAGGAAAGTTTGAACCACAAACTTTTGAAGAGAAAATTTATAAAAATTGGAATGAAAAGGGCTATTTTAAACCATCTGATGACAAAACCAAAAAGCCATATACAATAGTAATTCCACCGCCAAACATTACAGGTAAATTGCATATGGGTCATGCTCTTGACGAAACTTTGCAAGATATTTTGATTAGATATAAAAGAATGCAAGGGTTTAATACTTTATGGGTTCCAGGAACAGACCATGCTTCAATTGCAACAGAAGCTAAAATAGTTGAAAAACTAAAAGCAGAAGGAATTACAAAAGAAGACCTTGGTAGAGATGGTTTCTTAAAAAGAGCATGGGAATGGAAAGAAGAATATGGTGGAACTATATTAAACCAACTTAAGAAATTAGGTTGTTCTTGTGATTGGTCTAGAGAAAGATTTACAATGGATGAAGGCTTATCTAATGCAGTAACAGAAGTATTTATAGACCTATACAATAAAGGACTAATTTACAAAGGCAAGAGAATGATAAATTGGTGTCCATATTGCAATACTTCAATTTCAGATGCAGAAGTAGAATATGAAGAAGAACCAACACATTTATGGCATGTTAAGTATCCAGTAAAAGGAGAAGAAGGTAAATTTGTTATAGTAGCAACTACAAGGCCAGAAACAATGTTGGGAGACACAGGAATTGCAGTACATCCGGATGATGAAAGATATAAAGACTTAGTAGGAAAAACTGTAATATTACCAATTATGAATAAAGAGATTCCTATTATAGCAGACGACTTCGTAGAAAAAGAATTTGGAACAGGTGCCGTAAAACTTACACCTGCACATGATCCAAATGATTATCAAGCAGCCTTAAAACATAACTTAGAAATTATACCTGTATTTGACGAAGAATTCAAAATGAACAATTTAGTACCTGAATACAAAGGTATGGATATGTATGAAGCAAGAGAAAAAATAGTTGAAAGATTACAAAAAGAAGGATACTTAGTAAAAATAGAAGACTATAATCACAATGTAGGAAAATGCTATCGTTGCCACCATACAATTGAGCCACATATTTCTGAGCAATGGTTTGTAAAAATGGAACCTTTAGCAAAACCAGCTATTGAAGCAGTTAGAACAGGAAAAGTAGAATTTGTACCTGAAAGATTTGATAAAATTTATTACAACTGGATGGAAAATATTTGGACTTCGTTCAAGAGATTCTCTATTGGGAAGTTTGCAAAGCCTGCGTGTACTCATTGCAGAATTTACTGTGATCATTTTTCTGGCAGCATTTGTCGCTCTGCTGCTTGTATCAAACAGCCTTACAGCAGCACTTACGCGTTTAGAAAAACGAATGAGTATTGTTCAGGGCGGTGATTTCGAAGTTAGATTCTTTTATCCATATCAGGATGAGGTTGGAAGTCTAGCGAGAAGTTTTAACTGTATGCTGGATGAGATTGAACGTCTTGTTAAAAAGCAGGATGAGACAATTCAGGAACTGAAGAGGGAGCGTGATTTTGTAGCAGAGGTTCAAAAGCAAAAAAGAAAGGCAGAATTAAAGGCACTGCAGGCACAGATTAATCCACATTTTTTGTATAACACATTAAATGCAATTACATGGCAGGCAGCTGATAAGGGAGAAGAAGAGATCAGTATTTTATCAAGCTCATTAGGACGTTTTTTCAGGATTAGCCTAAGTAAAGGTGAAGAGGTGATTTCACTTCGCGAAGAGATAGAGCATGTTACTAGCTATCTTGAGATTCAGAGTATTCGTTATGGTGAAAAATTGAATTATGATATTGAGGTAGATTCTTCTCTTATGGAATATAAGGTTTTAAAACTGATTTTACAGCCTTTGGCGGAAAACTCAATCTACCATGGAATTAAGGAAAAAGCACAGGCAGGATGGATTCATATCCGTGCACAGCTAATACATATAGATGAAGGTAATGACAGACTGCAAATTAGTGTGTGGGACAATGGCTTGGGAATTGCTTGTGATATGTTAAAAAAAATCAACTATTCGCTTGCAAACGGAGAGACTAATTCGGCTGATGGATATGGAATCTTTAATGTTAATGAGCGAATCAGACTATATTATGGCGAGCAGTATGGTCTTTTATATGAGAGTGAGGAAGGAGAATGGACAAAGGCAATTCTGACACTTCCAGTAGTGAAAGCGGGGAATGAGATATGTATCAGATTTTAATTGCAGATGATGAAGAAAAAGTACGTGACTTGCTTGCTAAAAATATTAGCAAATTGCCGCTTGATCTGGAGGTGGCAGCAGTAGCAGGTGATGGCAGAGAAGCGTTAGAATTAGCGCTTAAATTAAAACCAGATATTGTGATTACTGATATTGCAATGCCATTTTTAAATGGTCTGGAATTAATTCGTAAAATGAGAGAAAATGGAATAGAGAGCAAAAATCTTATAATCAGTGGATATGATGAATTTGATTATGCAAGACAGGCCATTGCATTAGGCGTACAAAATTATTTATTGAAACCTTTTCTTCCAAAAGACATCAAAAACGAATTGGAAAAGATTATTCGTGAACTAGATAGCCAAAGGGTGCTTCTTCAAAATATGGAAATGCTTGAAAATTTGGC
>ERZ779892.3228-NODE-3228-length-11736-cov-3.147248_pt1 | contig 11736 bp, 7 predicted proteins | sample MGYA00511552_ERZ779892 | MGnify/ENA primary metagenome ERZ779892 (study PRJEB29588, sample SAMEA2154561) | human gut metagenome | biome: human gut; feature: human-associated habitat; material: faeces | place: Denmark | collected 2008/2010 ... | reverse complement strand
ATTTCTTGTAACCCTTGCCTTTTCTATATTCAATGGTTTATATTATTCCATTATTATTTTCAGGACAAAATACACAGCCTCCGGCTACTCTTCATAAAATAAAAGTAGAAGTAAAAATAAAACCAGCTGCTAAATCGAAAATACGTCGCCATCTTTGTCCAAATAAAAAAGCCCTGAGTGATCAGGGCTTACTTTAATCCTATTTTTTAATCATTACACGGAAGCCCTTTACTCTCTGCTAAAAAAGTAAAAATAAAAATAATATGCATTCCAAAATGATTTCATCGCTCTGTTTTTGTTTTGTGACGACAAATATACAAACAAATCTATTTCTTGCAAATGTATCCCATTTATTTTTCAGAAAACCGATACTTTTTTCACGGTTCTTTCATTGAACTCAAGCAAACTGAATTTTCGAGTCAGAATACACTCCTCCCGCCCCCGAAGGGGCACGTCCTGAGTCTCCCGGGATCCATCCTAAAGCCGAAACCTTAGGTCAATTCCTCCAAAATTGTCTCCACATCCGCCAATTCTTCTTCCCCCCTTCCCATCTTCCTCAATTCCTCCAGCATTCTTCGGGCCCGTTCCGCACATTCCTCTTCTTCCACATAATAATAACAGCAGGCCAGCAATTTCACACTTTCCACCGAAACGGCCAGGCGATCCAAATTCCGACCAACCACATCCAGTACCTCCTGCAACATTCCCTCATCCCGCGTCACCTCACAGGCATCCAGCAGCGCCAAAAGCAATGCCGGATCCGAAATATCCAGTCTCTGCCTCGCCATCGCACACACACTCTCCAGGGCATTTTTCACCCTCCGGGCCTCCTCCATCCGTTCCGCCTCCACCCGGCATTCTCCGTACTCCCGGCAAAGCCGCAAAATTTCTTGTGTTAACCGTTGCATGTTATTAATCAACATCATTAATATCGCGCAATCACCTGATTGTATATCAATACTTTCACTATTTCCCGATACACTCATACACGAACCCTTGTTCTTTCAGCTCTCCTGCATCATAAATATTCCGCCCATCGATCAGGATACACTGCTTCATCAGTTTCTTCAATACATTCCAGCCGGGCAAGCGAAATTCCTTCCATTCCGTCAGCAACAAAAGTGCATCTGCATCTACCACGGCATCATACATATCTCTCGCGTATTCCACCCGGTCACCCACTCTGCGCCGGCACTCCGGCATAGCTATAGGATCATACACCCGTACCTTTGCTCCGGCCCCGGTCAGCAAACCGATCATCACCAAAGCTGTAGCTTCACGCATATCGTCCGTCTCAGGCTTGAAAGCCAGTCCCCACAATGTGACGGTCTTGCCAGCCAACCCATGTTGCCATGCCGTGTCCAGCTTGTGGAAGAGGATGGACTTCTGGCGTTCGTTCACAGCCTCTACGGCTTTTAGTACTGTCATTTCATAGCCGTTCTGCTCGGCCGTCTTGATGAGTGCCTTCACGTCTTTGGGAAAACAAGAGCCTCCGTAGCCGCATCCGGCATACAGGAACTTGCGGCCGATGCGGGTGTCGGCCCCGATGCCGTTGCGCACCATGTTGACATCCGCTCCCACGCGTTCGCACAAATTGGCGATGTCGTTCATGAACGAGATGCGTGTGGCCAACATGGAGTTAGCGGCATATTTCGTCATCTCGGCAGAGGGAATGTCCATGAATATCACTCGGAAATTGTTGATAAGAAAAGGTTTGTAGAGTTTGGTCATCAGTTCCTTGGCTTTTTCAGACTCCACGCCTACCACCACGCGGTCCGGGCTCATGAAATCGCTGATGGCGTTGCCTTCTTTCAGGAATTCCGGATTGGAGGCCACATCGAAAGCGATGTCGAGTCCCCGTTCGTCCAACTCTTCCTGAATGGCGTGGCGTACTTTCTGCGCCGTACCGACGGGAACGGTACTCTTGGTGACAACCAATTTGTAATCAGTCATATATCTTCCGATTGTTCGAGCAACTTGTAGGACGTATTTCAAGTCCGCGCTTCCGTCTTCGTCGGGGGGAGTTCCCACGGCGCTGAATATCACCTGCACCTTGTCGAGCACGCTTTCGAGTGAAGTGGTGAAGTCCAACCGCCCTGCTTTTTGATTCTTCTGGACCAATTCCTTCAAGCCCGGTTCGTAAATAGGAATTTCACCTTGTTTGAGCTTTTCAATTTTATTCCAGTCCACGTCCACGCAAGTGACATTGACCCCTATCTCGGCAAAACATGCACCGGTTACCAAACCTACGTAGCCGCTGCCTACAATCGCTATATTCATACTTTCGTTGCTTTAACTGTAGGCAAAAGTAATGAAAAATAGAGCTATCAACAATACAAGCTGAAATATTTGATAACTTTTTCTGCAAAAATTAGCAATGTCCACGGGAAAGCCGTAAATTTGTAGTGTGAAAGAGTTAGTAAAACATATCGAGATATTGTTGCTGGATCACGATTGTGTGGTGGTTCCGCAAATCGGGGGATTCGTGACTTGCAATGCTCCGGCCAAATACGTGGAAGAAGAAAATCTGTTTTTACCCCCTATCCGTACGGTGGGGTTCAACGAACGCCTGAAAGCCGACGACGGATTGTTGGTTCGTTCATACGTGGAAGCATACGATTGTTCCGACACCGAGGCGAGAGCCATGCTCGGAGAACAGATCCGCGACCTGCAACAGGAATTGTGGGAGACGGGCACGTACGATCTTGGGAGCATCGGGGTATTGATGTTGGATGAGCGGAACAATGTGGAGTTTTCACCTTGTCAGGCCGGTACGGTCTGTCCGGCTTATTATGGTTTGGATGCCTTGCTGTTCGAACCTTTGCAAGCGGAAAAGGCGGTGGAAGCGTCATTGGCCGTCGAGGTGTCGCGTACGGTTCCCGAAAGAAAGCCCGAAGCGGCTGCAACTGAAAGCGAGCCTGTGGCACGCGGCGAAATCACCATCCGGCTGAAGACGGTGTGGCTGCAAAACATTGCTGCCGTGGCTGCCGTGGTGTTCTTGTTTTTCCTGATGTCTCCCGATGCCAAGAACACGGGCGTGTCTTCCGCGAACCAAGCTGATTTCGCCCGTCTGATGTGGATGCCTGCGGTACAGGAAACCGTACCCGAAGCTTTCGGTAAGCCGGAAGAGATACAGGCCAAGGGTACGGAAACGGATGTGGAAGGCGCAGGAACGGCCGTTGCCCGACCGGAACCCGTCCAAAAGACGGAGGACGCGGCGGCACTGAAAAGCGGCTATTGCGTTGTGGTGGCCAGTGCCATTTCGGAAAAGAACGCAGAGAGTTATGTCGAACGGCTTCATAAGGAAGGTTACAAAGAGGCGCAAGTATATAAAAAAGGAAATATGGTGCGTGTGGTTTTCCCGGGATTTGCATCCGAAGCGGAAGCGCATGCCAAGATGAACGCTTTGAGCGACCGGTCGGAAGAGTTTGCGTCTGCATGGGTTTATCATATCAAGTAAGGAATACAAGGAATGAAAAGAGTACGCTGTCCTAAATGTGATCATTACATCACTTTTGACGAAACCCAGTATGAAGACGGGCAGTCGCTTGTTTTCGAATGTCCGGAATGCCGCAAGCAGTTCGGCATACGCATCGGGGCATCCAAGTTGCGGGCTACACGTAAGGAAGAGACTGTGGACGAAAACGAGAACGATGACGCATACGGCAGCATCGTGGTAGTGGAAAACGTCTTCCATTATAAGCAGGTGCTTCCGCTGAAGTTGGGCGACAACGTAATCGGAAGGTACGTGAAAGGGACTGCCATTTCTACCCCCATTGAGACAGTAGACCCCAGTGTGGACACCAAGCATTGCATCATCAATGTGAAACGGGACAAGAACGGTCGTCTGGTGTACACCTTGCGCGACGCGCCGAGCAATACCGGCACTTTTTATATGAATGACATATTGACGGACTATGACCGTGTGAGACTGGAAGACGGCAGCATAGTCACTATCGGGGCTACCACGCTGATATTGCGTGCGGCTCGTGAAGAATAATTTTTATCTTATTTTTATGCAACCGGAATTGAGCAAGATGGTTGCCGCTACCCTTTCCATTGCCGAAAGACAAGTGGCACGCACCTTGGATTTATTGGAGGGAGGGGCTACCATCCCTTTTATCAGCCGTTACCGTAAGGAGATGACCGGAGGGCTGGATGAAGTGCAAATCGGAGAAATCAAAAGAGTGTATGACAAATTGGTCGAGACGGGCAAACGAAAGGAAACGATATTGGCTTCCATCGAGGCGCAAGACAAGTTGACCGATGAACTGAAACGGAGAATCGAGGCTTGTTGGGACGCTACGGAATTGGAAGACATCTATCTGCCTTATAAACCGAAACGTCGTACGCGTGCCGAGATAGCCCGGCAGAAAGGACTGGAACCCTTGGCCGTAATTATCGCCATGCAGCGTGAGGCGCACATACGCGAAGTGGCCGGACGTTATGTGAACGGGCAAGTAAAGGATGCGGACGAGGCTTTGGCCGGGGCTTCGGATATTCTGGCCGAACAGTTCAACGAGAACGAACGTTGTCGGAACTCCGTGCGCCAACAGTTCCGCCGTGGAGCCGTCATCAGTTCCAAAGTGGTGAAAGGTAAAGAGGAGGAAGGGGCAAAATACCGTGATTATTTTGATTTCAGCGAACCGTTGAAGCGATGCTCGTCTCATCGTTTGTTGGCTTTGCGACGCGGAGAGGCGGAAGGTATCCTGAAGGTGGCTATTTCTCCGGACGACGAGGCTTGCGTGGAGAGCTTGAACCGTTTGTGCGTCAAAGGAAACGGCGAATGCAGCAAACTCGTAGCTTCTGCATTGACAGACAGTTATAAGCGTTTGATTAAACCTTCCATCGAAACGGAATTTGCAGCCGCTTCCAAACAGAAAGCCGATGATGAGGCCATCAGGGTCTTCGCGCAAAATCTTCACCAACTGCTTTTGGCTCCGCCTTTGGGGCAGAAACGTGTGTTGGGTTTAGACCCCGGATTCCGTACGGGATGCAAGGTGGTATGCTTGGATGCCCAAGGGAATTTGTTGCATAACGAAGCGATATACCCCCACCCTCCGCGTAATGAATATGCACAGGCGCAACGGAAGTTGCAGAAATTAGTGGAACAGTACGACATACAGGCCATAGCCATAGGGAACGGTACGGCCAGTCGCGAGACGGAGAGCTTCGTGCAATCTGTCCGTTTCGACCGTCCGGTAGAAGCGTTCGTGGTGAGCGAAGACGGGGCTTCCATCTATTCGGCTTCCAAAATCGCCCGTGAGGAATTCCCGGAATATGACGTGACGGTGCGCGGTGCCGTTTCCATCGGACGCAGGTTGATGGACCCGTTGGCGGAATTGGTGAAGATAGACCCGAAATCCATCGGTGTCGGACAATACCAGCACGACGTGGACCAGACGAAACTGCGGGAAACGCTGAACCGTACGGTAGAATCGTGCGTGAATGCCGTGGGAGTCAACTTGAATACTGCGAGTTGCCAACTGCTGACTTACGTGTCGGGTCTGGGGCCGCAACTGGCACAGAATATCGTGGACTACCGTGCGGAAAACGGTCCCTTCCCCACTCGGCGGGATTTGATGAAAGTGAAACGCATGGGGGCGAAAGCCTTTGAGCAGTGCGCCGGTTTCTTGCGCATTCCGGGAGGTGAAAATCCTTTGGACAATACAGCCGTGCATCCCGAACGTTATGACTTGGTGCAAAGGATGGCCAAGGATGCGGGGGCTTCCGTGGAAGAACTCATCCGCAACAAGGAATTGCGGCGGAGCATTCCGTTGGAACGGTATGCGACGGAGGATTGCGGCCTTCCTACGCTGAACGACATCATGAGCGAACTGGACAAACCGGGGCGCGACCCGCGCAGCAAAATAAAGGCCTTTTCTTTCGATCCCAATGTGCATACGATGGACGACCTGAAGGAAGGGATGGTATTGCCGGGCATCATTTCCAATATTACGAATTTCGGTTGTTTCGTAGACATCGGGGTGCACGAGAAAGGTTTGGTGCATATTTCGCAGTTGGCCGACCGCTATGTGAGCGACCCGAACGAAGTCGTTTCGCTCCATCAACAGGTGAACGTGCGCGTGCTGCAGGTGGACAAGGAACGCAAACGGATTGCATTATCATTGAAAATCTGATGAATTTATGAAATACAAGATTTTGGTCCTGGATTTGGACGGGACTTTGACGAATAAGAAAAAAGAAATCACGGCGCATACGAGGGAAACCCTCATCCGGGCACAGGAAGCGGGCGTGAAGATCGTGCTGGCTTCCGGAAGGCCCACCTACGGCATCGTCCCGTTGGCCGAAGAACTGCGCCTCGGGGACTTCGAGGGTTATATCCTGTCCTACAACGGAGGGCAAATCATTGATTGGAAGACCAAGAAGATGATGTATGAGAATGAACTCGACCCGAAAGTATATCCTTATTTATATGAATGCGCGAAAAAGAACGGTTTCGTAATATTGAGCTACAAGGACGAATACATCGTATCGGAAGACGCGGGGAATCCGTACGTGCAGCATGAGGCTTTTCTGAACAGGATGCCCAGCATTACCGTACCGAATTTTCTGGAAGTGTTCGATTTTCCTGTTCCGAAGTGCCTGATTGTGGGCGACCCTGAACCGTTGTCCGTACTGGAGCAAAAGATGAAGCAAGATTTGGAAGGGCGGATGAATGTATTCCGTTCCGAACCGTTTTTCCTGGAATTGGTGCCCAATGGTATCGACAAGGCGCGGAGTCTTGCCGTCCTATTGGATGAGTTGGGCATGAAACCGGAAGAAATGGTGGCTGTGGGCGACGGATTCAACGACTTGTCCATGATTCAGTTTGCAGGTTTGGGAGTAGCCATGGCCAATGCGCAGGATGTCGTAAAAGAAGCCGCCGACTATGTCACCCTCTCGAATGAGGAGGACGGTGTGGCCGCAGTGGTGGAGAAATTCCTGCTTTGTGTTTGACATTTTGGCAAAATGCCATTTTCCCCCATGCAGGATTGTGATATTTCGGGGGCAAGGCAGATGAAGACGAAAACAAGCGATTCTCGTGCGGTCTGGCGGAAACAAAAAGACAACTCCTCAGTTCTTTTCCTTGCATCCTGCAAGAAGAACTGCTGTCCTATGCCTTTCCTGTCGGGATTCATGATAGCAAAAATCGTGTTTAAGCTTTCATCATGCCGCCCTTTTCACAGTATCAGGAACCGACCAAATAGAAAAAAACGAGGCGTTTTGCGCTGTTTCGTTTGCCGTTTTCAACTGTTTTAAGTGTCGGAATGCGGATGACCTCACTACGACTTGAGGAGATAAAAAATGTTTTCTGCGCCAAACGAAAAAAAGTTCGGCCTCGTTTGAACTTAAAAAACGTTTAATCGTATAAAAAACGAGGCCAAATTGTGAAGAAACGTATCTAAACTCAAACAGAAATCTTGTTTTTCCGTTTTTTCAGCGGCTCACGTCCTATCCGAAGAAACGCTTGAAACTTTCTTTTTGCATACGAAACCCTTATTTCCCTGCCATTTGTCCAAAATGAATGGATGGTGAGAAAAAGGCATCCCATTGCACGTGGTCTCGCATTTTTTATGTAATTTTGTTCTCAGTTTGTGCGGATGCCCTTTGTGTCCGTTAAGGCAGGCCGGTCAAGGTCGGGCGGGAATCCGGACCATCCATGTGGAACTTTAAAAAAGCATATCAGGAATGAAATAAAAATAAACGACATATTTAAATATTAACAAAGCATTAGCTATTATTGCGTTCACCGAAAAGTGTAGGAAGCTCATTAGGAAATAGAACATGCAAATAATAGACAAGCTTGCCGTGGGAGGTTGAAGCTTACCAAGAAAGATAGGACTAATGTTTGCGCCGTCAAGGCGTGGACTTGTCTTGTTTTCTTGGGAGGCTTCCTTTTCCTACACTGCCTCGGTGGACGCACAGATAAGGTTCACGCCTTCTTTGTGCGTCCATGCGGATGATAGCCGATGCGTAAAAGCTATCATCTGTTATGAAAGAAAAAATCAGTAGTCTGACATCGAGCACTATCAGTGCGCTCCGGTTTCCGTTGACGGTAGGTGTCGTATTCATCCATTTCAACGTTCTTTCCGATAATTTGGCCGTGCGTGGCACCGGAAACGCCGAACACTTCCCCACGTGGCTCGTATGTATGTTCAACTTGTTTAGCGAAGTCCTGCCGCGCATTGCCGTACCGTTGTTCTTCATTATCTCGGGTTACCTGTTTTTCCGTTCGGGTTTCATGATACGGACTTACACAGACAAGTTACGCAGAAGGGTACGCACGCTCCTCGTCCCATATATCCTATGGAACCTGCTCTACTTGATCAGAACTGCTTTTCGGGACATTCCCGCATTCTCTGGCTTAAGCCACGACACAGCGCAAGCCAACTGGTCGTTGTCTGCGGTGTTGGCGTGTTTCTGGGACAAAAGTCGCGGTGTGTTCCCTGTACCTGCATCGTCATACATTTATCCGCAGGATTTTCCCTTGTGGTATGTTCGCGACCTTATGGTCATGGTCGTATTGGCTCCTGTACTCTATTGGATGCTCAAAAAGGTTGGATGGTTGGCAGTTGTGGTTTTGGGTATGGTTTGGCTTGCCTTGCATTCCATTTGCAATATAACCTACTGGGGACAGTTCTTCACAGCGGCTTTCTTCTTCTCGTGGGGAGCCTGCTACGGTCTGAAAGGTATGGACTTGGTGGCCTCGATGCGCCACCGTACGTGGATAGCCCTGCTGTATCCCCTTTGGGCGGTGGCTGATATGCTAAAGGTGGAGGGTATATACGGTATTTATATCCACAATATCGGCATCATTTTCGGCATATTCTCAGCGGTCGTGCTGACGGCATACTTGTTGGAACGCGGTGTCATCCGGGTGAACAAGTTCTTGTCGGATGGCAGTTTCTTCCTGTATGCCCTACACGCTTTGCTCATGCTCGTCTTAGCAAGGTGTATCACAAAAGTATTTTTCGTGGACAGTCTTTTTTATACGGTTGCACTTTATTTCATCGTGCCTTGCTTGACTACTGCCGTCTCATTCGGACTCTACGAGTTGCTTCGGCGATATACACCCCGGATTTGCGCAGTGTTGACGGGAGGGCGATGACGCTGTTCCGGTTTTCGTTAGCATAATGAAAAAATGCCGGAAAGGTTGGAACTTGAAACCTTTCCGGCATTTTCTGTGTTTACGCTCTTCTTTCCAACATGACCACGTTTTCCACGTGCTGCGTATGCGGGAACATATCCACGGGGCGTACTCCCATGATTTTGTATTGAGAATCCAGCAAAGCCAGGTCACGTGCCTGTGTGGCCGGATTGCAACTGACGTAGACGATACGATGCGGTGCGGCAAATAAGATAGTCTCTATGACGTCTTTGTGCATGCCGGCTCTTGGAGGGTCCGTGATGATTACGTCCGGTTGGCCGTGTGTCGCGATGAATTCCTTGTTCAGGATGTCCTTCATGTCACCGGCGAAAAACAGGGTATTGCCGATTCCGTTGATTTGTGAATTGATTTTGGCATCCTCAATGGCTTCGGGCACATACTCTATTCCGATGACCTTCCGGGCTTTCCCGGCCACGAAATTGGCAATGGTTCCGGTTCCGGTATACAAGTCGTAAACCAGTTCCGTACCGGTGAGGCCTGCAAAGTCCCGCGCTACCTTATATAATTCATACGCCTGGTCGGTATTGGTCTGGTAGAAACTTTTCGGACCGACTTTGAACCTCAGATTTTCCATTTGCAGGTAAATGTGGTCGTTTCCCTTAAACGTGATGACATCCAAATCGCCTATCGTATCATTGTATTTGAGGTTGTTTACATATAATAAAGAGGTAATCTCCGGGAATGTTTCGGCCAGATAACCCATCAATGCCTCGGCTTGCGCTTTTTCCGTATCGTTGGTGATGCAGAACTGCATAAGAAGCATCAGTTCGTCCGTATTGGAGTTACGAATCATCATGTTGCGCAATAGTCCGGCATGTTCCCGCTGATCGTGGAATGTCAACTGGTGCTCGTACCCGTAGTCACGGATGGCGTTACGGACACGGTTATTGACATCATCCATCAGGCGGCACTGTTCGATGGGCAAAATCTTGTCGAACGAACCGCTGGTGTGGAATCCTACGGCTCCGTTCTGCGTATATGCGTTTCCGGATGCGATTTCTTCCGGTGTAAGCCATCTCTTGTTTGAAAAACCGAATTCCAGCTTGTTTCGGTATTCTTCCGTTTTCACGGAACCCAATATCGGCTGTACGCCGTTGAGTTCTACCTTACCGATACGGGTAAGATTATCCAGAACTTGCTGTTGCTTGTATTTGAGCTGCTCTTTATATGGGAGACACTGCCACTTGCAACCGCCGCAAACTCCGAAATGCGGGCAGAAAGGTACGGCCCGAAGAGGAGAATATTGGTGGAACTTTACGGCTGTCGCTTCGCAATAATGATGTTTTTTCTTCTGGATTTTCAGGTCGACCACATCTCCGGGAACGACAAAGGGAACGAAAACCACCATGTCGTCCACCCGGGCCAGGGCTTTGCCCTCTGCTGCCACATCCGTAATTGTAATATTCTCTAATATAGGGAATTCTTTTCTTTTTCGGGTCATATCCGATGAGTTTATTTAGTTTTTTATTTTGATTTCAGGGGACAAAAGTAGCATTTTTTTTGCATTTTTTCTCGTTTTTCCTTTTGCAGCCCATTTTTTTTGAGTAGTTTTGCATTAATTCATTTTGTTAACTAATTCAAAAACAAGCTTTGAAAAATGAGTGAAAAAAGAGTTTATACTTTTGGTAACGGGCAGGCTGAGGGCAATGCCCAGATGAGAGAAAGACTTGGTGGCAAAGGTGCCAATCTCGCCGAAATGAATCTTATCGGTATACCTGTACCTCCCGGTTTTACCATTGCAACAGATGTTTGCAACGAATACTATGAAGTGGGGCAAGAGAAAATCGTAGAAATACTTCAAGCTGAGGTCAATGCTGCGGTGGCCCATGTAGAAAACTTGATGAACAGTAAGTTCGGAAGCACTGAGAATCCGTTGCTGGTCTCGGTTCGTTCCGGTGCCCGGGCTTCCATGCCGGGTATGATGGATACCATTCTTAACTTAGGTTTGAATGATGAAGTAGCCGAAGGAATGGTACGTAAGACGGGTAATCCTCATTTCGTGTACGATTCTTACCGCCGCTTTGTTCAGATGTACGGCGACGTGGTGCTGGGAATGAAACCGGTGAATAAGGAAGATATCGATCCGTTCGAAGCCATCATAGACGAGGTGAAAGCCATTCGCGGGATAGAGTTGGACAAGGATTTGTCGGTGGATGAGTTGAAAGATTTGGTGGCCCGTTTCAAGAAAGCCATCAAGGAACAGACCGGAAATGACTTCCCTACCGACCCGATGGAGCAACTCTGGGGAGCCATCTGCGCCGTATTCCGCAGTTGGATGAACGAACGTGCTATTCTTTACCGTAAGATGGAGGGCATACCCGATGAATGGGGTACGGCGGTTTCTGTCATGGCCATGGTATTCGGTAATATGGGCGAAACGTCGGCTACGGGTGGTTGTTTTAGCCGCGATGCCGCAACTGGCGAGAACCTGTTCAACGGCGAGTACCTTGTGAATGCCCAAGGTGAGGACGTTGTGGCCGGAATCCGTACACCCCAACAAATCACGGTAGAGGGTTCACGCCGTTGGGCTAAACTGCAGGGTATTTCCGAAGAAGAACGTGCTT
>ERZ779892.3223-NODE-3223-length-11749-cov-2.701043_pt1 | contig 11749 bp, 4 predicted proteins | sample MGYA00511552_ERZ779892 | MGnify/ENA primary metagenome ERZ779892 (study PRJEB29588, sample SAMEA2154561) | human gut metagenome | biome: human gut; feature: human-associated habitat; material: faeces | place: Denmark | collected 2008/2010 ... | reverse complement strand
TCGGAGTACTGGACACAGACCCTTTTGCAAAGGTATAATAAACCCTGGAAAAACAACCAGCACCTATACATTCAAAAACCGAGGAGAAAACAGATGAACTACGAAGATTTATTTAAAGAAACTGCCTGTGTACGTATAAAGAAAGGAACCGGACGCACCTTAAAGGCCGGCGGCGCCTGGATCTATGACAATGAGATCGACACTATTTCCGGTGATTTTGAAAATGGCGACCTGGTCACTGTGGAAGATTTTGACGGCTATCCTTTGGGACATGGCTTTATCAATACAAGCTCCAACTTTCCTAGGGTTATGATTAAAGTCCAGTTCATTCTCTGCGGGTGTATAGGCGGGATCACCTGTATCTATACACGGAGATGTGGATTGTAACTGAAAATCGAATACTTCTGTATCAATGAATAAAGGATTACTGAAAGCCGAAGCTAAATCACAGCCTGTGTTCTGTTTATATTGTTCGAAAGTTGAAAATATGCTACCCTTCCAGTAAAACTTAACATCGGGAGAACTGGAATAATAATGATTAAAATTCATATCGAGATTGAGGTGACTATCATCTACATATAATAGATTTGAGTTTGCGTGAGTTGAATATTGTTTTTAATCGTAGTATTTTCCGTGCTGTATATGGCTATTTCTCCCAATCTGTCTTTCGCATTTCCAAAGGTTGTGTTATTAACAACTTGGCAGTTTTTTATGATTCTGCCTTCAGGGGACCAGCCCATTAGTCCGATTCCAAACCCTTCATTGTGATAACAGATGTTATTTCTGATTATATTATTAGTTACAAAATTGTTTGCCCTTTCACACCCTACGGTAATACCATAAACATTGTTGTGCGAAATGTTTTTCTCAACAAGGATATTTGAACTTCCATCCAAATAAATACCTGCACCTCCCTCAACAGGACTTTTGCAGTATGAAACATGATTCTCAGAGATGACTCCGTTTCTGGCGAAATCAGTGGCAGGATTTTTCGAAATACCCCAATGCCCTGACGCATCTATACCGATGTTTCCTGTATTAGTCACTACGTTCTTAGTAATCAGAAAACCATCTACGTTTCCTGTTACTGAAATGGCTTCTGTCCAACCTGTCCGACAGTCTTTTACTGTGTTTTCTCTTATTATAATGTCGTGAATGGCTTTTGAGTCCAGATAGCCGGCTACTGTTATTCCTCCGGCATATACATTCGGCGGATAAACTGTTGCGGTGGCATTTGCATATAAGTTTCTGATTGTATTCGATTCTATCTCAATATGATGAGAAGCCTCGTCGGATGTAGTGGATATTTTTATTCCCACAGAATATGATCCCAAGCAATCGGCGAAGGTTAACCCTTTTACCTTTATATAACTCACGCCATTGAGATTCATTAGTTCTCTGGGTTTATTGTCGCCGCTTATAATAACTTCCTCGTCATTATAATTTTTGATTACGATGTATTTGTCAGTAGTTCCGGATACAGTTACTTTTATTTCTTCATAGTATGTTCCCCCCATAATATTTACTACACATCCCGGGGTAACTGTGGTGACAGCTTTTTGAATGGTACGCCAGGGTGATGTAAGTGTTCCGGGATTCTCATCATTACCGGTTGTGGAAACATAATACTCACTCTTTTCTACGGATGAAGCAGGAGGAGCAGGAGGGTTTATCGGTTCTTCTCCGATAGATGACGAACTGCAAGAAAATAAAATAATCATCATACCCAAATTGGTCAATGATCTGAAAAGTCTTGTTTTTATATTTAATAATTTTGTTGTCATGATGTTCAAATAAGAATGATTTATAATAGGTTAATATCCACAGAGGCACTTTTCAAATTCTCGGATTCCACAATTAGACGTAGTTTTCCTTTTGCTCCTTGATGAGCCTTTATAACAACTAACATGAATCCGTTAAAAGTTTCGCGCTCTGTCGCTGAAAAAGAGATGAGTGAAGTTGGATCACCATTATCCGTTGCTACAATCTTACCTTCACCTTCTAATTTGCATTTAATCTTATGATTGGCCGTTGGTACAACACTTCCTGTTTTGTCACGGATGGAGACTGTGATAAAAGCCAGTTCATTGTCAGCTACTTTTATCTTGTCTTTATAGGCGGAGACTTGTAACAAAGCCGGTTCTCCTGTGGTTCTTACGCTTTCTGTTGCCCAGAGTTTGCCATTTTTGTAGGCAATGGCCTTTAATTCTCCGGGAGTGTATATAACATTCTCCCATTTGAATCTATATTGATACTGTTCTTTCTTTTTCCTACCCAAAGATTCACCATTCAGAAAGAGTTCAACTTCATCACCCGAAGAATACACAAACACAGGAGTTATTTTACCTATCCTATCCGGAAAATTCCAATGGGGGAGAATATGTGCCATAGGCTCATCGGGCATCCAATGTGCTTTATACAAGTAATAACGATCTTTTGGAAAACCCGCTAGATCGACAATACCAAAATAGCTGCTACGAGAGGAAGGACGCTCTTTTTCTATTCTCTTTAGTTCCTCTTTTGCTTTAACCAGTTCTTCTTCACTGAGCGCGGCATGGTTGAGTAAGACGCTCATATCGCTATTGAAAGGAGTCGGTTCGCCTAGATAGTCAAATCCCGTCCAGACAAATTCACCACAAATAGCCGGATATTTGTCTAATGCAGTAAATTCGGCATCGGCAAGAGATGCCCAACCAGGGGCTTTCAAGTCATATGAAGTAACTTGATAACCTTTTGGAAAATAAACTCCGCGTGAACTTATTGTTGAACTGGATTCACTGGCAAAGCCTGATAAGTGTTCATGCCCCGGATAGTTGAGAAATGTTTCATAAAAATCAGGACCGCCATAAACCCCCGAAGGATAGTTCATGCCATGGACATCTACTTGGAGTTCTGTACCATTGATAGCACTTTTACTGGGATATGAGGCACCGAAAGTGACGGGGCGAGTTGAGTCGTAAAGCCGCACAATATCCCTGAGATATGCTACTACTCCTTTTTCGGGATGATACTGTTCTTCTACTTCATTTCCCAAACTCCACATAATGACGGAAGGATGATTTCTGTCTCTGCAAACAAGTGCTTCAATGTCCTTTTTATGCCATTCGGAATAATGAACAGCGTAGTCATTTTCGTTTTTACCACTAGCCCAACAGTCAAATACTTCATCGAGAATAAGTATTCCCATTTTGTCAGCAAGTTCTAACAACTCGGGTGCGGGTGGGTTGTGAGAGGTACGTATAGCATTAGTGCCAAAACTCTTCAATATGTTGATTTGGCGTTCTATGGCACTCTTGTTGATTGCTGTACCTAATGCACCTAAATCATGATGCATACATACTCCCTTCAATTGAACTCTTTTCCCATTTAACAGGAATCCATTGTTATGTGTGAATTTCAAAGTCCGGAAACCGAACGGCACATCGTATACATCTGTCAACGTCTTTCTATCATATACTGATACCTTGGCTAGATAGAGGTTCGTATTTTCCAAATCCCATAATTGTGGTTTCTCCACTTTCAGAGATACTAAGCTACTGTCGATGGCGTTTGCTGCAATTTTGATATTCTCTTTAGCTCCCACTGCAACTCTTTCTCGGGGAATGTTTGCTTTATCTAATTTGAATATTTCAATTGTGTAACTGCTTCTAGCCGTTTTTTTCTTTCCATTAGCCAACTGAACCATCACGGATGCGGTGGCATATTGGCTATTGATTTCGGGCGTAGAAATAAACACACCCCATTGGGGAATATGAAGCTTGTTGGTTTTGACCAATCTGACATGCCGGTAAATACCTGCTCCGGGATACCAACGAGAACCCAGTTTCTCCGTATCCACTCTGACTGCAATGATATTTTCCGAATCAAAGCGAATATAGGGCGTAAGATTTACCCTGAAGGAAATGTAGCCATAGGGACGTTCTCCTATCTTCTTTCCGTTAAGATATACCTCCGCATTGGCCATCACGCCATCAAAATCAAGAAAAAGCATTTTATCTTTATCTATATTTTTGATGTTGAAGCGTTTACGATACCATCCGATTCCCCGCCAAGGTAGCTTACCTGTATAGCCATCCAGATTTTCCCTGAAAGGTCCTTCAATGCCCCAGTCGTGAGGGACATCCAATTTCCTCCAGTCTTTGTCATTAAAGGCTAACTCTTTAGGAGATGGAGAATCCGGACTGCCATTCCCAAAAGGCTCATCTATTCGTTTACCTTCAGGCTGTAGACCGTATCTGTTGAATAGCCAGCCGTGATCGAAGTTGATGACTTCTCTCGTCGATTGGGAGTATAGCAGGTTGGAAAACATAAAGGAGCATAGTAAGACTAGCCCTATGTTCTTCAACTGGAGATGCTGAAAAAGAACAATATATTTCATGGTAGATGATTAGCTGAGGAGTGTACATCAAAATATCCACTTTGAAGTAGTGTTGATGTACTACCTCCTCTTTTAATTTAAAAATATGTGATGACTAATATCCCGGATTCTGTTTAATAATCCCTTGTCCCGCAATAATAGCTGATTCCGGTATTGGGAAACGATGATAGTTTTCGTTTACAATAGACACTTGTCCGTAATCGGTACATTTTTGTTTCATGGTTGCTACATAAGAACCATCGCGGATAAGATCCTGACGGCGGCACCCTTCGAAATAAAACTCGTGTGCACGTTCTATCAATAATTTATCAAGGAAATCACGAGCACTGCTGAAAGAAGAAGCTGTATATGCAATTAAACCGGCACGTGTTCTGACTTGATTCAGTAAATTAATGGCTTCTGTTGTAACTGTATTTCCTTCTCTGACAATGGCTTCTGCCAATAGAGTCAACACATCGGCATAGCGGTATACAATCCAATCTGTCTGACACTGATTTCCTGCATTATTACTTTCTATTTTATATTTTAATGGAATGACACCGTCCTGTAAGGAGTTACTTCCCACTCCCTTGTTGGTTTCGTTAAGGGTAGTACCTTCCCATGTATCATACTCGGAGATGATAGTTTGTTTACGCTCATCTCCATCTTCGTATGTTTTAAAGAATTTCCATGTCATTTTATAACCTCCCCAGCCACCATCAAATCTTCCGGCATCGGATGCCTTGAGGTTACTTGGCATAACATGGGGATACCATAAATGAACCTGATAACCTGTAAGACAGTTTACAGACCAGATTGTTTCCGAGTTCTTTTCATTGGCGTATGTAAAGATATTGGCATAAGCTGACCTCTCGGCCCCTTTGTCTGTCACCAATGCGTATTTATATTCGGGCTTCTGCAATTCACGAGCTTCGGTGATAGCTTTATCCCACTGTTTCGTTTGCATATAGAATTTAAGTAATACCATGTGGCATAACCCTTTTGTAAATCTTCCGTAATCCGAACTACTTTTATCGTAACTATATGGTAAAACTTTTGCAGCTTCGGTCAGCTCGGTGACGATGAAATTGTGTGTTTCCTCTTCACTTAAACGTGGAAGGATTATTTCATCTTCTGCATTCTTGAGCGTCTCTAGATCGGCTACAATAATAGGACCGTACAGGTCGTATAATAAAAAGGCCAGAAAACCGCGGGCACAACGTAACTCTGCTATATATTGGTTCAAAAGGTCTTTATTCATGTTTACGTTTGTTATTCGGTCGATGGTAAGTGTCATTTTACTTATCCCTTTCAGGTAGTTTGTCCAAGGATAAGCAATGCGATCTTCGTCACTGGGGGTCCAACGAGCAAATTCCAGAGGTTCCCAAATCCATCCGCCCCATGAGCAGAAACCATATTCGGTAGCCATGTCCGAAATAAGCATAACTCCATTAGCTACATTATACAAACCTCCGTAATCGTAATTCTGGAATGGAGAATAAGCATTTCCCGTAACCAGGTCGCGGACATCACGTTCTGTTTGGGGGTATATCGAGGGGGTGATCTCATCGAATACCTCTGATTCTAACGCACAACTTTGTATCCCACACAACATGAGAGTCAAAAGTCCAATGATATATATATTTAATTTTTTCATTTTCATGTTTTTTCAGTTATTAGAATGAAATATCTATACCGAAACTAAAAGAAGTTACGTTTGGATAAGAGAAATTTCCTGTGTCAGTTTCGGGATCAACGCCGTTCCAGTTTGTAAATACAAACGGATTGCTGACGTTTGCAGAGATACGTACGCTGTTAGCTATTGATTTGGAAACAGGAATCGTATATCCGAGGGTGATGTTTCTACATCTCAGGTAATTAATCTTTTTGTGATAATAGTCTCCGAAATCGTATGCACTCTCAATGAGGTTCGGAACCGTTGTATTTTGATTTGCATTGGTGTATGAGTGCAATGATTGTTGTGATACATTTGTCAGACTGTTTCCAAGACCTACTATCCAGGCATCATAATAGCTGGCTCCGCGTAAGCGGCCAATTTCGCCATAGAAGTAAATATTAAAGTCGAGGTTTTTGTATCTAAGCGTATTGTTAAGACCTAAAGTGCATTTAGGATCTTGCGATCCAAGATTGACTTTATCATATTGATCTAATACATTAGGTGAGGTTCCCGTATCGTATAGATTCTTCAGTTTAATTTGGCCGGGTACTAAAGTGGGTTGCCATGCCGGTGCTTTTTCACCTACTTGTAACAAGCCATCAGATACATATGAGTAGTAAGAACGGATCGGATCTTTTTTTGATTCGTATGCGGCTGGCTTCCAATTAGGATCTCGTTCATACCAGTTGTCTTTAAAAGTATAGAACGTAAAATCAGTACTCCATGTCCAGTCTTTATTCATGATATTTACGGTACTCAGTGTTAGCTCAAACCCGCGTCCCTGGGTTTTACCGATGTTGGCTGCTATGGTATTAATTTCATTATAGGCGGGCAGACTTTTATTACTTACCAACAAATCAGAAATAATTCGGTTGTAATATTCCATGGATAGTGAAATCCGGTTATCAAAGAAACCCAGATCCAGACCGATGTTGAATTCACTTGTAGTTTCCCAAGTTAACTTTTTGTTTCCTCTTTTGGTTATTGCAGTACCCATATAACCGTCATTGCCGAATACCCAGCCGGAAACTACTCCGTAAGAGTCGGTCATATAGTTACCTATGTTTGAATTACCGGTTTGTCCGTAACTGGCTCTCAATTTACCATTAGAAAGAATGCTTGACAAAGGTTTCATGAATTCTTCATCACTGAACCTCCAGCCGGCAGACACTGAAGGGAAATATCCCCAACGGTAGTCCGGGTGGAAGTTTGATTCACCATCGGCACGAACGGTAACTGTCAGCAGATACTTTCCTAAATAAGAATAGTTTGCTCTGGCAAAGTATGAGCCTAAAGCACTTTTCCTGGCTGAGGAGTTTACATAAGGCTTAGTTCCGGCTCCGGCCTGCAGATTGTTGTAAAGAAATCCATCTGTAGAGAAGTCTTCGTTGCCGGCATATACGCTTTCTTGATTAAACTGTTGATAAGAATAACCGACTAGCGCTGTCAGGCTATGATTCCCGAAATCTTTAGTATAGTTTGCCGTCAGTTCCATGAGATAATCTATATTATCACGTTGAAGGATGTTGGCTATCCCCCCTTTTGCAGCTCCGGCTACGGTAGTGTTAGGCACATAGCTTTTGTTTTTATCATATCTGCGGTCAACTCCCAGGTTAGCTTTTAAAGTCAACCCTTTTATTGGCTCTGCTTGTAAATAGCCATTAACCAGAACTCTGTCGCTTGTTGTTTTATCAGTAACTTCGAGCAGCGATATCGGATTGGGGTATTGTGCCATATCCGGGAAGATTGAATAATCGCCATTTTCATCACGGACGGGGACACTGGGGTCGAAGCGCAAAGCTGACGAAATAATACCTGCGTTTTCAAAATCATTGTCTCCCAATGATGAGTTGTCATATTGGTTGCGACTTAAATGAAGGGAGAAACCTGTTTTGATATATTTTGATAGTTCCTGATCCAGATTGACTTTCATTGTGAACCGGTCCATTGCATTGTTTTTTACCACCCCTTTTTGTGTAAAATAGTTTAGAGAGGCTGCATATTGTGTTTTCTCAGAACCGCCTGTCAATGAAACATTGTGAGATTGCTGCATTCCGGTACGGGTTACCTCGTCCAGCCAGTCTGTGGTTTGGGCGGTTGCAATTTCTTCATCTGTATATCTGGGAGTATAAGTTTTCGAAGAAGTGTCGGTTATATAATCGGCATATATGCCTTGTCCGGTCTCTTTCAACCATTTTTCATAAAGGTACATATTTCTATGTATTCTGTATTGTTTCCCATTCAACATTTTATAGTTGTTCTTAATGGTTTGCACAGAGAGATTGCCGGAATAGGTTACTTTGGCTTTTCCGGTTTTTCCTCTTTTGGTTGTTACCACAATTACGCCATTTGCAGCACGTGCACCATAGATAGCAGTAGCAGCTGCATCTTTTAATATCGTAATGCTTTCAATGTCGTTTGGACTTAAACCTGCGATAGAAGATTGTGACATATTTACGATGTCATTATCGTTGTCTTTGTTGATTTCTGGAATGTCCGTACCCTCCAAAGGTATCCCATCCAATACCCACAATGGGTCTTGTGTTCCATTTAATGAAGCCGTACCACGAATACGAATACGTGCTGGAGCTCCCGGTGCACCAGAAGTTGTCGTAACAGCTACACCGGCGATTTGTCCTGCTAACGCCTGATCGATACTTTTTGCAGCACCTACCATTCCATCTGTAACATCTACTTTGGCAATGGCAGCAGTCAGTTTACGACGTTCCAGTTCTTGATAACCGGTTACTACGACGTCTCCCAATGTGTGTGCAGAAGCTTGAAGTACAATACGATAAGTATCTTTTCCTGCTTGCAAAACGATGTCTTGTTCTTCAAATCCTATATAACTACAATGTAACCTGGTCACCTTTTCCGGAATAGAAGTGGAGAATTTACCATCCATATCAGTGATAGTACCTAGAGAAGTCTGTGATGCTCCGGCCTTTTTCAAGTCATCTGCGTTAACATATACGGAAGCACCGATCAGAGGTTCATTATCTTCGCCGGATATAACGACTCCGGTGATTATACGATTAGCAGCGTTGGCTGTAGCCAACGTGCTCACCAGAAAACATATAAGAACGTATAAGTATTTTTTTCTCATCAATATAGATTATTAAAATGATTGATATTGTTTTATTTGATTCCTAAAGCTGTGTTAATACGCAGAATCATGTCCTCATAATGATAGCGTGCAGCGGTATCGGAAGTTCCGAGACGGTTCTGCAACAACTTCTTGATACGTAATAATTCACCGCGTTTCACAGAAATAGCATCTGAAATACGGTTGAGCTGACTGCCATAGAAATTGAGCACACGTGGAGCACCCATCCGGTCTTCCTGACGAAGTGCACGTTGTTCGGCAGCGTAACAGCTGCAGAAAGGAGTAGCGTGGTCAAGCAAGAAATGTTCGTTGGCAATCTTCTTGTTGATTTTAACGGCCTCAGGTTCTGCAGCGGCTGTAAGTAATGCATCGAGGAAGTTTTTCTGCAAAGAACGTTCCATAACATTAGGGATACCACCGCGTTCGGTAACACCGAAAATATTCTTATGAAGTCCGTCCATAAGTTCCACTACTGTAAAGGCTTTCTTTCCGTTGACAGATTCATTCTCTATCATACGCATCAAACGAGTATTGCCAAGTAAATCCCAAAGGATATAGGCTTGGGCGTTCTTTAAGATTTGCGTAGGAGCATTCTCCTGTTTTCCAATGGGAGTATTGCGAAGTAGATAAGTATATTGTCCCACTTCCGTGTCAAACAGCCATTTAGGGTACGTCAAAACTTCATCCATCAGAAATTTCAGTGAAGCTTGTTGTTTCTCTTTCTCTACAAATGTATAAGTTTTAACGCCGTCTCCTACAATTGTATTTTCAATGTAGATGCCGCCAATATTGGCAAGGACATGATATAAATAGTTGTTCCATTGGTTGATTACGGCATAGTAGAGGCGAGATGCTTCTTCATAAGTTTGTCCCTTCTCACCGGTAGTAGTCCATTGAAGAATTTGTGGAACGATACGTTTCAGATTCTCAATGCCAAGTAAAGAAGAACGAACCGGATCATCACCTAAATCTTCGTTCTGTGCACGTGGATCTACCGCATCGCGGACGTCCTGTGCTTCACTATATTTATAAAGCCGATCAGTATGTTTGCTCAAGAAATCGAATAAAATATCCTTTTCTTCTTCCGGAGTATTCTTTCCGTACCAACGATACCCATATTCGATGGCGAACATGTCATAAGGACCGATATGCGGAGAAAGAACTTTCACGCCATCTCCAGGCTGTGCTATATAATTGAATCGTGCATAATCCATGATGGATGAAGCGGTAGAATTCATTCTGGAAGTGAATGCTTCAGAACGTAATGAGTCTGTCGGGAAAGCCCATGAACCCATCATATTGTGGCGGAGGCCCAAAGAGTGGCCTACCTCATGACAGGCTACAAATCGAATGGCATCTCCCATCAAAGCATCAGGCAATTGTACATTACGTGCTTCCGGACACACTGTTCCGGTCTGGACAGTAATCCATTCACGTACCATAGAAAGCACATTGTGCCACCACATAATATCGGCTTCCAGGATTTCTCCGGAACGGGGATCTAACAGAGAAGGTCCCATTGCATTTTTCTTTTCCGAAGCAGCATAAGTCAGTACGGAGTAATTGACATCATCCATGTCTACATGCATACTGTCCGTGATTTCTTTGGCGATAATCGCATTCTTGAAACCAGCCTTTTCAAAAGCAATCTGCCAGTCCTCGATACCTCTTTTTATGTACGAACGCCATTGGTAAGGAGTTGAATTGTCAATGTAGAAGACAATTGGTTTGGCAGGTTCCACCATCTGACCATTCAGATAAGCCTCCCGGTCTTCCGGTTTGGGTTCCATGCGCCAGCGGGTGATATACTGTGTCTTATCCGTACGCTGCTGTGCATCACTGAAACTTAATAACGGATTCGTGAAATAACCGACCTTCTGATTGTCGAATCGTCCCATCATCGGCTTTTCGGGCAGTAAGAGAATAGAAGAACTAACTTCCACCGTTACATAAACAGTAGTAGTACCTTCCGTTACCCGGGTAGTCAACTCGGAAGTTGCCACGACATTGTTTGAAAAGGATTTGATGGATAGAATACGTGATAAATTCTTGATAGCCGAAGTACCCAGATTAATATTGGTAAATACGTTATTGATACTGGTTTCCGTACCATCATAAATATCATTCACCTTGATTACTAATGCCGTAGAATCTGCATTGACTGCTTCGATCTTGAATGCGGCAATCAGCGGAGAGATAAAATTATCCTTTACCGAACGGAAGATAGCATCCGTTTGGGGGGCCAGAGGTAATGGGCGTTGTTGACGTAACATTAGTTTGCCCGTCGCTTTGTCCCATTCCATGCAAACCATTTGATTCTCATAGTTTACTCCGCGGTTTACGCCCGCATCATTAAGTTCGGCAGGAACTCGTTGCAGCTTATTGACAACTAATAAGTCACGTCCCAAAAGTGAGGTGGGAATTTCAAAATAATAATCATTCTTCTTTTGATGTACAGCAAACATCCCTTTGGTCGTTTTACTGCCTTCCACTAATTTCTCGTAGTCGCTTTTGCTCTCCTCTTCTTTCTCTTCTGGTTTTTTCTTTTTCTTTTTAAACCAACTCAGATTTTCTGTAGCGGGGGTAATTGCAAATGCCGAAAGGGCTT
>ERZ779892.3222-NODE-3222-length-11750-cov-2.794870_pt1 | contig 11750 bp, 9 predicted proteins | sample MGYA00511552_ERZ779892 | MGnify/ENA primary metagenome ERZ779892 (study PRJEB29588, sample SAMEA2154561) | human gut metagenome | biome: human gut; feature: human-associated habitat; material: faeces | place: Denmark | collected 2008/2010 ... | reverse complement strand
GGCCGGTAACAACGGGACCGCGGCCGGAGAGGGAGAACACGTCTTCAACCGGCATAAGGAACGGCTGGTCGATAGCACGTTCCGGAGTCGGGATGTAGCTGTCGAGTGTGTCGGCAAGCTTCAGGATGGATTCTTCACCCATCGGGCCTTTGTCGCCGTCGAGAGCCATACGAGCAGAACCCTTGATGATAGGAATATCGTCGCCGGGGAAGTCGTAGTTGCTCAGGAGTTCGCGAACTTCCATTTCAACCAGTTCAAGCAGTTCTTCGTCATTGACGAGGTCGCACTTGTTCAGGTAAACGATGATGTAGGGAACACCGACCTGACGGGCAAGAAGGATGTGCTCACGGGTCTGAGGCATAGGACCGTCGGAAGCGGCAACAACCAGAATAGCGCCGTCCATCTGAGCAGCACCGGTAATCATGTTCTTGACGTAGTCAGCATGGCCCGGGCAGTCAACGTGTGCGTAGTGACGGCTTTCGGTTTCGTATTCGACGTGAGCGGTGTTAATCGTAATACCGCGAGCTTTTTCTTCAGGAGCTGCGTCGATCTGGTCGTAGGCTTTGGCTTCACCGCCGAACTTCTTGGAAAGAACGGTTGTGATAGCGGCTGTAAGGGTTGTCTTACCATGGTCAACGTGACCGATTGTGCCAACGTTTACATGGGGCTTAGTACGTTCGTACTTTTCTTTTGCCATGTCTAGCTCCTGAGTGCCTGTCAACGGACAAGCTTAAATGAATAAAATTTAATGGTGCCCATGATGCGGATCGAACGCATGACCTCTCCCTTACCAAGGGAGTGCTCTACCACTGAGCCACACGGGCATAAATCTTGGAGCGGGTGAAGGGAATCGAACCCTCGTCGTAAGCTTGGAAGGCTTCTGCTCTACCATTGAGCTACACCCGCCCAACAGACGCGAGGTTTACCTCCCGCCCATACAAACTGGATTCTTCCCTTACCGAAAAATTGGTGGAGGGGGATGGATTCGAACCATCGTAGGCGTACGCCAACAGATTTACAGTCTGCCCCTTTTAGCCACTCAGGCACCCCTCCGGGGAAGCGAGAATAGGATTATGCGAATAACAGAACAAAAAGTCAAGCGTCAGAGTTAAATTTCTTCTTTCTGACAAATAATCGTTTTCCCTAATCAGAAGTTTTTCCTGTTGTTATCGCTGCGATTTTCCCTGTCAATCTCTTCAATCACCACTGCATCCTTCACTTCAAGAGTCGGATCGCAGGCAATCGGTTCGGGTGCCGCAGGATTCGGCTGACGGGACTGAGGGGGCTCGGCGCTCCCCGGCATATCCCCGGGCATATCGTTCCCTTCCCGGTTCCCCGGCGACAGAAGATCCGCCACCACACGGAATAGGAAGCCTGCGACAGCCACCGCGGCGAGGATCAGAACAATGGCTCCGACTATCGGGAGCAGCAGAATGCCCAGTCCGACGAAGACCGCCAGACCGATCACCCAGGCTACCCAGCCGTACGGAGAGTTCCCGCCACCGCCATAGTAATAAAAGCGACCGCTCATTCTTTCTTTCCTTTCTGAATCTTTGCCATTTCATTTATTCTGCGACATTTCTTTAAGAAATAAAGAGGCTGTCTCTGTTTTTTCCCTTGTTTTGGTTACAATGTCTAATCTTTCGCACAACGAGAGTACTCAAGAAACCTTTGAGAGCTTCGGCGGGATCGACTTCCGACGGCATTAACTCCCCTCAGCCAAGCCGATCAGGACTACAAATCGAAACAGAAACGATGGAGTCTTCAAGCCCGCATCTGCCCTCCTTACTCTTCATTGGCAGAACATCTATTTATGAACGCAGATAATTCTCTTAATTGCGCGCTGCCCGACGTCCAGTCGAGCGCTGACGGCCGTCATATCCCGATTCAGCGTGTTGGCGTCAAGTCGGTTCGCGTGCCCGTTGTCGTCGCCTCTGTCGACGGCCCGCTCCACACGGTTGCAACAGTCAATATGTACGTGTCTCTCCCCGCCGGGCAGAAAGGCACCCATATGTCCCGCTTCTTCCGTCTGCTTGACGAAACCCGCGAGCCGCTCTGCAAGCCCGTTCTCGAAGATCTGATGGCCCGGATGCTGAAGACGCTTGACGCCGTCTCCGGTCAGATTGAGTTTGACTTCCCCTTCTTTGTGCGCAAATCAGCTCCGATCTCCAAGCAGTCGAGTCTGATGAGCTACGAAGCCGGCTTTACGGTGACGTGCGAGAACGGTGAGACCACGGTTCGCGAACGCGTCCTCACGCCGGTGACGAGCCTCTGCCCCTGCAGCAAGGAAATCTCCCGGTACGGCGCGCACAATCAGCGCTCCCATATCACGATTGACGCTCTCTGCTCGGAAGCTCTTCCGTTTGAGGAGCTGATTCGCTACTCCGAAAAGAACGGCTCCTGCGAGCTCTGGTCTCTTCTGAAGCGCGAGGACGAAAAGTTCGTCACGGAATACGCTTACGACCACGCCAAGTTCGTTGAGGACATCATCCGCGACGTCGCGACTGACCTCAATAAGGACGCCCGTATCGTCTCGTACGAGCTCCAGGTGGAAAACTTCGAATCCATCCACAATCATTCCGCCTATGCGCTGATCACCCACGACCGGCGCACCTCCGCAGTCTGACGCCGAGACTTGCGCTCACGGTTATCCGGCACGCCCCAGGCGGGCGGCCGGATCCCGCAAAAAACCCCGCACGTTTTACCCGCCCTCTGCGCACTCTGCGAAAATAGAGGGATTACTTAGAACAGTCCGTTTTCCTGCAAAAATGCTCGATCAACAAAAACAGGCCCTGATTGGCCTCTTCACCCGTGCCCTTACCGCTATCGGCGCAGGTTCCCTTCCCGTTACGCTGGAGCGCCCGAAACTCGCCGAACACGGCGATGTTGCCTGTACGGTCGCTCTGCAGTCCGCCAAGATTCTTCATAAGGCTCCCCGCCAGATCGCCGAGCAGCTCGTGTCCGTCATGAAGGCGGATCCGGAATTCAGCACCCTGCTCTCCTCCGCGGAAATCGCCGGGCCGGGCTTCATCAATCTGCGCCTTGCCAAGTCGGCTCAGCAGGAAATCGTGAAGACTGTTCTCCGTCAGGGCGACGCGTTCGGCACCAATCAGTCGAAGGCCGGCCAGTCCGTCATCGTGGAGTACGTGTCCGCCAACCCGACCGGCCCGCTGCATCTCGGCCACGCCCGCCAGGGCGCGCTCGGCGACGTGCTCTCGAAGATCCTCGCCACTCAGGGCTGGGCGGTCACGCGTGAGTACTACTACAACGACGCCGGCGCTCAGATCAACAATCTGACCGTCTCCGTCACGCTCCGCGGCAAGGAACTCCTCGGCGAGCAGATCACGTTCCCGGAAAACGGCTACCACGGCGAATACATCACCGATATCGCGAAGGACTACATCGCGAAGCGCCCTGTGACGAGCTCCGGCGAAACGATCACCCCGGACGGCGATCTGAATAACAGCGCCCTCGTCCGCAAGTACGCCGTCGCCTATCTGCGCAACGAACAGGACGAAGACCTCCGGGCCCTCGGCGTTTCCTTTGATAACTACTACCTCGAAAGCTCGCTCTACTCGGACGGCTACGTCGAGGAAGCCGTGAACGCGATGATCCGCTCCGGCCACACCTATGAGAAGGACAACGCGCTCTGGCTCCGTACGACGGACTTCACGAAGGAAGACCTCGGCGGCCTGATCGACGACAAGGACCGCGTGATGAAGAAGCAGGACGGCTTCTACACGTACTTCGTGCCGGATGTCGCCTATCACCTCACGAAGTTCCGCCGCGGCTTCTCGCGCGCCATCAACATCCAGGGCTCTGACCACCACGGCACCCGCGCCCGCCTCCGCGCCGGCATTCAGGCCGCGGCGAAGGTTCTCGGCCTTGATGTGCCGAAGGTCTTCCCCGAGTGGCTCCTGCACAAGATGCTCCTCGTGATGAAGGACGGCCAGGAAGTGAAGATGAGCAAGCGCTCCGGCTCCTACATCACGCTGCGTGACCTGGTTGACTGGGTCGGCCGCGACGCCGCCCGTTACTTCCTCGTCTCCCGTAAAGCTGACGCCGAATTCGTTTTCGACGTGAACCTCGCTGTGTCGAAGAGCGACGAGAACCCCGTCTACTATCTGCAGTACGCTCATGCGCGCATCTGCTCGGTCTTCCGCCAGGCCACTGAAAAGGGCTTTAAGATTCCGAGCACGGAAGAGATGCTTGCCATGGATCTCTCGCAGCTGAATTCCGAAAAGGAAATCAGCCTGATGAACCATCTGGCAGACTATTCCGCCACGCTGTCCGCTGCCTCCGAAGCCCTGACGCCCCATACGCTCTGCTTCTACCTGCGCGATCTCGCCGCGAGCTTCCACGCCTTCTATAACGAAGAGCACGTGCTGGTTGAGGATGAAGCCGTCCGCAACAGCCGTCTCGCGCTGCTCGCCGCTGTGCGCCAGGTTCTTGGCAACGGTCTTGCTCTCCTCGGGGTCAGTGCCCCGGAGAGGATGTAACTTTTTGAAAATTCCCTTTTCTGGAAAAAGGAGTTGTTCATGAAGCAGTTTCTAACCGGCTTTCTCTGCGGCGCTGTCGTCGCCCTTCTTGTCGCCGCTGGCGGCGCCCTGTTCGTAACGGAGTCTCCGGTTCCGTTCATGAGCAAGGTTCAGTCCTCGTCGACGGAATATGTTCAGGACGCGCTTAAGGGCCGGTCCTCCGATCCGAATGAGAAGCTTTACGCTCCCGGAACGACTCCCAAGCCCGCTTCCGCTCAGGCTTCGTCCCCCGCGGCTTCCGCCAAGGCCCCTGCCCCGAGCCGCCCGGCTCAGGATGATCAGGCCGCCGATAAGCAGCTCGCGGACAACAACGCGGCTGCCCCCACGACGGTTCAGCCCCAGACGCCTGACTTCTTTGTTCTCGTCGGTGCCTACAAGACGCCTGACGAGGCTGAAACAATTAGAGCCAAAATTGCGTTCTCCGGACTTGATTCCAGCGTTTCTCACGGCAATGATGGACGTTATCGCGTCCGTATTGGACCCTTCCACTCTGAAGGGGATGCCCGCAAGGCACAGAGCACGCTCCGCGCCAATGACATTCCTGGCCAGATCATTCACTGATTTTTAGGAAACGTTCTCAAATGATTTCTCGCAGAAACCTTCTGACTTTCTCGGCCGCCTCGCTTGCCTCGCTTCCGCTGTCTGCGTTTGCTACTCCTACCGCACCGGTGGAAGGCAAGGAATACACGATGGTTCGTCCCGTTGTGCCGATGAAGGGTAAGAAGATTGAAGTGGTGTACTTCTTCTCCTATACCTGCCCGCACTGCTTCCGCTTTGATCCGATCATCGAACCCTGGTCGAAGAAGCTCCCCTCCTGGATCGACTTCAAGCTGAATCCGGTTGCCTGGGACTCCCGCCTGGACCCGTTTGTGAAGACCTACTACGCGCTCGAGTCTCTCGGCCTGCTGCCGAAGCTCCACATGAAGTTCTTCGAGTCCGTCATTTACCAGACGCATAAGTACGAGAACCCGGCTGCCGATATCGCTGACTTCATGGTGAAGGCCGGCGTGAACGCCAAGCAGTGGAACAGCGCTTACAATTCTTTCGGCGTTGCCAACAAGACCCGCGCCGCTTCCCGTCTCTGGCAGTCCTACGGCATTGACGCGACGCCGATGATCGGCATTGACGGCAAGTACGTCACGGGCCCGCATATGACGCCGACCCGTGAGAGCGATCTGGTCGTCGTTGAGACCCTCGCCCAGCGTGCGAGAAAGGCTCGCCTCTAACTGGTTTCGGAGTTCTGCATGTCACTTAACGTTTTCATCACTGGCGCAACCGGCGGTATTGGTTCCGGTCTCGCCAGGGTTTACGCCGCGAAGGGCGCTACTCTCGGTCTTGTGGCCCATCATCAGGATGCGCTCGACCGTCTGATCGCCTCGCTCCCCGGCACCGGTCACAAGGGCTATGTCGCCGACGTGACCGATCGGGACGGCATCATTGAAACAGCCCACCGCTTCGAGAAGGAAGTGGGCCCCGCCGACGTCGTGATTGCGAACGCCGGTGTTTCAATCGGCGTGAAGACGCAGTACTACGAGGATCTGGCCGTCATGGACCGGGTCTATCGGATCAACGTTATCGGCATGGCGAACACCTTCCACGGCTTCCTTCCGGCGATGATCGAGAGACACGCCGGAACGCTGGTCGGCATTGGTTCTGTTGCCGGCATCCGCGGCCTTCCGGGGTCGGAAGCCTACTGCTCCAGCAAGGCTGCCGTTATCAACTACTGCGAAAGCCTCCGCATCGAAATGATGAAGCACGGCGTCAAGGTCCTCACTGTGTGCCCGGGGTTCGTCAAGACCCCGCTCACGTCGAAGAACCCCTACCCTATGCCCTTCATCCTTGAGCCGGATGAGTTCGCAAGACGCGCTGTCCGCGCGATTGACGCACATAAGACCTACACGGTGATCCCGTGGCAGATGGGACTGCTCGCAAAACTGATGAAGATCGCGCCGAACTGCCTGTTCGACCGTATTCTGAAGGGCCGCAAGCAGAAGCCCCGCGCGAAGGAGCTCGGAGTCTGATCCGGAAGCTCCGGGACTCGCCCGCATAAGGCATCGAAGTCAGACTTCGGTGCCTTTTTTCTTTCGCATGAAGTCCCGCACGATATGGAGAATCTCGGTCCCGTATGCGTCAAGCTTCTTCGGGCCGATTCCGTTCACGTGGCTGAGGGCTTCGAACGACTGCGGGTGGATCGAGGCGACTTCAGAGAGGCTCACATCAGTCATGATGCGATAGGCCGGAATCCCCTGTGCCTCCGCGGTTTCACGGCGCCAGGCGCGGAGCGCGTCCGCAAGCGGCCGATAATCCTCCCGGACTTCGATCGGCTTTCTGACGCGCCCCTGCTTCAGATCCGGGCGCGAGGGCGCGCTGACCCGCACCAGAATTGTTTCCTCACCCTTCAGGAGCGCTTTCGCGCGTCCGGGTCGCAGCACCCCTTCGCTCTTCCAGTCCGCGTTCAGAATCCGCTTCGCGATGAGAACCCGGGCGAGTTCCCGCCACTCTTCCTCACTCAGATCCTTTCCGATTCCCCAGGTGGAGAGTTTCTCGTGCCCGTACCCCGCCACAAGGCTCGTCCTTTCGCCCCGGAGCACGTTGATGACATGCGTCATGCCGAAGCAGCACCCTGAGGCTCTCTCGCATCGGATCACGCAGCTCACGAATTTCTGAGCATCTACCGTCCGGTCCGCCATCTCAGGCGGCCTGTCGCAGTTGTCGCAGCAACCGCAGTGGGTCGAAGACTCCTCACCGAGACAGGCAAGGAGATAATGCCTCCGGCACTCACCGGTTTCGGCGTACCCCACCATGGCATCCAGCTTCTCAAGCGACTGCTGCTTGAATTCCGGGCTGCCGTCCCCGCTCTCGATAAACTGCTGCTGGATCATCACGTCGCGCCATCCCCAGATAAGCCAGGCTTCTGACGGTTTCCCGTCGCGGCCCGCGCGGCCCGTTTCCTGGAAGTACGCCTCAATGCTCTTCGGAAGGCCGATATGGACGACAAACCGGACATCCGGCTTATCAATCCCCATCCCGAACGCCACAGTCGCCACCATGACGACCCCGCGGCCCGCGATGAACTCCCGCTGGTTCTCTTCCCGGAGCGAGGCGTCGAGTCCCGCGTGATAGGGAAGCGCGGGGATCCCCATACCGCGGAGGAAGTCAGAGATCGTATCCACCTGACGGCGCGAGATGCAGTAAATGATGCCGGTCTGCCCTGGGTGACGCTGCGTGATGAAGGCAAGAAGCTTCCGCTTGACTTCCCCGGCGCCGAATGTCACCCGATAGTGAATATTCGGGCGGTCAAAGCTCGTAATGAAAATCTTCGGATCAATCAGAAGCCGTTCCGCGATTTCCTGCTGCGCCGAGGCATCGGCCGTAGCGGTGAGCGCGATCCGGGGAACGGACGGGAAACGCTCTTTCAGAAGACCGAGCGCGCCGTATTCCGGACGGAAATCGTGCCCCCAGGTCACAACGCAGTGCGCTTCATCAACCGCGAAAAGCGAGACCCTCGCTCTCTGCAGCATCGAGATTGTCCACTCGTTCACAAGCCTCTCAGGGGTGACGTAGAGAAAGTCGAGTGTCCCTGAGAGGAACTGACTCTCAATCTCCCGGTTCTCTTCCAGAGAGTTCGCAGAACTGAGGCAGGCCGCCTCAAGCCCCCGGTTCTGAATCACGGTGATCTGATCCTGCATGAGCGCGATAAGAGGCGACACGATCACCGCGGTTCCCTCGCGGACGAGTGCGGGGATCTGGTAGCAGAGGCTCTTCCCGCCGCCTGTCGGCATCAGCACCAGCGCATCCCGCCCCTCGATCACGGCTTCGATGATTTCCTCCTGATGCGGCCGGAAATCGGCATAGCCGAATACCTGGGTCAATGCTTCTTTTGCTGAATGGAAACGCCGCATGAATTCCTGGAGGGAGGGGAAAGTGTGAGGATGGAGCAGGCAGATAATATAAACCCTTCCTCCCGTTTCTATCAGGAGGAAGGGTTTTCAGAACTGCTTAAACAGCCGGATTTTCAGGCTTACTTGGCCTTTTCGGCATCGAGACGTTCCTGACGGAGGCAGGCCGCCGCCGTAAACATCACGTCGCTCGAAGAGTTCAGAGCCGTTTCGCAGGAGTCCTGGATCACGCCGATGATGAAGCCCACGGCCACCACCTGCATGGCGGTCGAGTTATCAATACCGAAGAGACCGCAGGCGAGCGGGATCAGCATCAGGGAGCCGCCCGGAACACCGGAGGCGCCGCCGGCGCAGATCGCGGACACGAAGCAGAGCAGGATGGCTGTCCAGAAGTCAACCTGAACACCCAGCGAATTCGCGGCAGCGAGCGTCAGAATCGTGATCGTGATGGCAGCGCCGCCCATGTTGACCGTGGCACCGAGCGGGATCGAAATCGAGTAGGTGCCTTCGTCAAGCTTCAGCTTGCGGCAGAGGTCGAGGTTCACCGGGATGTTCGCGGCAGACGAACGGGTGAAGAAAGCGCAGATACCGGACACGCGCAGGCACTGGATCACGAGCGGATACGGATTCTTGCGAATGCAGAACCAGACCATGATCGGGAAGACCACGAGGGCGATGAAGAGCATGCTGCCCACGAGGAGGAGAAGCAGCTTGCCGTAACCCACGAAGGCGCCGAGACCGACCGTAGCGACCGTGTTCGCGACCAGACCGAAAATACCGAACGGAGCGATACGGATCACGATACGGACGACCGTGGTCACAGCTTCCGAGAAGTCCTGAATGATTTCTCGGGTCGTGTCGTTCGCGCTGCGGAGGATGAAGCCGAGAGCAATAGCCCAGGAGAGAATGCCGATGTAGTTCGCGTTCGCGAGGGCCTTCACGGGGTTATCGACGATGTTGAGAACGAGGTTCTTCAGCACTTCGGCAATACCGCCCGGGGCAGTCGCCTCAGCGGCAGCCACGCGGGGAATCGTGGTCGGGCAGAGGAAAGACGCCACAACGGCAACGATGGAGGACGCGAGCGTGCCGATGGCATACAGCACGATGATCGGCTTCATGGACGTCCGGGTGTCAACGCTCTGGTTCGCGATGGACGCGGCAACCAGGAAGAAGACCAGCACGGGGGCCACGGCCTTCAAGGCCGAGATGAAGAACGTGCCGAGGAATCCGAGGGGCACGGCGATGCCAGGCGCTACCAGGGCAACGATGATGCCGATCACTAGTGCGAACAGGATCTCCTTGACAAGAGACCCCTCCAGGAACGGCACGAGGATTCGTGAGAATTTCCGCATATTGACTTTTTTTCTTAGGATCAGGGGGGATACGCCCTTTTGCAACAATTTTTTGCAGGACGTATTCATTAGCATACCTGTTTTATTTAACTCTGTATTTTGTGGTCATCCTCCGATCCCCTATCTGAGGGATAATGTTCAAATTTCTGTACCTACCGTTTCCGGCACCACCGCATGAGCAGTCTTAAACCCGCCACCCGCTTTGTCCTTGCCTGCATCTTTATGGATGCCCTGGGCTTCGGGCTGATCATTCCTGTACTGCCCCGGCTGATCGGCGATCTGGCAGGCACCCGCGATCTGCAGACCTACTGGTACGGCGCGATCATGGTGAGCTACGGCATCATGCAGTTCCTCTCCTCGCCGATCCTTGGCGCGCTTTCAGACCGTTTCGGCCGGAAGCCCGTGCTGCTCACCGGTATCTTCGGCCTCTCCATCATGCAGTTTGTGCCGGCCTTCACGTCGTCGCTCCCGCTTGTGCTCGCGTCCCGCATCGCGGGCGGCATGCTGTCCGCGAACCTCGTCGTCGCCCAGGCCTACATTGCGGACATCACGCCGAAACAGCAGCGCTCCGCCGCTTTTGGGAAGATCGGTGCGGTCTACGGACTCGCCTTCGTGATCGGCCCGGCGCTCGGCGGCATTCTCGGGCAGATAGACCCGCGGATTCCTTTCGCCTTCGCGGGCGCCATCTGCTGCCTGAACTTCATCTACGGTTTCTTCGTGCTGCCGGAAAGTCTCACGACGCCGGATATGCGTCCCTGGACTTTCCGCCGCTTTAATCCTTTCATCGGGATCATCGCGCTCCTGAAGGTAAAGCCCATCATTCCGATGGTGCTGATCATCGGTCTCATCTATCTCTCGCAGTCACTCATGCAGTGCACCTGGGCGCTCTACACAGAGTTCCGGTACGGTTGGACACCGCTGAATATCGGTCTCTCGATGTTCGTGCTCGGCCTCTGCATCGCGTTCACTCAAGGGTGGCTCCTTCCCGCCCTGATCCGCGTTCAGTCTGAGAAACACCTCGTGATCGCCGCGCTTTCGATTGGGTGCCTCGCGCTTGCGGGGATCGGTTTCACCACCTGGGGCATCGTCGCCGCGATTCTCGCCTGGACGTTTTCGCTCCTTGGAATCGCCTCTCCGATTATTCAGAGCGCGGTCTCGCGTCAGGTCTCTCCCACCATGCAGGGCTCCGCGATGGGCGCCATCAGTTCCCTCAACTCATTCTCCGGTGCCATTGCCCCGGTGATCTCCACGCCGCTTCTTGTCTACACGGCAAAGGGAACGGATGAGCTGATTCCGCCTGGCATCCCGTACTATCTCGCCGCCTCACTCCTTCTTCTGAGTGTCGTGATCGCGCTTATCGCCCGGCGTCAGTTCCGCTGATTCACATTCAGTTTCCATCAAGCAAAAGAGGCAGGTTCCGTCAGGAACCTGCCTCTTCGCTATACCGATATCAGAAGATCCGGACTCAGATCTCTTCCTTCTTCATATCGATCGCGCCGCACGGACACTCGTTCGCGCAGATGCCGCAGCCCTTGCAGAACTCGTAATCGATCTTGTAGCCGCGGCCCGGGCCGAGCTTCTCGATCACGTTATCCGGGCAGACACCGTAGCAGTTGTCGCACTGCAGGCAGTTGCCGCAGGACATGCAGCGGCGAGCTTCAAACAAAGCGTTTTCTTCAGTTAAGCCGTGCTGAACTTCGTCGAAAGTGCTCTGGCGACGAACGAGGTCGAGCATGGGACGAACGGTTTTAGGCGCGTCGGAGTAGTACCAGGTATTGAGGCTTTCGAAGGTAGCAATTTCTTTCTTCGGATGATCAACCGGTTCTTGGCCTTTCAGGTAGCAGTCGATGCCGTAAGCCGCTTTATAACCGTGGCCGATGGCAACGGTAACGTTTCTGTCTCCCGGAACCATGTCGCCGCCGGCGTAGATGCCGGGGACACCGGTTCTCATGAAGCGGTCA
>ERZ779892.3217-NODE-3217-length-11763-cov-3.566621_pt1 | contig 11763 bp, 7 predicted proteins | sample MGYA00511552_ERZ779892 | MGnify/ENA primary metagenome ERZ779892 (study PRJEB29588, sample SAMEA2154561) | human gut metagenome | biome: human gut; feature: human-associated habitat; material: faeces | place: Denmark | collected 2008/2010 ... | reverse complement strand
ACACCCGGCTTTATCCGTATAACCGGCTGGCGAGCAGCACGATCGGTTTTACCAATTCAGAAGGCGAGGGCTCTTTTGGCATAGAGAATGCATATAATGCAGTACTGAGTGGTACAGATGGAAGAGAATATGGCTATTTTGATTCCGGGTCTTCCTCTTCAGCAGAGCATACAGTGAAAGCAGCAAAGAATGGAGATACGGTTGTGACGACCATTGATGTGAGCCTGCAGAAGATTGTGGAAGATAAGATCCTGGCATTTAATCAGGCCCATGCCGGTGAGGCAAGGAGCGGAGAGCCGGGAAGTAAAAATACAGCAGTCATGATCATGAATCCAAATACAGGTGAGATTCTGGCACAGGCATCTTACCCGGATTATGACCTGAACAATCCGGCAGATCTGTCTGCAATTTATTCAGAAGATACGATCAACGGAATGACTGAGGAAGAGAAGACGGAAAAAAGGAATCAGATGTGGAGAAACTTCTGCATCAGTGATACCTATGAGCCGGGTTCGACGATGAAACCGTTTACGGTTGCAGCCGGGCTGGAAAGCGGAACACTGACCGGAAATGAAACGTATTATTGTGGTGGATCACTGAGAGTGGCAGATTATGATATCGGATGCCATCTGCGGTCAGGACATGGAATGGAAACGATCCAGGATGCAATCGCAAATTCATGTAATGTGGCACTGATGACGATGGCAGAAAGTATCGGAGTGGATCATTTCACAAGATATCAGCATATTTTTGGTTTTGGGGAATATACAGGCATTGATCTTCCGGGGGAGGCCGGAACTGCGGGACTTCTATATACGGCAGACAATATGACAGCAGTGGATCTGGCTACCAACTCTTTTGGTCAGAGTTTTAATGTGACGATGGTACAGCTTATTACCGGATTCTCTTCTCTGATCAATGGTGGTAACTATTATGAACCACATGTAGTAAAGCAGATCCAGGATCAGAATGGAAATGTGATCGAGACAAAAGATCCGGTTCTTTTACGAAAGACTGTTTCAGCGGAAACTTCCACGATGCTGAAATCCTATATGAAAGCAACCATGGAGTACGGTACCGGAAAAAAGGCGGCAGTAGAAGGATACGATATCGGAGCAAAAACCGGAACAGCACAGAAGATTCCGAGAAAAGAGGGAAAATATCTTCTGTCCTATATCGGATATGCACCACAGGAAAATCCGGAAGTAGTGGTGTATGTTGTGATTGATGAGCCGAATGTTTCGGCACAGGACAACAGTCTTCTTGTCCTGGAACTTGCAAAATCGATCATGGAAGAAGCATTCCCTTATCTTGGAATTACGACGATCCAGGAGAGTGAGCAGATCAAAGCAGCAGATGCGGCGGCTGCGGCACAGGCGGAAGGAAAGGATTTCGGAGATACGGAGTACTCTGATTTCGATGAAAATTATACAGATACATATGATAAAAAGACAGACTCTTCTGCAGATGAAAACTACAAACCGGATCTGGACAGTTGGGCAACTGTGAACAACGGAGATTAATGTATAACTCTGAAAAGGATGGAATAAGTTATAAAGACATTCTTTTCAGAGTTATTTTTTATGAAAAATAAGACCTATAATAAAAAGAAAATGCTGGTTGTATTTTCAATCGCAGTTGTGTTGATCGTTTCTCTTATGGCGAGATTATTTTATCTGATGGTATTTGATGCAGAGTACTATCAGCAGAAAGCAGAAGATCTGCATGAAAGGGAACGGGATATTAAGGCAGCAAGAGGTGAGATCATTGACAGAAATGGAACCGTACTTGCAACCAATCGGACGGTATGTACGATTTCTGTGATCCACAGCCAGATTGAAAATCCTGAAAAAGTAATCGAAAAATTGTCAGAGTTTCTGGAAATGGATGCAGACCAGGTTAGAAAAAAAGTAGAAAAGATTTCATCGATAGAAAGGATCCAGTCAAATGTAGATAAAAGAACAGGAGACAAAATCAGAAATCTTGGCCTGGCCGGTGTGAAGGTAGACGAGGACTTTAAACGTTATTATCCGTATAATGAGCTGGCATCTAAGGTGCTGGGATTTACAGGAGGGGATAATCAGGGAATTGTAGGACTGGAAGTAAAATATGAAAAGTATCTGAAGGGGATAAACGGAAAGATTCTGACAACAACGGATGCCAGAGGGATTGAACTGGATGGTGTGGCAGAGGACAGACTGGAACCGGAAGCAGGAAATACGTTGAGGATCAGCCTGGATTATACGATGCAGAAGTATGCACTACAGATGGCTGAAAAAGTGAGAACGGAGAAGCAGGCTGACAAAGTGGGAATTATACTTATGAATCCACAGAACGGAGAAATCTATGCAATGGTGAACGTTCCGGAATTTGATCTGAATCAGCCGTTTATGCTGAATAATGAAGAGACAGGTGAAAACCTGACGGATGAACAGAGACAGGATGCATTAAACCAGATGTGGAGAAATGGCTGTATTAATGATACCTATGAACCGGGAAGTACATTTAAAATTATTACGGCATCGGCAGGACTGGAAGAAGGAGTAGTGCATCTTACAGATCAGTTTAGCTGTCCGGGGTATAAAGTTGTGGAAGACAGGCGGATCCGCTGCCATAAAGTTGGGGGACATGGGGCGGAAAATTTTGTACAGGGGATACAAAATTCATGTAATCCGGTATTTATTGAAGTAGGATTAAGGATAGGAGTGGATCGTTTTTTTGATTATTTCAGACAGTTTGGGCTGATGGACCTGACCGGGGTAGATATACCGGGAGAAGCAGGAACGATTATGCATAAAAAAGAAAATGTAGGGCAGGTTGAACTTGCGACGATCAGTTTCGGACAGTCATTTCAGATTACACCGATCCAGCTGGCAACCACCGTTTCTTCTATTATTAATGGAGGAAACCGCGTGACACCGCACGTCGGAATGCAGGTGGAGAATGGAGACAAAAAAGTAATAAAAACGTTTGATTTTCCGGTGCGGGAGGGAATCTGCAGGGAGGAAACGTCGGAAAAAATGCGGTTTTTGCTGGAAAAAGTGGTATCCGAGGGAGGCGGAAACAAAGCATATATTGAGGGGTATGAGATTGGCGGAAAAACAGCCACTTCACAGACCCTGCCCCGTTCCGCACATAAGTACATCTCCTCGTTTCTGGGGTTTGCACCGGCGGATGATCCGAAAGTTCTGGTACTTGTGATCATAAGGAACCCTTCCGGCATTTATTATGGCGGTACCATTGCGGCTCCTGTGGCAAAGGAAATTTTCGAAAACATACTGCCTTACCTTGAATTGGAGCAGTAAATACCTTATAATCGTAATTATACGCAAAGATGGAGGTTGATCGTAATGAAACTTGAAGGAAAAAAGGTTCTGGTTGTGGGAGCCGGAAAGAGCGGCATTGCTGCGTCAGAACTGTTATTGGATAAAAAAATTGAAACTGTTCTCTATGATGGAAACAAAGATCTGGATGTAGAAAAGTTATATGAAAAGGCACCGAAACTGAAAGGAATGCCGGTGCTTTTTGGGGAGCTGACGGATGAGCAGCTGCGTGCATTTGATGTAGCAGTCTTAAGTCCGGGCGTCCCAACGGATCTGCCGGTCGTAGAGCGGATGCGTGCACAGAACGTCTGCATCTGGGGCGAGATTGAACTTGCATATTCTTTCGCAAAAGGCAGACTGATTGCAATCACCGGAACAAACGGAAAGACCACTACGACAGCATTGACCGGAGAAATCATGAAAAATTATTTCAAGGATGTGCGCGTGGTTGGAAATATCGGAATTCCGTATACTTCCGAGGCTGCCACAATGACGGATGAAACCGTAACCGTCGCAGAGATCAGCAGTTTCCAGCTGGAAACCATTCATGAGTTCCATCCGGTAATATCCGCAATCTTAAATATTACGCCGGATCATCTGAACCGTCATCATACGATGGAGTGTTATATCCGGACCAAAGAGGCGATTACCACCAACCAGACAAACGATGAGGTGTGTGTACTCAATTATGAGGATGAAGTGCTTCGGGCATTCGGAGAGAGTGCACCGGTGCACGTTGTATGGTTTAGCAGTGCAAGAAAACTTTCCGAGGGATTTTATCTCGACGGAGAGGAAATCTTTTATGCGCATGACGGAAACACCGAGAAGGTGATCAATGTCAATGATCTGAATCTGCTGGGACGGCATAACTATGAAAATGTCATGGCCGCAACTGCCATGAGTGTGAATTTCGGAGTGCCGATGGAGAAAATCGTGGAGGTGCTGAAGCGTTTCCAGGCGGTAGAACACCGGATCGAGTATGTGACCGAAAAAAGAGGGGTCCGTTTTTACAACGATTCCAAGGGAACCAACCCGGATGCCGCAATTCAGGGAATCCGTGCGATGAACCGTCCAACGCTTCTGATCGGAGGCGGTTATGATAAGCAGTCCACATACGATGAGTGGATTGATGCATTTGACGGGAAAGTAAAAAAACTGGTGCTGATCGGACAGACAGCAGAAAAGATTGAAGTGTGTGCGCATAAGCATGGTTTTATGGATACCGTGCGCTGTGAGACCTTTGAGGAAGCGATCCGTTACTGCTATGACCATGCAGTATCCGGGGATGCGGTTCTGCTTTCACCGGCATGTGCCAGCTGGGGCATGTTCCCGAACTATGAGGAGCGTGGACGGATATTCAAAGAAATCGTTCGTGGATTAGAGGAGTAGTGAGTCGTGCCGAAACGGAGACGTGGGGAAAAGAAAACAACATATTTTGACTATAATCTGTTGTTTATCATTATTTTCCTATTATGTTTTGGACTGGTGATGCTTTACAGTTCCAGTTCGTATACATCAGCAAATAAATATGGGGACAGTGCACATTATCTGAAACTGCAGGCGCGAAATATTGCAATCGGTCTTGTTTTTATGTTCTATTTTGCAAAGAAGGATTATCATGTGTGGAGAAAATTCGGAAGGCTGGCATACTGGGGAGCCCTGGGGTTTTGTTTTGTCGTTCTGGCAAAGGTACCGGGGCTGACGCGAAGCTCCCACGGACAATCCCGCTGGATTCAGGTCGGACCGATCGGCTTTCAGCCATCGGAGCTTGCAAAGATTGCCATCATTATTTATCTGGCGATGCTGATCGAGCGTATCCCCAAGCAGCTGGATAAGGTTTCAAGCATGGCAAAAGTAGGAATCCGTCTGGTGCCGCTTGTTGTGTTTGTCGCGGTAAACAACCTGAGTACGGCGATTATCATTCTTGGGATTGCTGTCTGTATGCTGTTTGTGGCAAGCCCGAAGTACAAAGAGTTTTTTGTGGTTGCCGTGCTGGGGGTGCTGTTTATTTTCGCATTTATCAATATCGCGTCTTACCGGAGTGACCGTGTGGAGGCATGGAAACATCCGGAGACAGCGGGAGATAAGGGATATCAGACCATGCAGGCACTCTATGCAATCGGATCCGGCAAGCTGTTTGGAAAAGGACTCGGACAGAGCCTGCAGAAGCTTGGCAATGTGCCGGAGGCACAGAATGATATGATTTTTTCCATTATCTGTGAGGAACTCGGCCTTTTCGGAGCTGTCTGTGTCATTCTTCTGTTTGTCCTGATGCTCTGGCGGATGATGGTCATTGCCAATAATGCAAAGGATCTGTACGGGGCACTTCTGGTGACGGGCATTATGTCACATATTGCAATTCAGGTAGTTTTAAATATTGCGGTTGTTACCAATACGATTCCGAATACCGGTGTCATTCTGCCGTTTATCAGTTACGGAGGTACCTCGCTTGTATTCCTTATGGCAGAGATGGGGCTTGCGCTGAGCGTGTCGAAGGGCATCCGTCTGGATACGATCGAGTAGGTTTGTCATGATTAAAGAAGAACGAAGAAAAAAGAAAAAAAGAAAAAACATTCTGCAGGTGATACTGGGAATCCTGATTGTGCTTGCGCTGGCAGTTCTGATCATTTTTACCGTTTTTAAAGTAAAAAATGTGGAGGTGGAGGGAAACAAACTCTACGATGCCAAAGTGATTGAAAAAGCAGTATTAAACGATGAGTATTCCTGGAATTCCCTGTATGTATTCCTGAAATATAAATTTGTCAATACCAGTGAAGTTCCGTTTGTGGACACGATGGAGATCAGCCTGAAAGATCCGCAGACTCTGCATATCAAAGTGTATGAGAAAGGAATCATGGGATATCTGTATCTCTCCTCGATCAATAAGAATGTCTATTTCGACAAAGACGGGATTGTGACAGAATTGTCTGACCGTGTGATTGAGGATACACCGCAGATCCTTGGGATTGACTGTAAAAAAGTAGTGCAGTATGAAAAGCTGCCGATCGGCTCGAAGCGGCTAAAGCAGCTTCTGACGCTGACGCAGTCTTTAAAACGCAATGACCTGATCCCGGATTCCATTACCTATGGTGTGGAAAATGAGCCGGTTCTGACATACGGGACGGTTAAAGTTTCCATGGGTTCCGTGGAATTTCTGACCCAGAAAGTGGAGCGGCTGGCAAAAATCAAGCCGCAGCTGCAGGGAATGGAAGGAACACTACATTTAGAAAACTGGACAGAAGAAACGACAAATATTGTGTTTGACAAAACGGAAAGTTCGAAAAAAGATAATAAAAAATCATAATTTTCGGTTGATTATTTGTATGAAAAATTATATTATAGTCTATATGAGTACGTATGAAACATTTTTATGTTTCACGGTGCCGCAGGGCTATAGGAAAGAGGAGGAAGAACCATGCTGGAGATTCGGACAACAGAGACAGATACGAGTGCCAAAATTATCGTGATTGGTGTAGGTGGTGCTGGTAATAACGCTGTGAACCGCATGATTGATGAGAATATAGGTGGAGTCGAATTTATCGGAGTAAATACAGATAAGCAGGCGTTGCAGCTTTGCAAGGCTCCTACGTTGATACAGATTGGAGAAAAGCTTACAAAAGGACTTGGTGCAGGAGCACAGCCGGAGATCGGCGAGAAAGCAGCAGAGGAAAGTGCAGAAGAATTATCCGCTGCAGTCAAGGGTGCAGATATGGTATTCGTTACCTGTGGTATGGGTGGCGGTACCGGTACCGGTGCAGCACCGGTCGTTGCAAAGATTGCCAAGGAGCAGGGAATCCTGACCGTTGGAGTTGTGACAAAGCCATTTAAGTTTGAGGCAAAGAAACGTATGATCAATGCCGTATCCGGTATTGAAAAACTCAAAGAGAGCGTGGATACCCTGATCGTTATTCCAAACGATAAACTTTTAGAGATCGTTGACAGACGTACTTCCATGCCGGATGCATTAAAGAAAGCAGACGAAGTATTACAGCAGGCAGTACAGGGAATCACAGATCTGATCAATCTGCCGGCACTTATCAATCTGGATTTTGCCGATGTGCAGACCGTTATGAAGGACAAGGGTATGGCACATATCGGTATCGGTAATGCCAAGGGCGATGAGAAAGCAATCGAGGCAGTGAAACTTGCCGTTGCATCTCCGCTTCTTGAGACAACCATCAATGGTGCAAGCCATGTAATCATCAATATTTCCGGTGATATTTCCCTGATGGATGCAAATGATGCAGCAAGCTATGTACAGGATCTGGCAGGAGAAGATGCAAATATCATCTTTGGTGCAAAGTATGATGAGACCATGACAGATGAAGCTACGATCACTGTAATTGCAACCGGACTGGAGAATCCATCCATGAAGATGAAGCCACAGCAGCAGGCGGGTGGAATCGGTGGCCGTATGGTATATCCGAATACAAACAATGTCCGTCCGACAGGTTCCGTTGGAATTGTCAGCCGTGCAGCTGCTTCTGGAAACAATAGTTTTCCTGGGGTAAATAACAGCAATTACGCCAATGCAGGTACCGGTGTGGGAAGCAGACCGGTCAATCAGCCGCAGGCACAGGCACCGGCTCCTTCCGCTTCAAACTATTCCGGGATTCAGCGTCCGAAGCCGGTAGAGAGTAATGTAAAGCCGGTAGAAATTAATATTCCGGATTTCCTGAAGAACCCTAGAAGATAAAATCGCACAATATGTCGATAATTTCCAAATAACAACCTCTTGTTTTTGCTAAATTATGAGGAATATTTTTCTTATAATAGGAGCAGAGACAGGAGGTGATTTTTTATATATGTATTCTATATTGATATCTTTCTGAAACAAAACTTTCTGATGAATTTTCTTGTATTATCCCTTACCTGTGTATTTTGCAAAAGTGCAGTCTGTCACCGGAATCTGCGCATGTTAGCTGCCGCGGTTTCCGGCACGGGACTTGAAGCGTTTGGGCTGATGGTGCTGCCTTATGCAATTTCCGTTCTGTGTACTGCCATCGGCATCGTGCCGCTTATGGTTTTTCTTGCGTTTGGCAGGGAAAATAAAAAACAGAGGATGGTGAGGATTTTAAGCAGTTGGTTGTCCATTGTATTGTTAAACGGAGTGGCAACTGCAGTTTACAATCTGACGGGACTGGAAAATCTGTATCTGTATACCGCATTGGCAACGGCCGGAATCACTTACGTACTTGTCAAAAATCTCGTGGTGTCGGTGCAGAGGCAAAAGCGACAGATGTCTGTGGTTCTGTATAACAAAACGGTGTCGGTTCCATGTATCGGACTGCTGGATTCCGGCAATCTTTTAACCATGCCATTAAGTGGGAATCCGGTACATATTGCAGATGCAGCCCTGCTGCAGAAGCTTGTCGATGAAAAAACGGTACAAAAGGAGATTGAATACCGTGCACTCGGAAATCCGCAAGGAAAATTGCAGGTGTACTGCATGGATGGGATGAAAGTGGAGACGGAGCCGGCAAAATTCTGTGACTGGAAACAGGTATGGGTTGGCTGCGCGGAAAATGGGGTGCTGTGCAATAAACCGTATCAGCTGATTCTGCATGCATCGGTGGCAGACTGCTGTGGCTGCACAAAAGATCCATCCCAAATGACAAAAAAACTGAGAAAGGAGAAACGTAATGTTTTCACTGTTTGAACTGGTGTGGAAGAGAATCCGCCTGTTTTTTACGGATGATGAGGTTTTTTACATAGGAGGGGCAGATGTACTGCCGCCACCTTTGGAGCGGGAACAGGAGAACCGCTGTCTTATCGCTTTAAGCGGGCTGCATGGGGACAGTGAACCCATGACGCGCGAAGACGCAAGAAAGCAGCTGATCGAACACAATCTGCGTCTGGTGGTATATCTGGCGCGGAAATTTGAAAATACCGGAATCTGTGTGGAGGATCTGATCTCCATCGGAACGATTGGGCTGATCAAGGGAATCAATACATTTAATCCGGAAAAGAAGATCAAACTGGCGACTTATGCGTCCCGGTGTATCGAAAATGAGATTCTTATGTATCTGCGCAGAAATAATAAGGTGAAGCTGGAGGTATCGATTGATGAGCCGTTGAATGTGGACTGGGATGGAAACGAACTTCTTCTTTCGGATATTCTTGGAACCGATGAAGATATCATTTACCGGGATATGGAGAATGAGGCGGAGATCATGCTTCTCCGCACTGCGGTTAATACGCTGACTCCGCGGGAAAAAGAAATTATCTGTCTGCGCTATGGAATCGGAAGAAAAGACGGCAGGGAAATGACCCAGAAAGAAGTGGCAGACCTGCTTGGAATTTCGCAATCCTATATTTCGAGACTGGAGAAAAAAATTATGGTGCGGCTGAAAAAATCAATTCAAAATAATGTGTAAGTGTGCTATACTAATTACATAAAATTTGCTCTGAAATAGTAAAATTTATATGCAAAATAACAAGGACAGCAGGATGAAAGGGCGTGGTTTTTATGAAGATTGAATTTTTAGGGGCAGACCGTGAGGTGACGGGAAGCTGCCATTATGTGGCATTTGGGGAGACTCATTTTCTGGTGGACTGTGGTATGGAACAGGGGCCGGATCTGTACACAAATCAGGAGATTCCGGTCAATGCAGCGATGATCGATTATGTATTTGTGACGCATGCACATATTGATCATTCCGGATTATTGCCGCTTTTATACAATCATGGTTTCCGCGGCAAAATATACTGTACCTTAGCGACCAATGAACTCTGCAACATTATGCTCAAAGACAGTGCACATATCCAGATGTTCGAGGCAGAATGGCGCAATCGTAAGGCAAAACGGGCCGGAAAACCGGAAGTGGTGCCTCTTTATGATATGAATGATGCGATGAGCGTACTGAGCCATTTTGTGCCGTGTGATTATCAGAAAAAGATCAAAGTCTGTGACGGACTTGAGATCCGTTTTGTAGATGCAGGTCATCTGCTTGGATCCTCAAGCATTGAAATGTGGGTGAGGGATGATGATGGTACAGAGGTAAAACTGGCATTTTCCGGTGATATCGGACCAGGTAACCGTCCGCTCATCAAAGATCCGGAATACATCAAAGATGCCGATTATGTGATCATGGAGTCAACCTATGGTGACAGAAAACACAATACACCTCCGGATTTCGCGATCGCCCTGGCAAAAGTGATCAAAGAAACATTGTATGAACGCGGCGGTAATCTGGTCGTTCCTGCATTTTCCGTGGGCAGAACACAGGAGATGCTTTATTTTATCCGCAGGATCAAGAGTGAGCATCTGCTGCCGGAATTTGAAAATTTTGAGGTATACATAGACAGTCCGTTAGCGGTTGAAGCGACAAGCATTTTTAACAAGAGTGTGGAAGAATGTTTTGACGAAGATGCGAGAGCACTTGTGCAGCAGGGGATTAATCCGATCGGATTTCCGGGACTTAAAATGGCGATCACAAGTGATGAGTCAAAAATGATCAACTTTAATGATAATCCCAAAGTTATTATCTCTGCATCCGGAATGTGTGAGGCGGGACGTATCCGCCACCATTTGAAACATAATCTGTGGAGAAAAGATTCCACGATCTTATTCGTGGGATATCAGGTGCCGGGAACACTTGGCTTTTCACTCTTAAATGGTGCAAAAGAGGTAAGGCTCTTTGGTGAGACAATCGAGGTTGCGGCAAGAATCGAGAACCTGCCGGGTATCAGCGGCCACGCAGATGTGGAACAACTGACAAAATGGGCGGCAGCATTCGAAAATAAGCCGAAAAAAGTATTTGTGGTACACGGGGAAGACAAAGTTACGGAGCAGTTCGCGGATCATTTGAAAGATACTTTGGGGTATGAGGCCTATGCGCCGTTCCCGGGAGATGCATTTGACCTTGCAACCGGCGAACAGGTACGCGAAGGATCCAGAGAACGGGCAGAGAAGAAGATAACAGAGAAGAGCCGTGCATCGAGCAATGTATTTGCAAGACTGCTTGCTGCAGGCCAGAGACTTCTCACGGTTATCAATAAGTGTGAGGGAATGCCAAACAAAGAACTTGGCAAATTTGCAGATCAGATCAATGCTCTGTGCAATAAATGGGATCGTTAGAGCGACAGATAATGACGAATGGATTTTAATGCAGATTTTTCTAAGCGGCTGACCTGAGCCTGGGAGATATGGATCTCGTCAGCCACTTCCATCTGCGTTTTTCCTTCAAAAAAGCGAAGCTTTAAGATATAATTTTCGCGTTCGTTTAACCGGTCGAGAGCATCGTTTAGGGACAGCTCTTCAACCCAGTTTTCTTCCCGGTTTTTCTTGTCACTGATCTGGTCCATGACATAGAGTGTGTCACCGCCATCGGTGTAGACCGGGTCATAAAGACTGAGAGGACTCTGGATGGCATCGAGGGCGAAAACGATGTCCTCTTTAGAAATGCCGGATTCGGCGGCAATTTCGTCGAGAGTCGGC
>ERZ779892.3215-NODE-3215-length-11768-cov-3.927516_pt1 | contig 11768 bp, 7 predicted proteins | sample MGYA00511552_ERZ779892 | MGnify/ENA primary metagenome ERZ779892 (study PRJEB29588, sample SAMEA2154561) | human gut metagenome | biome: human gut; feature: human-associated habitat; material: faeces | place: Denmark | collected 2008/2010 ... | reverse complement strand
GCCACAGTGCCTCATACCCCTGCATTCTCTTGTAACGGATCAGGATATCCTGCATGGTGTTATCCAGCGCATGTCCCATATGAAGCTGTCCGGTAATATTTGGCGGAGGCATCACGATGGTAAACGGTTTCTTGCTGCGGTCAACTTCCGCATGGAAATAGCCGTTGTCCTCCCATTTTTTGTAAAGTCTTCCCTCGATCCCCTTCGGATCATATGTCTTGGCAAGTTCTTTGCTGCAATTCTGGCACATTGTCCTCTCTCCTTTTCTTTCCTAATTACATAAAAACGCCCTTTGTATCCGTAAGGATACAAAGGGCGACTTATCGCGGTACCACCTTTGTTCACCAGCTGTATACAGCCGGTCTTCGCTCCGGTCAGATGCTCTCTAACCAGCGGTTCGTTAACGGGAACCGGGCGTGAACACTTGCTGCCGTACATCTTCTGTACCGCTTTCTGGGTGTTCCGGTTCAAAAGCTACCTTCCACGCATCTCCTTCCAAGAAACCTTACAGCCGATGGATCTCTCTCTCTGCGGCGAGTCTGCATGTACTCCTCTTTCTCTCTACCTTTTACATACTGTTAATGATACGTGCAGCGTCCCGTTTTGTCAAGAAATTTTTAGTTCAGACTCTTCACCAGCGCCTCATAGACAAAGCGCTTCGCCTCTTCCCTGCTTACCGCCATCTTCTCTCCTTTTTCCAGATCGACCAGGTATCCTGCAAACGCTGTCATCTGCGCCACGAACTCCAGCTTCTGCAAGTACGGGTTCGTCTCCCCGCTCGTGCCTTCCGACACGCCCTGGCACATCAGGGACTCCACAATCCTATCCGCCAGATGGCAGCCCAGAGCCTGCTGTCTCTTTTCACATTCCCTGCGCATGGACTCAGAGACCTCATACGAACCAGTTCCGATCCGTACCAGAAGACAGAACGCCTGTCGCTTCGCGAACACCTCTTCCATATAAGTAAGAATCTGTACAAATTTTCCTGCAAAATCTCCCTCACCTTTGGTGATTTCCAGTACGTGCGCAAGCCGCATCTCCACATCGTAGAGGACCGCATTCGCAATGAGCTCCTCCTTGGAGGAAAAATATTCGTACGCTGTTCCTTTGCCGATCCCCGCCTGCGCCGTGATGTCCGACACCTTCATGCGGTTGATATCCCAGCCGTCGGTTACCATGGCAAGCACCGCCTCGTACAGCAGCCGCACTTTCTCCGGCAGTGCCCCGTTTTCATATCTCCCATTCATTATAATTCTTCCTCCACCATATTTTTCTCCCTGTTGAACGCGTCATAGATACACGGAACCACAAACAGGGTCAGAAGCGTACCGTAAATCAGGCCTCCCTCGGTCACAATCGCCATCGGCTGCATCATTTCCGAACCGTCACCGAGTCCGAGCGCCATCGTGGACATCGACAGGATCGTCGTGAGCGCTGTCATTAAGATCGGGCGCAGACGCGTCTTTGCTGAATTTAAGATCGCCTCTTTTTTCGTCATGCCGCCCCTGCGGAGCTGGTTGATGTAATCCACCATAACGATACCGTTGTTGACGATAATTCCCGCAAGCATGACGAATCCGATCATTGCGACAACACTGATCTCATTTCCGGTGAAAAACAGGGCAAACAGACCTCCGGTAAACGCCAGCGGAATCGTGAACATGATGATGAACGGAGACAGGAATGACTGGAACTGTGCCACCATGATCAGATAGATAAATACGACCGCCAGAATCAGCATCAGGTACAGCTGCTGCATGGCATCCGCAATCATCTCATCCTCACCCGTCATCTCGATCGAGTATCCTTCCGGCAGATCTATTTTATTCAGTTCTTTCATCAGTGCGTTTGCGACAAGCGTGACGTTGTGTGTGTCATCCACACCTGCTGTGACGCTGATATAGCGCGTCTGGGAATCCCTGGATACTGCGTTTAAGCTGCTGCCAGCCTCAAACGTCGCAATCTCGGTAAGCGGAATCTCCTTTACCGTATCCCCGGTATCTTCTGTGTCTTCGATATCCTTGGCATCCCCTGTATCCTTGGTATCCTCCGACAGTTTTTCGTCCGTCTCTTTCTCCTCATCGCTACCTGTGCCGCTTAGCTGCGCCATCTTATCCTCGTAGGAAAACGTGAGATTCTTAATATCGTCGAGCGTCACATTCGCCTGCTCCTCGCTCCTTACATACACCTCGTAATCCTGCACGCCGGCAGAGATCGTCGTCACCGCGGTCTGGGACGCCAATTTTGCATAGACCAGCTGGAATACCTGTGCCGTTGTCATGCCGTATTCCGCTGCCTTTTCCTTGTCGACATGAATCGTGTAGGACTGCGTCGTATTATCCAGCCCGTCATCCACATCCACCGTTCCTTCCTGGGCTTCCACCACACCGGCCACTTTCCCTGCCAGTTCCTGGAGGGTGCCAAGGTCACTTCCCTTGATCTGCACCGTAATACCGCTTCCGAGGAAGGAACTCATATCCGACGCCGAATTGTCCGTGTCAACCTGACAGTCCATATCTTTGGTCAGCTCCGCAATCTGCGCTGTAATCTCTCCCGTCGTAACGGAGGAATCCTCCTCCAGAAGCAGATACATGGTCACACTGTCGCTGCTGCCTCCCATGGACATCAGAGCGCTGTCTCCTCCGGCGATCGCTCCGATCGTCTCCACGCCGTCAATGCCTGCAATTTTCTCTGTCACCTCATCTGCGCGCTCACAGAGCCCCTCAAACGTCAGTTTTTCGTCGTCTTTCGCCGCCACAGTCACGGTCAACTGATCGGTTTCCATATTCATATCCATGAAGGAAAATCCTCTGGAATACGCGGCAAGCGCACTTGTCACAAGCAGGACAGTCACACCGATGAACACGACCGGTTTGAACTTGAGTGCCAGTTCCAGAAGCTTCGCATATCCCTGCTGCACTTTTTCAAAGAAGGCGTGCCGCACCTCTTTGGGATTTTTAAGTAGTCCCGCCGCCATCATCGGCACAAACGTCAACGCCACGATGAGGCTGGCTGTCAATGTAAACGTAATTGTGAGTGCGATATCCACAAACAGCTGCCTCGTGATTCCCTCTGTGAACACAATCGGAACGAACACACACACCGTCGTTAAGGTCGATGCAATAATGGCTCCGGTCACGCCGCCGGCTCCCTCAACCGCCGCCTTTTTGATGGAATATCCCTCGCTCCGCAGGCGATAGATGTTCTCAATGACCACGATAGAGTTATCCACAAGCATACCGATGCCAAGCGCCAATCCCGACAACGAGATAATGTTTAAGGAAATATTGGAAAAATACATCAACACCACCGCAAAAATAACACTGAGCGGGATGGAGCATGCAATCACGAGTGTCGGCCGGATGTCTTTTAAAAACAGAATCAGCACGATGACGGACAGCAGCGCGCCCACGATCATATTTTCCAATACCGACTGCACAATGATATCGATATAAATTCCCTGATTCATCAAGATCGCCGTGTGAAGTGCGGGATTATCTGCCTCCATCGCCTTTAATTTCTGTTGGATCCGCTTTGTCACATCCCCGGTCGAGTACCCGGTCTGTTTTTCAATGGAAAGCATGATTGCGGGGTTTCCGTTTACCTTGGAATAAGACTCACCGGCGTTGTTCACCAGTTCCACTGCCGCCACATCGCTAAGGCAGACCGGCCCGATTCCGTCCAGACCAAGATCAATCAAAACCACCTGCTTTAATTCGTCCACGGAATCCAGCTTATCTCCCACACGCACCATGTAGCGGTTCTCGCCTTCCCCGACATAGCCTGCCGGCATGGAAAAATTCTGTGCCGCGAGCAGGTTACCAAGCATGTCGACCGTGAGAATCTGATTCAGATCCGCAGATTCCTTTGCGCTATCCTTTGCTGCATCCAGCTGGCTCTGTCCCTGCGCCAGCTGATTCTTTGCATCGGCAAGCTGCGCTGTCGCCTCGCTCAGCTGCAGGATTCCTTCAATCTGGCTTTTTGTCAGTTTTTCCGAGGCTTCATCTAACTGCAGCTTTCCGGCATCCACCTGTTTTTGCGCCTCCTGCATGGTCGCAATTCCCGTATTGATCTCGGCAAGCTTCTGCGTCATATCTGCGATTGCATAGGGCAGATCATCGAGTGTCTGTACTTTGATGCCAAGGCTCTCCAGCTGCTGTCCCCATGCGGCGATCGATTCATTGATTGTTGCAAGCTGTGCATTTGCCTGCTGCTCGATCTGTGCGCTGCCTGCCGCAATCGCCTCCTGCTGTTCCGGTGTCAGCATATTCTTCAGCGCTTCCAGCTGCTGTCTGGCTGCAATTCCATCATTATAAAGCTGCTGCAGTGCCGGAATTGCCTTCTCCATGATCTTTTTTGCCTCAGTCATCATGGTCATATTCGTCTTTAATTCTGATGCGCCGACATACGCCTGAATCTTTCCATTCTCAATCTGGTTTGCCGCAGCACTGACCTGGCTGGCAAGTTCGCGCTTGCCACTCTCCAGCTTTTTCTCGCCATTTTCCAGCTCTGCGGATGCATCATCCAGTTCCTTCTGCGCATCTGCAAACTGTTCCTCGATCTTTTCCTGAATCTTATCATTCAGAGCATCGATTTTCTCCTGATCCATCGTCACCTGCACGGATTCCTCGAGCACTCCGGTAGCACTTACCGAAGCCACACCCTCCACGCTCTCGAGTGCCGGTGAAAATTCATTTTCCACATAGGAGGACACCTCTGACTCATCCATGCCTTCCACGTCCGCCGACGCCACCATGACCGGCATCATATCCGGATCAATCTGCATAATCATCGGTTTTCCGACGCTGTCCGAGAAGCTTCCCTCCAGCTGGTCCAGCTTCTGCTGGATCTCAATCAGAATGGAATCCATGTTGGCGCTCTGCTCGTATTCCAGAATAACCATGGAATAGTTGTCGTACGATACGGAGCTCACGTTTTTGATGCTGGATGTCGTCGCCATGGAGGCTTCAACCGGTGCCGTCACATCCGTCTCAACCTCCTCCGGGCTCGCGCCCACATCCGTTGTAATTACCAGCGCATAGGGCAGGTTCATATCCGGCAGCAGATCAGTCGTCATTCTAGTAAATGACACCACTCCCAGAACGATCACCAGGATTACACCCACAATGACAGTGTACGGTCTTTTTACACTAAATTTTGAAATCACATCTGTATCCTCTCTTTGACTTTGTATTCCGTCCGACCAGTCGGTCGATTTTTGATATTTTTTATGCTGCGCGAGAATCTTTCGATTCTCCGCAGCATATCTGCGTTTGTCTATTCTGCTGTCTTACGATGCTTATTCTTCCTCATCGTCGTCATCCGCAATTGCCGCCGCTGTTCCGGCTACCGAAGAAGCCACCACAACCACGACCACAATTACAACCAGCAGCAATAAGATCCCCATAAAGATCAAAAAACCCGTCTCTGTCATTCTCCTTCTCCTCGTCTTTCTGTCAGCAGATGCCGCACATCCCGCCGCACCTCTTCCGGCATAATCTCACTCCTAATGCAAGTATAGCATATTTACACCCGCATGAAAAGTCCTTTATCCGGCCTGTTTTGTGAAGAACTTCTGTGTGAATTCCGCCCTGCTGCAAGGTTTTCCGAACAGAAACCCCTGTATATAATCCGGCTCTGTCTGTTTTGCCTTTGTAAGTTCGCCCTCTGTCTCGATTCCCTCAACGCATACGTGAAGCCCCAGACTGTGGGACATCTCCACGATATGATTTAAAAGCCGGTACTCATATTCACGGTTCAGCGCTTTTAATGTGAACGACCGGTCAATCTTAATATATGCAGGCTTTAAATCGCTTAAACAACGCAGGTTGGAATATCCTGTGCCAAAATCATCCAGTGCCAGCAATACACCGTATTCTTTGAGTCCGTTCCAGACTTTGTCAAAGCGCTCATTCTCCTCCAGATAACCGCTCTCTGTCAGCTCGATGCAGACACTCGACGGCTTGACTCCGAACTCATCAACAATCCTGCGCACATCCGTGAGAACACGGCTCTTTAACACCTGCACATAGGACAGGTTAACATTCACCTTGAACTCCGGAAGAATCTTCTGCCATTCCCTGCATGCATCCAGCGCCTGGCGCAGCACCCACCTGCCGACCGGAATAATCAGACCGGATTCTTCGAGAATCGGGATAAATTCGCCGGGCGATACCATCCCACCCTCCGGTGAATGGAAGCGGAGCAGCGTCTCCGCCCCGGTCAGTTCACCGTTTGCAGCATTTACCAACGGCTGGAAATATGCCTCAAATCCCTCAAATCCATTATTTACCGCATGATGCAGCTGCCGCAGCAGTGTGCGGCTTTTCAGATAATCTTCGTACTCCTTCTGTTCAAATACATAGCAGCTGTTTTTCCCGCGCTCCTTCGCCTGACTGAGTGCGAATTCGGAAAGCTTCATGGCGTTTTCAAAAGAATTGTCCACATCGCCGTTCTCCACGATACCGCCAGATACCGTATACACTGCTTTGTACTGATTCTGCTCGATGAATGCATAGATGGATTTTTTGATCTCATGGAAGAGCTTTTCCGCCGTCTCCACACTGCCACCGGAAAAATCCACAACTGCGAACTCATCCGCCACAATATGGAACAGGCTCTGTTCCGGGCCTATATTTTCCTCAATACACTGTGCCGTTCTTCTTAAAATATAATCTCCGTATTCGTTGCCGTGGCTCTCGTTGATGTTCTTGAAATCATCGATGCCGATTCTGAGCAAAAATCCCTGTGGCAGCTTTGGACTGCGGCTCTCATAAAAAATCTTCAGACTATATTCTCCCAACAGGCCGCTGACATTGTCCGCCTTCTGTTTTGCCCCGATCTCATTGATGCAGCCCACAAGGTATCTGGGTGATCCATCCTCCGGATCGCTCAATACTCTGCCCCTGCAGTTGATCCAGATCGTTTCATGATTCTTCCCCATCCAGCGATAGTGCAGATTGTGGAATACTTTCCTGCCCGTGGAGAGAAGCTCCAGCTCTACCAGCAGCAAATCAAGATCATCCGGATATACAACCTGTCTGTGCATTTCCACTACATTGTGAAAATGATCTGCCGGCAGACAAAAACGCTTCACCGCATTCGGTGAAATCTGGTAATAATCTTCCTTAAAATCACACACATACAAGTAATCATCCATACAAGGGCTTAAAAGCCCTACCATATCAACCATTTGTTCCGTCGTAAAATGCGCCACTTCCGCCTTCATCTTAGCACCCCCAGATCCCGCATCTATCGTACTTTAGTCTTACTCCATACTACATAATTTTCTGAAAAAAGTCAATCACAGGGCAGAATATCTGCACAACAGATACCGGGATGTTGACGATGTCTCCACAAAATAAGGCTGTCACGCGAACGGACGGCTATGTCATATATTACACTGAAAAAATCGGAAAGGACAACGTTCCAGATCAAACCCGGAGCGTGGACATTCGGAGCGCAAAATACGGAATTTCTAATTCTGCCGTGTTTGCCATCTGCGATGATCCGTGTCTTTCCAAGTTTTGAACACTCCACGAGGAGATGTTCGCAAGCCGCAGACAATTTTAGAACTTTCGTGTGTGCCTTGTGGCACGCTAGGAAGTTCGCTCATTGTCTGCAGTTTGTCGGACACCTCCTGTGGATTGTCAAAACGTGGCAAAGACACAGAATGAGATGAAAAACACGGCAGAAAAGAATTTCACGTATTTTGCTCCAACGAATGTTCACGCCCGGGTTCATCCGGAACTTGAGCCTTCCCGTCTTTTAACAGTTGCAGCTTATCACAATGCCATCGTTCCGTGTGACTGCCACATTTTTTAACCCTTCACACTTCCGAGGGCAACGCCCTGCACGATGTGTTTGGAGAGGATCAGGTATACGACGATAACCGGGAATATGGAGAACGCGATCATGACGTACACCTGCCCCATATCGAACTTCAGCCAGTCTGCCGCACGAAGCTGCGCGATCAGGATTGGGAGGGTTTTCTTCTTGTCATCGTGTAAGATCAATGCCGGTGTAAAGTAATTGTTCCAGCTGCTTACGAATGTGAAGATGGCCTGAACCGCAATCGCCGGTTTCATCAGTGGAAGTACGATCTGATTAAAGGTATGGAACTCGCCGGAGCCGTCGATACGCGCCGCCTCGATGAGGGACAGCGGCAGGGCGCTTTCCATGTACTGTTTCATGTAGAAAAATGTAACCGGTGCAGCGATCGTCGGCACAATCAGAGGAATAAAAGAATCCTCCAGGTGCATCTTTCCGACCAGCTGTACAAATCCGAGTGCCGTTACCTGTGTCGGGATCATCATGATCATCAGGATGAACGGATAGATGAACTTTTTCAGCCCAAAATCATATGCGTGGATTGCGTAAGCCGTCATGGTCGAGAAATAAACGGAAACCAGTGCGCTTAAGCCTGCTACGATAATACTGTTTAACATACCGTTCCATACCGGAAGTGTTCCCGCGAGCAGATTCTTCCAGTTCTCCAGAAGATGCGAGCTCGGTGCCAGTGTGAATCCGGACTGCAGCTGTCCGTTTGATCTCGTTGCATTCACAAACAGGATGTAGAACCAGAACAGACAGAAAAACGAAATAATCGTCAATACCACATATGCAATGGCTCTTCTTGTATGAATATTCATTCCTTTATGTACTTCTCTTGTTTCCATACAGCTCACCCCTTTCTCTTGTCATTGCCGGTAATCTTAAATACTACAAGACTTAATACACCGGTGATGAAGAACAATACAACTGACAACGCACCCGCCATACCATAGTTCTTACTGTACAGATGCTTATTCAAGAACATAATCAGCGTCATGGAGGAACGCATCGGATCTCCGGTTCCATTTGTCAAAATCTGCGGCACATCGAACAGCTGTAAACCGCCGATGAGAGAAGTAATCAGCACATATACCAAAATCGGGCGCAGCAGCGGCAACGTAATCTTGAAGAATACCTGCATGGAAGTCGCCCCGTCTACCTCGGCAGCCTCAAAGAGTGAGGTATCGATTCCCATCATTCCTGCCATGAGAAGGATTGTCGTATTGCCGAACCACATCAGGCAATTCATGAATGCAACCAGTCCTCTTGTGCTTCCAACATTGGAAAGGAATTTGTAAGGTGTATCGATAAAGCCAATCTGCATAAGCAGTGAGTTGATAGGACCGCTGTCGGAAAACAATGTGAAGAACAACATGGCAAATGCAGATGCCATAATCAGGTTCGGCAGATACATGACCGTCTTAAAGAACCGCTGTCCCTTTAACTTCAGACTCACATCCGAGAACCATGCGCCCAAAAGCAGTGACAGAAAGATCTGCGGAATGAAACACATAATCCACATCACCATGGTATTCTTGGCATAAACCCAGATGTCTCCGTCTGAAAACAGCTTTTTATAGTTTGCAAGTCCGACAAAATTCGGTCCGATCTGTGTCAGGCCCGACAGATAATTCTCAAAGAAACTGTTGTAAATGGTTGTTACCATCGGAATCAACTGAAAAATCACATACACGATAATAAATGGAAGTAAAAAGATATAGCCCCATTTATTATACCGAACGGCTTTTGACTTCTTTTTCATAGCATTTGCCCCCTTCTTTTATAATTGCCGGATACGCGTTCCGGCTGGTCTTCCGCTCCCGGAGATCCATCGGAACCCCTATCCTTTGTATACAGAGCTCACAGCAGCCCTTCCTTTTTTGCAGACCTGCTGTCAGCTCTGCATTTCTACACAGATTACCTGTATTTTGGCATAGAATGAGCCACACCCGCCTTCCTGATGGCCGGCAGGCGTGGCTCCTGTCATTCTATCCTTCGCATCTTTTTCTGGCATCCATCGATGCGTCAGCTATTGATGCTCATTCTCTCAGTTGCTGAGATTACAGTTCCACGATTAGTGTGTCAGTTCCGGATATTTCTCCTCTACTGCCTTGTAGAACAGATCCAGTGCCTCATCCTTCGTTGCGTTGCCCTCGAAGTAGTTCTTCATTGCGTTCTGGAACTCCTCGTTGCAGCCCTGGTCATATGCGGAAAGGTTGCTTAAGTCAAGACCGTCAACACCTGCGCAGTACATAGCTAACGGATTCTGTCCGCCTAATACCTTGCTGGAGTAGCTGGTGTCTTCTGCCATAGCTTCCATTGTGGTCTTGTTGTTTACAAAGTCATCATCTGCAACAACGATATCCTTCATGATATCAGCGTTGGTTGTCATCTGAAGCATGATATCTTTTACAAGGCTTGGGTTATCTGTTCCGTTTGCTGCACAGATCCATGTACCACCCCAGAAGAATCCCTGCGGTCCCTGTGTTGCGCCCCATCCGCCGAGGTTTGCGATACTGCCTTCGTCCTCAGCTGCCATGGAGAAGTTTACTAACCAGGCCGGTCCAAAGTAGCAGAATACCTTACCGTCTGGATAGAAGCCTTTCTTCCAGTCATCGCTCCAAAGCTCTGCTGTGCTGGTCTCGCCTGCATCTACAAGCTCCTTGGAATCGTCAACCCATTTCATGATGTTGTCATCGATCGTGATCTTGCCGTCTGTAACCCACTTGGAAGATACGTTGTTAGAGTATACACGGTAAGAATCGTTTGCGGAAGATGTGATCTTGTAACCGGCATCTTTTAATTTTGCTGCTGTGTCATTGAAAGTATCCCAGTCTTTTACATATTCCTGTACATCTGCAGGATCATCGGATCCGAGAACTTCCTTTGCTGCTTCGCGGTTGTAGAATAATACGCCCGGGCAGCCCTGCCACGATACACCCTTTAATACGCCGTTGGAATCGGTAACGATATCCTTGGTGTACTGATACTGATCTGCCAGATCTGCATCTGTGATGCCGAGATCCTTCACAGCCATCGTGTAATCGGTATCTACATATTTCAATGCGTAATCAGCCTCTACAAGGAACAGATCGATCTTGTCATCAGCTGCTGCATCTGCCTGCTTTAATAAGGTAGCATCCAGGTTATTCTGGTATGCGTTGTCATCGTTCGGTGTGATGTTCCATTTTACGGTTACATCACCGATGGTTCCTGTGGTTCCGTCTACGATGGTGTAGCCCGGATAATGATCTTCCAGTCTGGACTTAAACTCCTCATTCCAGCAGTAGATATTCAATACTTTTCCCTCATCAGAAGTACCTGTCTCTGCGTCTGTACCTGCTGTCTCTGTTACCGGCGCAGTGTCTTCTTTTGCTGTGTCATTGGATTTCTCTGCTGTGCTGCTGTTTGCTGTATTTCCTCCACAGCCTGCCAGTAAAGCTGTCCCCATTGCTGCCACAAGCATCATACTTACGATTCTTCGTTTCATTTACTTTTCCTCCCTTTTTATAAGCACCTTTGGAACACTTTATCTTTTGTGTTCCTGTCTTGTTTACAAGTGATATATTACCGGATTTCAGCTCTGCATTATATTAAATCACTTGAAAAAATATCAGATTCATGACATAATAATGCGAAAATAAAAAACAGGAGTAATGCTATGGAACTTTCAAAAGAATGGTATCACACAGAATTAACCAACAGTGAATACGATATGCTGCACCGTTCCCCGACTGTTGAATATTCTTTTTACAATGCAGTCAAAACCGGTGACATGGATTCTGTGATACGAAACTGTAAGGAAGATGCCTTCATCGACTTAAAGGGTACCGGTGTCCTTTCCCGTAATCCGCTTACAAATATTAAATATCATTTTGTTGTCACTGCTGCCCTGCTCACAAGATACTGCATCGACGGCGGACTCGAACCGGAAC
>ERZ779892.3213-NODE-3213-length-11776-cov-2.983534_pt1 | contig 11776 bp, 11 predicted proteins | sample MGYA00511552_ERZ779892 | MGnify/ENA primary metagenome ERZ779892 (study PRJEB29588, sample SAMEA2154561) | human gut metagenome | biome: human gut; feature: human-associated habitat; material: faeces | place: Denmark | collected 2008/2010 ... | reverse complement strand
AACAACATTTCCAGCTGCTGTTGCAACAGAACTATTTACCTTATCCAGTAATACTTTTGTTTTTCCTTTTCCCTTTTCTCCACATATGATTTCAATCATGGCACATCCTCCTGGCAATTATAATATTGTAAAATTACATAAAAAATTGTTATCTGTTGATATAATTATAGTCTATATGCACATGAAATACAATCACTATTTCGCAAAGGTTGAAAGAATCTCATTCATAAGCGTATACATGGAAGAACGTGAGTCTCCCTTATATACAATACTGATAATATCCTGGCCCTTTTTATTCTGGGAATAAAGAACAAGACAATATCCAGCGGCATTTGTCGTACCTGTCTTTCCGCCGATCACCGTTATTCCATCTGGAGATTGTGTCTCTCCCTTAAGATACTGATTGGTATTTGTCCATGTCTTAGAAACCGTGTTTCCATTGGCATCCGCATAAGAGACATCAATGGAATCTGTCTTTATGATATCTACAAAATCCTGAAGTTTTATCGCTTCCTGAAAAATCAGATACATATCATAGACACAGGTGTAATGGTTCTCATCCGGAAGGCCGTTCGGATTGACAAAATGGGACCTTGTCGCCCCCATTGCTGCCGCCTCCTGATTCATCAGAGCCGCAAACGAATCGACATCTCCCGATATGTATTCCGCAATGGCAACTGCGGCGTCGTTCCCGCTGCGCAGCATCAGACCGTATAGTAAATCCCGAAGCCGGATCACGTCGCCGGCTTTTAAATTGCAGACGGAAGAGTCGGATGCCTGATTGACGGCGTTCTCGCTGACCGTCACCATAGCGTCCAGATCATCACAATATTTTAAGGCAATGTACGCCGTCAGAATCTTTGTGGTGCTGGCGGGATAGAGCCGCTCATACAGATTCTTGGCATACACTACGGTATTTGTCTCAAGATTAAACGTGCCTGCGCCCTCTGCCACCTGGGAATCCGTGGAATCCGTTCCGATCGCCACATCTTCCGAAACGCAGAGATCACTCGCAAAATAAGACTTTGCCTCTGCGGTGCCATTCGAGGACAACCCGAAATCCGCTGCGGTTGCATACACGTCATAGGGCTGTTCGATGGCAGCTGACGTCTTACCGCATCCGCTGACGCAGGAAACGGCAATCAGAAGGGACAGACAGATCCATTTATTTATACATTTCACGCCACTCTAAGTCTCCTCTGTCCAGTGATTTGATTAACAACTCGGCCGTTGCCAGATTGGTTGCAAGCGGAATATTGTGGGTATCACAGATGCGCACAACCGTATTGACATCCGGCTCATGGGACTTCGGAGTCAGGGGATCGCGCAGAAAGATCACAAGGTCGATCTCATTGTGTTCGATCTGTGCTCCGAGCTGCTGTACGCCGCCTAAATGTCCAGCCAGATATTTGTGGACGTTTAAGTTGGTGACCTCCTCGATCAGTCTCCCTGTCGTTCCTGTTGCATAAAGTTCGTTTTTACATAAAATTCCACGATAAGCAATGCAGAAATTCTGCATGAGTTTTTTCTTTGAGTCATGTGCAATCAATCCGATGTTCATAATTTAAGTCCCCCCTGTTAATATTTTTTCGGCTGCAGACCTACATTAAGAACAAGCCCTATACCGATATATAATGACCATAGCGACGTAAGCCCATAGCTGACAAACGGGAGCGTAACACCGGTATTCGGCAGTAATCCCGTCGCTACACAGATATTGACGATACTCTGAAATCCAATCAATGCCGCCATGCCGCAGCAGATCAGTCTGCCCGCCGCATCTTTTGCTTTTCTAGCAATAAATATACACTCAATCGTAATGAAAAGCAAGAGAATTATAATGGTGACCGTTCCCACAAAGCCCATTTCTTCCCCCGCTACGGCGAAAATAAAGTCGTTCTGCGGCTCTAGTATAAACTTGCCGTTTTTTACGGAGGTAGGATCGGTATTGCCGAGTCCTTTTCCCCACAAAAGGCCGGAACCGATCGCCATGATAGAGTTCTGCTGCTGGTAGGCAATATCCGGATATTTATCCGGATAAAGCCATCCCATAATACGTCCGAGCTGATAGCTGTGTATAAACGGAAACTTATCCTGAATGATTAACGTCAATACGATAAAAAAGGTCGGAACGCACACGGCCAGCACGCCCACCACGATCTTATAACTGAGCCCAGCGGCAAACAGCATTGCCGCAAAAACGAGCGCCAGAACGATGGTCGTGGAAAGATTGGGCTGCGCCAGAATAAGGGCAAGCGGAATGCCGATCAGCACAAAAGATCCGAACAGCACCCGCGGGGAATTTATTTTTTCCTCGTGCCGCATAAAATAGTAAGCCAGAAAAAGGATCATCAGAATCTTAACCAGTTCGGACGGCTGGAACTGAAATCCGCCGATCTTAAACCAGCGCTGCGCCCCCTTGCTCTGCTCTCCTGCCACAATGACAAGCCCCAGAAGACCGACGGCGCCCAGATAGATCAGCCAGGAAAAACGCAGTATAAAATTATAATCAATATAGGATACCAGAAGCATAATGATGATCCCGGATACCATACCGATGATCTGCTTTTTCTGGTCGCCCGGGCTTGCACTTCCCACCAGCGCCACACCGATGGTATTTAAGATCACCACCAGTGCAATCAATATGAACTTGTAATTCTTTAGTTTGTATTGTTTGAACATATGTAATCCTTAAGTATGATTTTAATTTCAACGTTTTCGGGTTCAATATCGACATATCTGGTAACGATTTCGCCAATTTCGTGGCGGATCTGCGCCAGGGTCTCGTCATCCAGCTGTTTCCTGCGGCTGTCGATCATCAGCTTCAGCCGCTCTTTTGCAACACCCTTGCTTCTATGACACATCCTACACCAGCTTTCCGGCATGATTCCGCCAGAAGAATCTGGAGAACATCCCTTTGTGATGAAGATAATCCGGTATTGCGACTTCCATGCCGGCAATCCGGCGTGCAATATTCTGGTAACAGGTGTCGGAAACCGTATGCTTCCCGATCACCGGTTCCCCGTGGTTCTGGCTGATGATAATCTCCTCGTCTTCCAGAACAACACCCAGAAGCTCCGCTTCCAGAAGCTCACAGATATCCGGAATATCGAGCATGTTGCCGTCACGCACCATCTGTCTGCGGTAACCGTTGACCAGCAGATCGATCCGGGGCACCTTTTTCCGGTGCAGAAGCTGGATTACACAGTCCGCATCGTGAATCGCCGCAATCTGCGGCGTTGTGACCACAATAATGCGGTCGGAATCCGCCGTCGCCAGCTTAAAACCGCCGTCAATTCCCGCCGGACTGTCAATCAGAACGTAATCAAATTCTTTTCGCAGGTCCGACAGCAGATTTTTCATTTGTTTTTCATTCAGATTGTTTTTGGAGTCACCGGAGCACGAAGACGGTATGATCCAGAGATTCGGATACCGCTTGTCCCGGATCAGCGCCTGCTTAACGCGGCATCTCCCGGTCAGGACATCGACCAGATTATAGAGGATCCGGTTTTCCAGTCCCATGACTACATCGAGGTTCCTTAAGCCGATATCGGTGTCTACCAATACCACCTTTTTATCTAACAGTGAAAGTCCCGCACCGACGTTAGCTGTTGTAGTCGTCTTGCCAACGCCGCCTTTTCCTGAGGTAAACGTAATTACTTCACCCATGGAAGACCTCCTGTTTTTATAGTCTTTACGAGAAAGACCTTATATTAATAATACCGTCACAGAGGAAAGCCATTTTCGCCTGTGTGGTCTTATTACGCTTGGAAAAGATGGAATTTTTTGCTTTTTCCATCGGACTGCCGTAAACGCCGGCAATGTTATACTGCTCGGGCAGGAAAGAAAGCGCCGTGATCGTGGCATTGGTATTGCCGCTCATTCCGGCAAAGGCGCTTCCCGAGAGTTCGCCGAGCACCACGATATCCGATTGGGATACCACCACCGCTCCCTGCGGGACATCACCGATGATGACGATGCTCTCCTCGGTCTCAAGGCGCTCTCCCGGCAGAAGGGAGCCACGGTAAAAGCAGCCGCGGCTCTGTCTTCTCGCCTCTTTCTCTTCGTTTGTCTGCTGCATCTCGCGGCATTTCTGTTCGATCACCGCATCACGGATCTCATCACTGTCTAAAATACACAGGATTTTGACTCTGGTCTGTTCCATGATGGCGTCTACGACCTGGTATTTTTCTTCATCGCTTAATTCTCTGCCCTCAAAAGAGATGGCAAACGATGCGTTCGCGAAAAAGCGCTCCGCCTCCGTAAATTTGTGAAGAATTTCTGTGAGCAGTTCCGGAAACGGCATCGATGCATCCAGCACCAGATTGATTCCGTTTTTACTGCTTTTGATAATGACTGCCTGACTCATTGTCTGCGCCTTTCTCTCTTAATCACTGATCTCGTTGGATGAAGAATTGCCGTTTGCAGCCTGACCGTTTAACAGTTCATCTTCATTCTCGACATTAAAGTAGTAGGCAAATACATTCCGGGCGAATTTCGCCGCATTGTGAGAGGTATAACCGTATGCGATACGCGTCGCGATCGAGATTTCCGGATCGTCGTAAGGCGCATATCCCACAAATAATGCGTGGTTCGGCCGCTTTAAATTCTGCTGTGCCGTACCGGTTTTTCCGGCTGCCTCGATCGGAAAACCGTCAAACTCTTTTGTATTCTCCACCACCATGCGCATACCGGAATGGATGGCATTCCACTCTTCCGTATCAAGCACGTCGATCTGATTGCGCACCTGCGGCTCAAATGTCTGTAACACATTTCCGTCGGAATCCTCCAGGCGGTTCAACAGTGTATACTGGTAGACGGTTCCCTCATTGGCGACGGCTGTCACATATCTGGCAAGCTGTACCGTGGTGTAGTTGTTATTACTCTGTCCGATAGCGGCCATGACCGGGAATTCATTGGCGATCTGCGGCGCCGCTTCCTCGATCTCGATTCCGGTGCGTTCGTTTAAACCGAAGAGGCTCGCGTATTTCTGAAGCTTTTCAATGCCGAGCGAATCGTTATATGCCGTGGAATAATTGTTCGTGGCAAGCCGGTATCCTACCTCGTAGAAATAGTAGTTACAGGAATCACGAAGCGCTTCGGAGACATTGATCTCCCCGTGGGTTCCGCCGTTGGATGAAAAAATCCAGCATTTTGGATGGTTGCTTACGTTCTCATAGACGCCGAGATCACGGATGCGCTCCCCGATTGTGATGCTGCCCTCCGCCAGACCTGCCGTGGAGGTTACCATCTTGAAGGTAGATCCCGGTGCGGTCTCCTGCTGGGTCGCGTAATTGTACTGCGGGAGTGATTTGTCATCCTGCAGACTGTTAAAGTATTCGGTGTCGACGTTGTTTGCCAGACGGTTGCTGTCATATCCCGGGTAGGTGACAAGCGCTAACACCTCTCCTGTCTTGGTATTCGTGACCACACACGATCCCGAGCACGGATCCAATGCCAGCTGGGCTGGTGTGATCTCCAGATTCTGTATCTTTTCCTTTAAGAACGATACCGCTGTCACAGAGCCGTTGTTTAACGCTGCAATCTCTTCCTCGTTGTACGGAAGCACGCCCTGGTCGAATAGAATCAGACAGAGCTGTGTCCCGGAAATCTGCCCGCCGGTAATCAGATATTCATAAATGATCTTGGAAAAATCTTTTTCATAGAAAAGCTCTTCCAGAATATAATTACACAGGGCATCATATATTTCCGTGGAATCCGAGTATTTTTCATCCACCGTAAACTGGGTAATGTCAATCCAGTTCTGGGCAATGGCGTGATTCAGATAATCTTTCGGACTGCACTCCCCCTGCTGCCACTGCTGGTAGACCTCATCGGAAGTATCGATGTTGCTGTCGGCAAGAATATTATTTTTGCGGAGTCTCCGGATAATATAAGTGAAATAATCCTGCTCCTCCTCGCTGAGATCCTTAAAATCCGTCGGCGTGCTGCCGGTAAGCTGCTCTCTCAACTGGCTTTTTACCACATCCTGCCGTGCGGAAAAAATGGCGGATACCGACTGCTCCGCCGTCGATGCGTCGGTACTGTCAAAGTGTGAGAGATCGATGACGTTGTTATTGATTAACGCAAAGTAGACATCTGTGATCGGGATCGGAATATCGGAAGAAGGATTATCAATATTGGAATATACGATTCCCGCAATCTCCTGCTCCAAAAGATTGTATACCGCAATCTGCAGATCACTGTCCAATGACAGGTACAGGTTATTCCCGGCCTTGGACTCCTTGCGGTCAATCACCTCGATGGCTTTTCCGAGATAGTCGACATACAGCTTTTCGTAGCCTTTTTCACCCTTTAAGTAGGAATCCATATACTGCTCAATGCCGCCCTTGCCGACGACATCGTTGGTGGTATAACTGTCATCCGTCTCGGATAATTTGGCGTATTCCTCGGAAGAAATTTTACCGGTGTATCCGAGAATGGAGGCAAAATATTCGCTGTTATTGTACTTGCGGATGGTGTCATCCATCACCTCAACGCCCTGCAGCTCCTGTGCGTGCTCGCTGATGTACGCCACGGATTCTTCGGATACGTTGGTCGCAATCGTGGTTGCGATATATTTCTGGTAGGCATTCTGCGCCATGGCAAAACGCACGATCGTGATCTTGAACGCCATCTCGTCGCTGTAGCTGTCGTCGATGCCGTAACAGTCGTTGCGGAGATAGTCCATAACCTGATCCACGGTCGCCTGGGAGGTGTCGTAGCCAAGCTTTTTGTTCATGCCGAGATCATCGTAGCTGCTCTCGCCGTAAACATCCGCCAGGAAACGTTTTAACGAGGTACCTGTGACATTGAATTCGTAGGTACCCTCTCCGGTGCGGTCAATCTTAAAATCATCGGTGATCGCATCGCCGTTTTTCTCCAGTGCAGTGATAACCTGGGCAATCTCGGCGTTTAACGATTCGTTTTTCTTATCGGTGCTGCTGTAACTGCCGTTGTCCTCGATGGTGATCGAATAAGCCAGCTCATTGTATGCGAGCAGTTCGCCGTTGCGGTCGTAGATATTGCCGCGCGTACTGTTCAAGGTCCGCTCTTTTACGATCTTTAAGGTGTAGTTGTCCTGATATTTCTCGCCCTTTACGATCTGCAGGTAGAACACGCGCCACAAAAGCACACCGAACAGCACCGTCATAAGAACGGCAGCAACGGCAAGTCTCGATTTAAAAAACATGCGGAAAACTTCTTTTATATTCTCAAACAAACTTACTTGCACTCCTTTTTTCCAATATCTCAAGCCGCTGGTTGACTTTCAGGATAATCACATACAAAAAGATCGTAATCAGCATGGTGTAGACAAGTTCCGGCAACATGATGTTCCACAGATAATATTGAAAATGATAACGATTGCGGAACAAAAACAAGAAAAAGTAGATCAACAGATTGCATCCCAGATCACTGCCGGCAATCAAAAGCATGGGCAGCTTTAAGTCTTCCGGGTAAAACATTTTGCGGAAACAGCCGTTGATGTAGCCGATATACATATAGAGCAGCGCATAAAATCCAAGAATTCCGCTGCCGAAGATATCAAGCAGAAGCCCACAGGCAAAACCGATATACATTCCTTCCTTTTTCCCACGCATAAACCCGAAGGACGACACGACGATAATCAGAAGGTTCGGCGAGATCGATGCGAAAGACAATGCCTGAAACAGCGTGGTCTGAAGCAGGAAACAGATTGCAATGATAATAAACACATTTACTTTTCTTCTCATAATATGAATCCTACTCCCCGGCTGACTGCTTCTTGTCCAGAATGACAAGAACCTCTTCGATATGCTCAAAATCCACTGCCGGCGTGATCGTGCCGGATTTGGTAAGGTTGTTGGAATCCGTCGAAAGACTGCTGATGTAGCCGATTAAGATTCCCTGCTGATATTTATCTGAAATGTAGGACGTGACAACAGGGTCGCCAACCGCCACTTTATTGTCGCTGTCATTCAAATTGGAAAACTCGATGACCATGTTCTCATTCATGTTCTGGAGACTTCCGTTTACGATCAGGTTGTCGGAGGTTGTCGTCACCATACCGCTGATCTGCGCCGTATCGTTGATAATGGAAGTGACTTTGGCATAATTCGGACCGACGTCCGTGACAATGCCGACAAGTCCGCTGCCGGCGATCACATTCATGTCGACTTCAATTCCGTCGTCGGTTCCCTTGTCGATCGTGAAATAGGAAAACCAGTTCCCGCTGCTCTTGCCGATGACATTGGCAGCCACCTTCTCATAGCTCGGGTATTTCTGGTCCAGTGCCAGAAGCTCGCGCAGATTCTCAAGCTCATACTGCTCCAGATTGTTGGTATTCAATTCGGAGGTAAGCTCATCCACCTGCTTTTTGAGCGCATCGTTTTCCGCCATGACATCGCTTAAATTTTTAAGATTGTCGGCTTTCTCCGTAATCCATGCGCCGACCGTGTTGATCCCGCGCTGCATGGGAACAAACACATAACCGGCAACCGCGTTGAGCGGACCGCCGGAGATATTGAGCGTAAAGCTGGTAATCATGGCTGCCACGCAGACAACGGTCAGAATCAGCAATATGTACTTGGCAGGCAAAACAATTTTGGGTTTCCGTTTCATAATTTCCTCTATAACAATATCTTATTCTTCATACTGAATGCCAGATGCTTAAACTTGGCATCGGATACGATCTTTAAGAGTCCGCGCACCACACACTCCTCCGGCTCCTCGCAGGTATTGATCTCGATTCCTGTAATATCGCGGAACAGCTGATCCAGATCATGAATCTGGGAGCTTCCTCCCGTGATATAGATGCCGGAATGAATAATGTCTCTTGCAAGTTCAGGCGGCGTCTTCTCCAGGATCATTTTGATGGAATTGCAGATCGTGTTGAGGTTGTCCTTGATCGCCTCATAGACAACAGCTCCCGACATCTCCATCTCAATCGGCAGACCACTCACCACGTCGCGTCCGACAACCACCATGGTCTGGGTGTTGCCCGGGATACCGCTTCCGAGGGTCTCCTTCATGCTCTGCGCGGTCTTCTGTCCGATGACAAGATTGTACTTGCGCTTCACATAAGTGATAATGGATTCGTCGATCTTGTTGCCGCCGGAATGTAACAGATCACTTAAGACCAGTCCGCCCAGCGAGATGACGGAAATCTCTGTGGTATCCGCACCGATGTCCACCACCATAATACCGGTCGGCTCGTTGACGTTTAGACCGAGACCGACGGCATCCGCGATCGGCTTCTCACATAACAGCACACTCTTTGGCTTTAATTTGCTCTTGTAGAACATGTCGAAAAATGCACGCTTCTCCACGTCCGTAATATCTGTTGGAACAGCAACAATGAATTCCGCTCCGCGCAGCTTGCCCTTGGCGTGGGCCTCCAGATAAGTCTGAAGCATTACCTGAAGATTATTAAAATCCGCAATCACGCCTCCCACAACCGGGAATGTCACCTGAATCGTTTCCGGCGCCTTCTCATACATTGCATAAGCGTCATCACCGTAGGCATACATCTCATTCTTATTCACCAGAGCGATGGTGTTCTTCTCGTTCATAATCTTGTTGGACGCCTTACAATAAATCTTCATATTGCAGGTACCAAGGTCAATACCATACACGTTATTCGTCATTGTTCTCTCCCTTTATTGTATTCTTTTGCATTCTCTGTAGCTGTAGTACGTGCGGTCACCGATAATAATGTGATCCACAAGAGGGATGCCAAGAAGCGCTCCGCATTCCGCCACTCTCTTTGTCACTGCATCGTCCTCCGCCGAAGGGGAGGGATCACCGCTGGGATGATTGTGCATCAGCACAATCTGAATCGCACTTTTGTCCAATGCAGCGAGAAAAATCTCGCGCGGTGAGACAAGTGCAGCCGTCGCACTACCGACAGACATCATAACCTTCTCCAGCAGGCGGCATTTGGCGTCAAAGAGAAGCACCATCGTACGCTCTCTGCTCTCATGCCGCATATCCTCCATGTAATAACTTGCAATGGAGCCCGGATCGCCAAGACAGATGCGCTCTTTATAGCGCGTCTTCGCCATCCGTTTGGATAATTCTGCAATGCATTTTAACTGGATCGCCTTCACCTGTCCGATTCCGGGAATCTTCTGCATATCCTGAACAGATAACGTGTAGAGATTCAACAGATCGTGTCCGTCCTGCCGCAGCAATTCCTGCGCCACTTCCACAGAACGCGTCCCGCGCGTCCCTGAACGTATGATGACGGCAATCAGCTCCGCATCGCTTAAGGATTCGACCCCGGATATTAAAAACTTCTCATATGGCTTCTCCGAGTCCGGCAGTTCCTTAACCGTTGTAAAATGATGATTCATAAAGATTTCCCGTCTCTCCCCGGCAATTCCCTATGATGGTTTGTAGAATTTATGTCAACCAATTACGGGACAAAAACTTACATCATATTTTAGCATAACGCATCCAGATTCACAAGTTTTCGTTCCTTAAGTTTTTGTAAAGATTTGAGAATGCCCAGTTTTGCGTGATACCAGGTCAGTCCGCCCTGGAAATAAACGGCATATGGAGGCTTGATCGGACCGTCTGCACTCAGCTCAATGGATGATCCCTGTACAAAAGCACCTGCCGCCATGATGACATCGCTGTCATAGCCCGGCATTGCCCACGGTTCCGGCGTTACATAGCTGTCGACCGGTGCCGCCGCCTGAATTCCCTCACAGAATGCAATCAGTGCATCCGGATTGTGGAATGCGACCGCCTGAATGATATCGTGACGGCTCTCACTTCCGTTCGGAACAACCTCAAATCCAAGTTTTTCGTAAATATTTGCCGCGAAGATCGCACCCTTTAATGCGCCGCTCACCACGGTCGGTGCAAGGAAAAATCCCTGATAAAAAGACTGGATGACACCTAAGGATGCACCGACTTCTTTTCCGAGTCCCGGAGAGGTCAGACGGTAAGCAGCATTTTCGACACATTCTTTTTTCCCGACAATATATCCGCCAATCGGCGCAAGTCCGCCGCCCGGGTTTTTAATCAGAGAACCAACGATCATGTCCGCTCCGACTTCAAGCGGTTCCTGCTCTTCGACAAATTCACCGTAACAGTTGTCAACTATACAAATAGTTTCAGGCGAAATTTCCTTTACAAATTCTATAAGTGCGCCTATATCCTTTGCACTGTATGTCGGACGCCAGCCGTAACCCTTTGAACGCTGTATTGTAACGGCTTTTACATTCATATGAGTAAGAGTAAATTTAATCTGTTCAAGGTCAGGTGTTCCGTCATGCTTTAAATCAATCTGAACATATTTTACGCCGAAATCTTTAAGTGAGCCGTTACCCGCCTCACCTTGTATTCCGATTACTTCTTCAAGCGTGTCATACGGCTTGCCTGTTATCGAAACAAGTATATCATTCGGTCTTAAAACAGCAAAAAGTGCGGTTGAGATGGTATGCGTACCAGATATGAAATTGTGACGTACAAGTGCGTCCTCCGCACCCATAATATCCGCATATACTCTGTCAAGCGTATCTCTGCCCAAATCGTCATAACCGTAGCCTGTCGTAGCAACAAAGTGACTGTCAGATACACGATTGTCCGCAAACGCTTTCATAACTCTAAGCTGATTTATTTCACAAATATTCTCTATATGCTTAAACTGCTCTTTGATACTCTCCTCCGCCTCACTTACCAATTTAAGCGTCTTGTCCGATATACCGAAATTATCTTTTATAAATTTATTCTTATCCATAAGTAAATATGTCCTTTCAAAGCTTTATACTAACCTATTAATTATATC
>ERZ779892.3212-NODE-3212-length-11778-cov-4.835708_pt1 | contig 11778 bp, 17 predicted proteins | sample MGYA00511552_ERZ779892 | MGnify/ENA primary metagenome ERZ779892 (study PRJEB29588, sample SAMEA2154561) | human gut metagenome | biome: human gut; feature: human-associated habitat; material: faeces | place: Denmark | collected 2008/2010 ... | reverse complement strand
CGCGGCCGGCATGCACGAACTTCGCCGGCGGCATGTCCGTGCCCACCTCCAGCGTCAAGCCGACCGCGACGTGGGTCGCCGAAGGCGCAGGCTCCGACACCCAGAAGAAGACCGTCTCTTACATCTCGTTCTCTTACCACAAGCTGCGCTGCGCAGTCCGTGTCAGCTACGAGATGGACAATATGGCTTACGGCTTCTTTGAGGCACAGCTGGCGCAGAACGTTGCCGAGGCGATCGTCAAGGCCGAGGAAACCGCCATCTTTAAGGGCACCGGCAGCGGCCAGCCCAAGGGCTTCCTGACCGAGACCGCCACGGGCAACATCGACATTGCCAACACCAAGCACATCTCTTACGCCGACCTTTGCAAGGCAGAAGGCCTTGAGGAAGACGACGAGGCCATCTGGGTTATGACCAAGGCGACCTTTATGAACGAGATTCAGGGCATGGTCGATACCGACGGTCAGCCTGTCGCCCGCGTCAACTACGGCCTCAACGGCAAGCCCGAGTATTACATCTTCGGCCGCCGCGTCGAGATTGTCAACAAGGCTTACATGGATGACGCGAACCCCAACCCGACCGCCGACACCATCTGCGCCGCGCTCTACAACTTCCGCAACTACATTTTCAACAGCGGCGTCGCACTTCGCTTCCGCCGCTACACCGACGACAAGACCGACGACGAGGTCACCGTTGCGATCGAGGTCTGCGACGGTAGGAGCGTCCAGAATCAGAGCCTTATCACGCTGACCAACAAGAAGGCAGCGGGCGGCTAATGTGCCCGAATCGGGCACAAGTGCGCGGGAGGTGCTTAAATGGCGATTCTCGATGATGTAAAGCTCTCCATCGGCGGCATTTCTCACACGAGGCTCGACAGCGAGATCGAGGCGGCTATAAACGCGGCCTGCCTCGATCTCCACATCGGCGGAGCGGAGAGCGTGGACAATGCCTGCAACGCCGACCCCCTCGTCGTTCAGGCTATTAAGAACTACTGCCGTTACTGGTTCAACTATCAGGGAAACGGTGAGTTCTGGTTCAGCTCGTACAAGGCGCTGCGAGATTCGATGGCGCTGTGCGGGGTCTATAACGGGGGTGACGACGATGAAGAGTAACCGGACACCGTTCACAGATCTGTGCAAGCTCATCGCGGTCAAGAAAACCTACGACGACGCAAACCACTACGAGACAGAGGACGTGCCGACCGAGGTTCTCTGCTCCGTCTCCCAGGGCGTCGGCCGCACAGAGTTTTACGAGGCTCTCAAAGCCGGCGTCAGGCTGTCCATGGTCGCAGAGATCAACGAGTTCGACTACGACGGTCAGACCGTGCTTGAGCACGACGGGCACCGGTACAGCATCGAGCGCACGTATCCGACCGGGTACGGTACGTTAGAGCTGAGCTGCGCGGAGGTGACGCGATGACGATAGACGAACGCATCACCGCGGCCGTGACTCCGGTCGTGCCGGAGGTCGCGCCGCAGATCTATGAGGGCAACGCCCTCACCTATTGCACCTACAACTATGACGAGATGCCCCAGCTGCACTCTTCCGGAAAGCCGAGGCGCATCACCTATCTGTGTCAGCTGCACCTCATGCTCCCGCTGGGCGCTGCTTCCGTAACGCTCCGCCGTGAGCTCTGCCGGGCGCTGTGGCATGCGGGCTTTACGTGGCCGCAGATCACCGACGCCTACGACGGCGACGGGCAGCACTGGGTGTTTGAGTTCGAGGGCAAGGAGGCGCTGGGGGATGGCTAAGTTCTCCTCCGACGTCGGCCAGCTCATGCTGGACATGCAGCAGATCGCAGAGATCCCGGAGGACGTGATCGACGAGATGCTTCAGGCCGGCAGCAAGGTCGGCGTTGAAGCGATGCGCCGGTCACTGCGCCGGATGGGGCTCGTCAAGACCGGGCAGCTGATGAACAGCATCGTTGCAGTGCGTAAGACCGGGAAGGACGGGCGCATCTACTATCTGGCCTACCCTAAGGGGAGGCGCAAGGCCGAGCCGCACGTGCTCTCGGTCTCCAATGTTAACCGGGTAAATTCGCTGCACACCTACGCCAAGCCGCCGACCAACAACGACGTCGGCTTTGTGTGGGAGTTTGGAGCCCCGAAGCGCGGCATACAGCCGCGGCAGTGGATGCGCACGGCTAACGAAGAAAGCGCGGACGACGTAGTCGCCGCGGAGTTCAAAGTTTATGATGATTGGCTCAAATCCAAGGGATTCTGAGCCGGAAAGGAAAAATTATGAGCGATGCTCTCAGCAGTAAAAAACTCGTTCCTTTCGGTCTGCGTGACATTCTCTTCGGAGAATACCAGTACAACGACCAGACCGGCGCGATCACCTACGCAAACCAGACGGTACTCGGCCGCGGCATCACCGCCAACTTTGACCTGAAGTTTGCTGAAGGCCGCCTCTATTCTTCCGGAGCATTGAGCCGCTACAAGAAGAAGCTTACCGGCGGCACGATCTCTCTGGCGGTCGAGGCGCTGTCGCTGGCCGTTCAGGCAAGCATATTCAAGGCCGACACATCGGAGGTCGACATCGGCACCACCGGCAGCGCAAAGAAGATAACCGGCATCGGCTACGGTGAGAACACCCGCGGGCGCTACGTCGGTATAGCTACATACGTCCCGGCCGACGACTCCGACGACTCGGACGCTTTTATCTGCATTTTTGTCCGCAAGGCGATGTTCGGCCCGCCGAGCATGGCCTACCAGACCGAGAACGACAGTATCCAGTGGACGACCCCGACCACGACCGGTGAATTTATCTCGCCAGACCGCAAGTCCGGCACGACCGCTCCGCTGATGATGGAGATCGCCGAGGTCGACTCGGAGACCGACGCTCTCGCATGGTGTAAGAAACAGCTCCAGATGACGGCGTGAGGTAAGTTATGGATATTCGAAACAAGGTGATGTACAAGAAAATCGGCGATGTAGAGTATGACCTCATTGCCGACTACAACACCATCATGGACATTCAAGCCGAGATGGGAAACCTCAACGCTCTAATTGATGGAACCGCGTATCTCCGCGTTGCGGCAATAGCTCTCACCTCTATGCTTAACGGGTGTGCTCATAGGCACCATTGGCCGCAGCACTTTGACATCCACGATGTTTCTAAGTACATGCCGCCTATCTCTGACTTCTCTGCCGCGGTTAATGAAGCAATGGCAATTGTCAGATTCGTCCGCCAGGCCATTATCAAAGACGATGAAGTCGAGACCAAGCCCGAAGGGAGCGCCGAAAAAAACTGAGCTCCGGCGCACTGCCGGAGCTGAAAATTGATTTTGCGCAGGCTCTCGCCGTCTGGCTGACGCGGTTCAACGGCACGGAGGAAAGCTTCTGGTATGGGCTCTGCCCGCGCCGCCTGAACGCGCTGTGTGAGGCATTGCTCCCGCCGGAGCGCCCCCAGCCGCTCCAAAGCCGTGATAAACCGTCTGCGCGCGAGTTCTTCCTTGGAGGTGATTAAATGGCGACACGCAAAGTAAATACCGAGTTCACGGTCACCGGTGAAGAAAAGCTCAGACGGGCAATAACCGAGATCAACAACGGCGCGAAGGTGCTCAAGTCCGAGATGAATAAGCTCACTGCCGAGTATGACGGCAACACCGACAGCGCCGAATTTTTAACCCAGAAATATGACATCCTCGAACGCCAGATGCTGACGCAGAAGGACAAGGTCGAGGCTCTCAAGCAGGCCGTCGCCGACTCCGCCGAGGCTTACGGCGAAGCCGACTCCCGGACACAGAACTGGATAATCCAGCTCAACAACGCCGAAGCCGCGCTCGCCAATACCTACGGCGAGATGGGGCGGACGCAGACGGCTATTGAGGGCATGGACAAGTCGCTTGACGAGGTCTCCGATTCGACCGGCTCGGCCGCCGAGGGCGTGACTTCTCTCGGCGACGTGCTCGATACTGTCGCTGACAAGCTCGGTGTTAAGCTGCCGGACGGTATCTCTAAGTTCACCGGCGGGCTCGGCAAAATCCCGGCTTCCACTGCCGCGGCGGCAGCCGGCGTTGCCGCGGTCGTCGCGGTCGTCATTAAGCTCGAGAAAAAGCTGATGGACGTCACCAAGGAGACCGCGGCAGCGGCTAAGGAGCTTGAGTCGCTGTCCTTGCAGACCAGTATCAGCACGACGGACTTGCAGGCTTTCCAGTATGCCGAGGATTTTATCGGCGTCAGCTCCGACCAGCTCGCCGATTCCCTTAAAGATTTAACCACAAAGATGTCCGACGCGGCGAACGGCAACGAGGAGACCGCCGCGAAGTTTGACCAGCTCGGCGTGTCGGTCACGGACGCCGGGGGCAATCTCCGCGACTCTTATGACGTGTTTCTCGACGCCATAGACGGGCTCGGCGAGATGAGCAACCAGGCAGAGCGCGACGCGCTGGCCATGGAGCTCATTAACGAGAGTGCGCAGAAGCTTAACCCGCTTATCGAGCAGGGCTCCGGTTCGCTGAAGAAGTACGCGGCCGAGGCCGAAAACGTCGGCTACATCCTCAGCAATGACCAGCTAAAGGCGCTGACCGCCGTCGACGAAGCACAGAACCGGCTGCTGAAGTCTCAGGAGGCCGTCAGCAAGCAGATCAGCGCAGAGTACGCGCCGTATATGTCCGACGCTCTCAATGAGACACGCGAGCTCATAGAGAAGGTCGGCAAAGCTCTTATCGACTCCGGTGCGGTCGAGGCGTTCGGTTCGATACTGGACAGCGCCGTCTCGCTGCTTGAGCCGCTGGGCGATCTCACCGCTGATATCCTCCCCCCGTTGGGGACTCTGCTGCAAGGCATTGCCGGGACGCTGGCATGGGCAGCAGATACAATCAATCTGATCGTCGGCCTGCTGACGCTCAACGGCGACCGCATCAGCACCGCGCTCGGGCTCAACCCGAACAAGGCTTCAAACATTCAGAAGGCGCTCTACGGCGCGGACTATAAGACCGAGAGCTACTACGACTCGACCGGCAACTACTACGACCCGACGACCGGCCAGTGGACAGGCAACTACTTCCACAACGCCGGGGGCAACGACAACTTCCCCGGAGGGCGCACGAGGGTCGGCGAGAACGGCCCGGAGACCGTCTACCTGCCGCAGGGTACGGTCATCGCCAACGCGCAGGAGACGCGCGCTGACGGCGGCTACGACGCGCCTGTCAACGTCTACATTGAGGCGCGGACGATTCAGGAGTTCAACGACATTATTGAGATAGTGCGCGACGCCCAGCGCGTCCGCCGGATGAAGGGAGCGCCGAGATGAGCACGACACTGACACTGACTGCGAATAAATCGGCGGCGGTGGCTAAAGTCTGGGGTGACACCAATGTGCATACCGGTGACATCTTTGACTTCCCGTGGTACTCGGATGATAGTACCTACCCGGACGCCAACTATTATATCTATCTCGGCTTCAACGCCCCATCGGAAGCTTACAAATACCGCCCCATTCTCTCGGCGATCTTCAAGTGCGGAGCCGGGAAGAGCCTTTCGTATTGTCAAACTTTCCTGAAAGGTTTGCAGCAAAGCTTCAACGAAGACAGCGTCAATTACTCAAATCAACCTGCCATAGATTCAACACTTCAGGGCTCCTTTCATGTCGGCTCATACACGACCATAGAGTGGAACCAGACTGATTTGAAACCGGATGGAGCCGCTCTTGCCGCAGTATACGGGCTCCGTTTGGATTGCCGAGTATCCCGAATGAGCGGAGCTTCCTCAGCAATTGCTCGCTTTGCAAGTTCGAGACATGCCGAGAAAGCCCCCGTTATCATTGCAACCCTCGGCGACTCGGACGTCACCGCTGTAGTATCTCCGGTTTCCCCCGCCGCAGGCAGCTTTGTTAACAGGGCCGAAAAGGTCTCGTTTATGGCCAGCGTTGGGAATAGTGCCATATCGTTCGCGGCGCTTTCCGCCCAAAGTGCCACTCTTGAATATCGCACCGCAGGCGCGACCGCTGTCACCAGCAAAACTGCCGTTGTTTCTGCTTCCGGCATAAGTTATACCGCCCCGGCCAACCTGTTCGCGTCCGGCAACTATGAATATCGGTTCAAAATAGTCGACAATTTAGGCCGCGCTGCATATTCGGCGTGGACGGCTTTTACAACCGCCGACACCATTCCTGTCGCGACGCCGCTCAGCCCCGACAGCTCCCTCGAAGACGGCACACAGGCAATCACATTCCGCTGGACTCACAGCAACGAGAGCGGCAGCGCTCAGACCAAGGCAGAGCTACAGAAGAGCGCTGACGGCAGTGCATGGACAACACTCGGCACTGTGACGGGCGCAGCCAATGAGTACGCCGCCCCGGCCGGTACATTCACCTCCGGGACATGGTACTGGAGAGTACGCACCTACAACCTCGACGGCGCTGCCGGAGAGTGGAGCACCGCGCTGTCGTTCGTAGTCGTCGCAGGCCCGACCAAGCCCGTGATCGTAGTCAAGGACGCCTCCCCGCGGCCTCTCATAAACTGGCAGACCAGCGAGCAGAGCGCCTTTCAGCTACAGCTTGACGACATCATCGACGTCACCGAGTACGGCAGTGAGAAGACGTGGCGCTGCCCGGTCTACCTCGACGACGGGGCGCATACATTCCGCGTCCGCAGCCAGAACAGCTATGGACTGTGGAGCGAGTGGGGCAGCGCGACCTTTACCGTCAGCCACACCGCGAGCGGGGCCGTCGTACTCACGGTCGACGCGGATCACCGCGCGGAGCTGTCATGGAATTACGCCGGGAGCTGGACTGAGTTTGTGATCTATCGCGACGGCGTCGCGATAGCTAAAACGACGGACTACAGCTATACGGACGATTACTCCGTCGGCACCGTGAGGTATCAGGTGCGCGCCTGCGCATCGGACGGGACTTATAACTATTCCCTCTCGAATGAGGTCACGGTGTCCGTCATGCCTAAAACCGTCATGATGTCGGCTTTAGGCTCCGGAGAATGGCTGTTTTTAAGGCTCTCCACGGCACAGCACAGGACGAACACCATCAAGGCCTCGCGCACATTTGGCCTGACGCATCTGTCCGGGCGGAAGTTCCCGGAGGCAGAGCTGACAGAGTTCTGCGACCGGTCGATATCCGTCAGCTACGCGACGGACGACGAGGCCGAAAAGGCCGCGCTGGAGGCCCTGATGGGCTCCCCCGTCTGTCTCAAGACGCCGGGCGGCAAGATGGTCATAGGAATCCTCGACACGCTCAGCGAGACGGAGAGCATGTTCTACAGCTCTTACAACTTCGCCGTGAGCCAGATGCACTATCCGGAGGAGGTCGACCTCGATGCGTGAGACGCGATACAAACTCAACGCGCTGCGCAATGGGGCGTTTCTTGCGGAGCTGCTCTTCTCCCCGGACGACGCGCCGAACATCAAGTTTGCCGCTGACGGTGAAATAAAGGGCAGCTTCTCCGGAGAGATCGTCCCCGACGCGGACTTTGACCTGCTGCGCGACGAACTCCAGCCGATGATCTTCACCGGCACCGGCTGGAAGAGCCTGGGCATCTTCCGCCCAACAACTCCGACGCTGCAAGGCAGCACGACCGGAGAACGGCAGCAGATCACCGCCTATGACCGCGGCTGGATACTGAAAAATGACCGAATTGAAAGCCGCTTGTTCATCGCGGCCGGGACGAACTATATAACCGCAGCTGAGCAGCAGCTTGCTGCGGCAAACATAGCCCGGACGCGCATCATCCCCAACGCCTCCACGCTTCCGGCTGACCGTGAGTTTGAGCCGGGAACGACGAGGCTCGACATTATCAACACTCTGATGGGCGAGATCGTATACCGCGAGGTCTGGTTTGACGGAGACGGGCTGGCGCATCTTGAGCCTTATGCAGCGCCTGCCGTCGAGCGGATCAAGCACCGGTACAGTTCACGAAACATTCTGCGAGAACCTATGGCCCCGGATTACAGCGCCGGGACGGACATCTTCTCCGCGCCTAACGTGTTCATCTGCACCTGCGCCAACGCCGACCGGAGCGCGACTCTGACAGCGACCGCAGTCAACGACTCCCCGGTGTCTTCCAAAAGCACCATCAGGCGCGGGATGCGCATCTGCCAGCAGGTCAAGGTCAACGAGATCGCCGATCAGGCAGCGCTTGACGCTTACGCGAAGAGGCTTGTTACAGAGTCTCAGTTGAGCACACAGACGGTCGAGTTTTCCACACTGGCCGAGGCTGGACACGGCGTCGGGGACATTATCGCGATAGATCACCCGACCATCGGGGGAATTTATGAGGAGACCGGCTGGAGCCTCACGCTCCGCGCCGGTGAGCTCATGAAGCACACTGCGAAAAGGACGGTGCTGTAATGGATGAGTTCTTCAACCTGTCCGCCGCCGAGGCAGAGCGTCCGCAGTTCCTGATTGCCACGGTCGGCGCTGTCGCGACCGACGGCGTGACGCTGATCTTCGCGGGCGAATCCGCACCGTCGACAAAAAAGTACAAAGGCAACGCTGCTCTTACGCTGAAGGCCGGGGATCGTGTGAAGCTGTCCTACGACAGCGGCACGTACCTGATCGACTACGTGATCGGCGTGCCGAAATCCGGATAAGGAGGTACACTATGCTGACTATCCTTCAGGGGGACGCGCTGAGCGTCCCGATATCCATCAAACTCAACGGCAAAGAAGTGACCACCGCCGATATACAGGCGGTCAAGGTCACGATAGGCGGCGTTGAAAAGCGCTATCCCGGCGAGATCACATACTCCTCCGGCCGATTTCTCTTCCCACTGACGCAGGAGGAAACGCTGGGCATGACGCCGGGAGTCAATGAAGCGATAATCCGCCCGAAGTTCTCCGCCGAAAGCCTCCGCGGGGCGAGGATAAAGACCGCCTTCAGCGTGATCGCCTCGCCCGACAAGGAGGTGCTGTGATGGGCTGCTGCGGGCTGACCGTCGAGCTGATAGACGAGGCCCTGACCGTTGAGCTCGGCCCCGCCATCGTCGGCAGCGGCGGGGGCATCTATGATTATTATGACGGCGCGTATGAAGTCGAGCCGCTCCGGACGGCACAGGTGCTGGAGACCGAGGGGCTCGTCATGCGCAAGGACGTGAACGTCCGGGGCGTCACTTTTCAACAGACCACCAACGCCGCCGGAGGGAAAACCTGCAACATAGGAGGTGCAGATAACTAATGGGAAACAGTAAAATAATTTTTTACGGCGAGACCCTGATGGATCTCACCGGCGACACCGTAACCAAGGAGAAACTGCTCAAGGGCATCACCGCGCACGACAAGGCCGGTGACCCCGTCATCGGCACGTGTGAGTTTGACAGCGACACGAGCGACGCCACCGCGAACGTGGACGATCTCCTCGCCGGAGAGACCGCATACGCGCGCGGCGCGAAGCTTACCGGCACCATGCCGAACCGCGGCGCTGCGGCCGGGGAGATTGCCTCCAAGGACGGCGAGTACACCATTGAGCTCGGCTACCACGACGGCAGCGGCAAGGTCGGGATAGCCGCTGCGGAAAAGCTGAAGCTCGTCGCCGGGAATATCAAAAAAGATGTGACGATCCTCGGCGTCAAGGGTACTTACGGCGGCGAGAGCGTCAACGCGCAGAGCAAGAACGCGACCCCGGCCAAGACGGCACAGACGATCCTTCCCGACGAGGGTTACGACTACCTCTCCGAGGTCGTTATTGCCGCCGTGCCGTACACCAGCGCTGCGAACGCTGCCGGAGGTATGACCGTCACGATCGGGGCCTGAGCATGGGAAACAGTAAGATTGTCTACTATGGCGAGACGCTGATCGACCTCACCGGCGACACCGTCGAGGCTGCGAAGCTCCTCAAGGGCGTCACCGCTCACGACAAGAAGGGCGAGAAGATCACCGGCACGTTTGAGGCGGCCGACCCCTACGCGATTATCGGCGTGACGTATCCGGAAGGAAGCGTCTGCACCTGTTCAAATGGCAGCGTGACGCTGACAGCAAAGGATACAACCGGTAAAGCACTATTCGCTATCCCCTCCGCCGGGACATGGACGGTCAAGGCTGTAAACGGCAACAAGAGCGCGAGCAAGGCTGTGAGCATCACTGCTGAGGGACAGGTCGAGACCGTGGAGCTGACGTATGGGCTCTATATCTTTAAAAATGGCTCGGGGCTGACGTCTGGGTACTCGATCAATAGCAACAGCATGACTTCTGCGCCGACAGTTTCAAGCGACACAATCAGTTGGTCTGGCAACTCCAGTAGCGGCGGCGTAGCATTCTATATCGACCCCGCCGTCGCGTTGAGTGGCTATACAAAACTGTGTGTCGATTTTGAGTGCTCATACAACTACGGCGGGACCTACGGCATGGGATTTGGCGTCGGCACAGATGCCGCGGCCTCCACTACGATCAATAATACTAACTGGACTGCCAAAGTTACCAGCACAGCGCAGGGCGCAATTGCCCGGAATACGGTGCAGTGCGATATATCGGCGCTGACAGACTCGGAGTACATTAAAGTCGTAGGATCATATTCTGCCGGCAAAATCTATAACATCTGGCTTGAATGAGGGGGCGCAGCATGACAATCTACATAGACAGCGATTATAAGTGTTACGTCTCCGCATCTGACGGACGCAGAGCAATTGAGGTTAACGACTTCAATGGCAAATGCCCGGAATGGATAGAAAGTTACCGCTTCGTCCCCGAGGGCGAGACATGGACGCGCGAGGACGGAGAGGTGTTCACGAACATGGCAGCACCGTGGAAAGACCTGGGCGAAGCATACGTGGCGCAGGCGGCGTACGTGGCGGCGCAGAACGCACAGTATGAAGCGGCACTGACCGAGATTGAAGCCGCACTGGAGGTAACATCATGACGATAGAAGAGCGTAAGAATGCGATTCTTGCCAAAATTGCCGAGATCAAGCAGGGTGGCAGCTCTGCTGAAGTTGAGGACATGCGCGCCGCACTTGACTTGCTCGGCGTGACTAATGAGGAGGAGACGGCATGAGTTATCTTAGCAGCGCACAGAAGCTCCGCGCGGCGATGGACACCGCGGGGAATGCCCTCTCGGACGCGCAGGCGAGCACCTGCAAGCTTATTTATCAGCAGTGGTCTAATCTCATAGGCACGACCGCAACGCCGGGACAGCGCTTCCTGCACGGCGATACGCTATACAGAGTTCGCACCGACGCGTCGGAGCACACCTTCAGCGCCGAGTGGGTGCCGGGCGTGCCGACCGCTGCGCTCTACGAAGTTATAGACGAAGAGCACAGCGGCACGATTGACGATCCTATCCCGTTCACTCAGCCGATGGAAGTTTTCAACGGCAAGTATTACAGCCAGAACGGCAAGGTTTATCTCTGCACACGCGACAGCGGTAAGCCGCTCGCGTTCAACCTCGTCGATCTGGTGGGACTCTATGTAACGGAGGTGACGAGTGATGCCTGACGACGATAAGACCGACAGCGGCTTGCTGACGGAAGACGCACGCGAGAGCGTAGACCCGACAGGGTGGCTGCTCTTAAGATTTACGACAGTGACATGAGGAGGGCACCATGGGAATTATTGACAATGCCGTGACCCGCGCACTGGAGATAGCGGCGGACGACAGCCACGGCTACGATCAGGCCGGCCGCTGGGGGCCTGACTACGATTGCAGCAGTCTGGTGATCTCCGCTTTCAGGAAAGCAGGGGTTCCCCTCAGCTGCACTTACACCGGCAACATGCGCGGGGACATGCTGCGCTGCGGCTTCGAGGACGTGACGGGCAGCGTCGACCTCGGCACCGGCGCGGGGCTTGAGCGCGGCGACGTGCTCTTGAACCACGTGCATCACACCGCCCTGTATATC
>ERZ779892.3210-NODE-3210-length-11782-cov-2.740343_pt1 | contig 11782 bp, 9 predicted proteins | sample MGYA00511552_ERZ779892 | MGnify/ENA primary metagenome ERZ779892 (study PRJEB29588, sample SAMEA2154561) | human gut metagenome | biome: human gut; feature: human-associated habitat; material: faeces | place: Denmark | collected 2008/2010 ... | reverse complement strand
CCCATATGAAGTTGAGCAGATTCATCCATGTCAGAAACAGCCTGTAGGCGAACGACTTGCACTCCAGGCACTCAGCAAGACCTATGACATGAAGGGACTCTTCAGCGAGAGCATGACCTTCAAGGAGATGAAGATTGTAGGTGATACTGTAAAGGTGCATTTCGACAACACCTACGGAGCCTACAACCGCTTTGAAGGTATCGAAGGTTTCGAAGTTGCAGGCGAAGATAAGGTATTCCATAAGGCTACAGCCAAGCACTTCTGGCAGGAAGGCAACGATCCTTGGAATGAGTGCGTCATCGTAACCAGTCCTGAGGTAAAGAAACCAGTAGCCCTTCGCTACTGTTTCCGCAACTTTCAGCTCGGCAATATGGCAAATGCAGGCAACCTGCCTCTCTTCCCATTCCGTACAGATAATTGGTAAATATCAGATAACCAGCGGCCGATCTTTGTTCAGCAGTCAAAGACCGGCCGCTTTTCAATTATAACATGATGATAAATTCTTTTCCATTAAACATCAATCATTATACATTAATCATAATATGAGTCACGTATTAGATAAGTTTCAGTTTTGCCCGGTTTGCGGGGCAAAAGCTTTTGTGGAACATAACGAGAAAGCGAAAAAATGTATGGCGTGCGGTTTTGTTTATTATTTCAACCCGTCGTCGGCTGTCGCTTGTTTCATAAAGAACGCTAAGGGGGAGTTATTGCTGGTTCGCCGAGGAAAAGAGCCGGCTAAAGGTACATTGGATTTGCCCGGTGGCTTCGTCGATATGTTTGAGTCGGGGGAGGAGGCCGCTCGCCGGGAAGTAAGGGAGGAGACGGGGTTGCATATCCAGAATTGCCGTTATTTGTTTTCCTTGCCTAATTTATATATGTATTCCGGCTTTGAGGTGCATACGCTGGATATGTTTTATGAGTGCTTGGTAGATGATTTCAATAACGTGCATGCGGAAGATGATGCCGCCGAGATCGTGATCCTTCGCCCGGAGGATGTGAATCCGGAAGACTTCGGTTTAGACTCTATCCGAAAGGCGGTACCAGCCTATCTTAGAAAATAACAATTAGGAAAATTGTACGAAAATGAAAGATGATATATCTTATCGTTGCAACATGATACATCTTGTCGTTGTAAGATAATACATCTTCTCCCTATAAGGTGTATCATCTTCCATAGAGATAATTTTAGAACGTGTTGTCCTAAATATTAATAGAACTTGCCTTCTGTTTGGCGCATATTACTTATATTTGCGAATTAGAACGAATAGGCACTGAAGTAAGTGCTTGTATTAAAAAGCAAATGAGTGATGAAAAGAATACTTATTCCGCTGTGTCTGGTAGTAGGCAGCCACATGGCAAGCGGGCAGAGATCGTATCAATTTGATGCGCCGAACCGTTTGTTTGTCGAAGGCAAGGAGTTGTTTAGTTTGAAGAATTATTCAGGTTGCATCGATAAGCTGGAGGCGTATAAACAGCATTCCACGGATGCCGACTTGATTCAAGAAGCCGATTATATGTTGGTCTACTCCGCTTATGAGCAAGGCCGTCCCAATGCCGTTGAGTTATTGAAAGATTATCTGGATGTGTACCCGGCTTCCCGTCATGCGGACGAGGTGAACTTCTTGATCGGTTCCGCCCATTTCGGACAGGGAGAATATCAGAAAGCTATCTTTTGGTTTAACGAATCGAACATTGATATGCTAAGTCCGGAACAACAGGAGGCTTATTGTTTCCGTCTGGCTTATTCCTTGTTGCAAATCGGGGATATGGAGAAGGCCCGTGGTTATTTCGCACGGATCGAGCAGATTGGAACGAAGTACCGGGAAGCGTCTACCTATTATGTCGCTTATATCGATTACGCAACCGGTAAATACAACAATGCCTTGGTGGAATTTACCCGCTTGAAGGACTTGCCTGATTATAAAGAGCGATCCTTGTACTATATCACGCAAATTTATTTTATCCAGAATAAATACGAGAAAGTGATCAGCGAAGGTAAGGAATTGCTAGCCTCTTATCCGGATAGCGAGAACAATAGCGAGGTTTACCGTATCATGGGTAACGCCTACTATCATCTGGGAAATGAGGATCAGGCGATTAATATGCTGAGTAAATATGTATCCTCGACGGATAGCCCGTTGAGGGGCGATTTATATATCTTGGGCGTATGTTATTACAATAAGGGTAATTACAGTAGCGCCGTGAACGCTTTGGGGCGGACCGTACGTGAGAACGATGCCCTTTCGCAGAACGCTTATCTGTATCTGGGGCAAAGTTATCTGAAATTAAAAGATAAGAATAACGCCCGTATGGCCTTCGAGGCTGCCGCGACTTCTTCTTTCGATAAGCAAGTGAAAGAGGCGGCTATGTATAATTACGCTTTATTGATCCACGAGACCGCTTTCACGGGCTTTGGCGAGTCGGTGACAATCTTCGAGGATTTCTTGAATGATTTTCCGAATTCCCAATATGCCGATAAGGTAAACGATTATCTGGTGGAGGTTTATTTGACTACCAAGAACTATCAAGCGGCTCTGAACTCTATCGATAAGATCAAGCATCCGAGCACGAAGATCTTGGAGGCGAAGCAAGATATCTTATTCCAGTTGGGAACGCAGGCGTTCACGAATATGGAATTGGATAAGGCGGTCGATCTTTTCAGCCGTGCGATCTCGTTGGGCGCTTATAATCTGGAATCTCGTAACGACGCTTATTTCTGGCGTGGGGAATCTTATTATCGCCAAGGTGAGTATAACAAGGCGATTTCCGATTATCGTACCTATTTGAATAATACCCGCCAACGTAATACGGATATGTATGCCTTGGCACATTATAACTTAGGTTACAGCTACTTCAAATTGAAAGAGTATGGCGAGGCGTTGAACCGTTTCCGTCAATACGTGAATTTGGAAAGCAATCAGCAGACTCCGGCTTATGCGGACGCTTATAATCGTATCGGCGATTGTTTATTCCACAACCGTCAGTTCGCTATGGCGGAAGAGAATTATACCCGTGCGGCGCAATTGCAACCGTCCGCCGGAGATTATTCGGTGTATCAGAAGGGCTTCTTGCTGGGATTGCAGAAAGATTATAAGGGAAAGATCAGCGTGATGGATCGCTTGATCCGTGAGTTCCCGGAATCACAATATGTGGATGATGCCTTGTTCGAGAAAGGACGTTCTTACGTGTTATTGGATAACAATCAAACGGCTGCGGCAAGCTTTGAGCAATTGATGCGTGATTTCCCGCAAAGCAGTCTGGCTCGTAAGGCCGGCGTACAGCTTGGTTTGATTTACTTCAACGACAATCAGCCGGAGAAAGCGGCCGACGCTTATAAGAGCGTGATTAGCAATTATCCGGGTAGCGAGGAGGCGAAAGTGGCCTTGCAAGATTTGAAGTCCGTATATATCGAGCTGAACGATATCAATTCGTTTGCCGCCTATGCGAATTCGTTAGGTGGAAATGTTCGTTTCGAGGTGAGTGAGCAAGACTCCTTGACCTATCTGGCGGCCGAGAAGTTATTTATGCGAGGCGATAATGAGGGCGCTCGTCGTAGCTTGACGAATTATTTGCAAACCTTCCCGCAGGGAGCGTTTAGCTCGAACGCTAATTTCTATTTGGCAAGTATCGCTTTTGCCAAGAAAGATCTGGAGGAGGCGAAACGTCTGTTCTCGTTGGTATTGGAGAGCGGTGATACGAAATTCAGGGAAGAGTCTTGGGCTCGTAAGGCTGAGATCGAGTATCTGGATAAGGATTACGCCGCCGCTATGGAAAGTTTCAAGCATCTACAGGCGGTAGCGGAGAATCCGGAGAATAAGGAGGCCGCTAAATTGGGCTTGATGCGTTGCGCCGAGTTGACCGGTCAGCCGCAAGAGGCTTTGCTTGCCGCCAACGATTTGCTGAAGGAACCGAAGCTATCTCCCGAGATTATGTCCGAGGCCCGTTATGTCCGTGCGAAGGCTTATATCAGCTTGAAGCAGGAGAACAAGGCGTTGGCCGACTTGAAGGAGATCAGCAAGGATACCCGTACGATACACGGGGCGGAGGCTAAATATCTATTGGCTCAATTGTATTATGATAATAAGGATGATAAGAATGCCGAGACTGTCTTGATGAACTTCATCGAGAACGGTACGCCTCACCAATATTGGTTGGCACGGGGCTTTATCTTGTTGGCTGATATTTATATCCGCCAAGGTGATGATTTCCAAGCTCGTCAATATCTGACCAGTTTGCAAAACAACTACAAGGGCGATGATGAGATCGCCGCGATGATCGAAGACAGATTGGGTAAACTAAAGAAATAAAAGAAAGCGATGAAGACTATATATAATGTAAAGGCGTTGTGTGTGGTAGCTTTGCTGGGTTCGGCTGCTGCTGCGAGTGCGCAAGAGGATGTTACGAAAGAAAAGAACCTGAACCGAGAGATGACGCTTGAACGGGAGTATGATCCTTCCGTGCAGGACGCTAGCAAGGTAAATACGCTTCCCGTGGTGAAAGAGCCGGAGGTTCGTAAGATCCCGATCGATTACTCGAATTATACGATCGCCGCCGATCCGCAGAAAGAGATTAGTTTGTTGCCTTCCGGAAATATCATGACGCAGATGGATTACAACAAGCGTCGGGGATATTTTAACTTTGGTATGGGTACGCGCATGAATATCAACGGAGACTTGGGCTATCATATCCTGAGTACTGAGAAGGATCAGCTGAATCTATGGTATTCGCATCGCTCCACGAACGGAAAGCCAAAGGATTATGATGTCAAGGCGAAAATCAATGACAACTTGGGAGGCATCAACTACAAGCACGCTTTCGAGAAGACGATATTCAGTATCGGAGCGAAGTACGGCTACTCCGCATTCAATTATTATGGGGCGGCATTGTCTGATCCTACATCCAGTTATGCCCCTTCGGAGGATTTGTTACAGAGAGATCGCGAAACCAACCAAGTGAACCAGACGATCGCTGCTACGATAGGTTTCGAGTCGAAGGAGGAGGCTGAGGTTGGCTATTTGTTGGACTTAGGTTATACTAATTTCTCGCATAAATATGGATTAAGTAGGGTGATGGACGGCCCTACGGAGCATACTCTAGAGGCAAAGTTTGATCTGAACGCTGGTTTCAATGGGAATATGCGAGTAGGCTTGGGCGGTTTGGTCGAATATTTCAATTACAGTTTGCCGGAGGTAGGAGGTTATGAATATGAGTTCAAGAACCATGTCGAGGCGATGTTGTCGCCTTATTATAAGGTAGAGGGTGATAATTGGAATTTAAAGCTGGGTGCGAACGTGATGCTGGCTACGGGCGACGAGACAAAATTCATGGCCTCTCCGAATGTAGCCGCCGATGTGGAGGTGGCCGACAAGACGGAGCTATACGTGAACGCTGGCGGCAAGATGTACTCCAACAGCATGTACGAGATGTCGCGTGTGAACCGCTACCTCTACCCGATGGCAGAACTATTGCCCTCGCGCAATTGGCTGGACGCTGTCTTGGGTATCCGGAGCGGCGTGGCACCGGGCTTTTGGTTTGATGTGTTCGCCGGATATAAGATAACGAGCGATGATGTGCTGTTTACTCAGTCTGATGTTTGGTCAGCGAATTATTTCGGCAGTTTCAGTGTTGCGGAGCCGGGTATCGACACGAAGCAACTTTTCGTGGGAGCCAACTTGAAGTATAGTTATCAACAATGGTTCGATATTGCTTTGAAAGGTGTATATAATAATTGGAAAGCGGAAACGGATGAAGGCGAGTTGCCTCATGCGTGGGGGAAGCCGGAAATGGAACTGAATGCGAACCTGACCGTCCGCCCGATTGAGAAATTATCTATCGCTTTGGATTATTATTTGGCTACCGGACGTTATGCGAATGTACGGACTTGGGGTGTCAATGGGAACACTGGTATGACGTACGATAAAATGAATGAGTTTAAGATGGATAACATCAACGAGCTAAACCTAACAGGTACCTATACCTTCAACGATACCTTTGGTGTTTATGCCAAGTTGACCAATATTCTTTGCCAGAAGTACGAACTGTATTACGGTTATCCGATGCAGAGTTTTAATGCGATGTTGGGCGTGAATATCAATTTCTGATATCCGGAGGACAGGAAGGATGGGCGACATAAATATCAAACAACTGGAAAGCCTTCGCTGGAGGATGCGGGTGATCGAGACGCTGACCGTGATCGGGACGGCGTGGATCGCCTTGGCGGTTTACCAGAAGAAGGAAGAACTGGTTTATTATTTGGTGGGAGCCGTAGTCCTTCTATTCCTGTTAAAGTATTATACGCAATTCCGTCTGCGAAAAAGACAGTTCGTCTCTAATCTCGTTGAACAGCGGACGATGGAATTGCGTTTCCAGCGGGATGCGATGCAAGCGGAGTCGGAGAAACTATCCCGTGCCCTTTCTGCCTTGGCGGACGCTCAAGACGAGTTGGTTCGTAAGGAACGTCTGGCATCGATCGGCCAATTAACGAAAGGTCTGGTAGACCGTATCTTGAATCCCTTGAATTATATCAATAACTTCGCTCATTTGTCTGCTGCATTAGCGAAAGATATCAAGCAGAATATCGATGAGGACGAAGAGACCGGTAAACACGATAATTATAATGATACGCAAGAACTGCTGGTTCTTTTGACTGGCAATCTGGATAAGATAGCCAAGCATGGTGATAACACGGTGCAGATCGTAAAAGCGATGGAAGAATTGCTGAAAGATCATTCGGCGAATCGAACTTGCGTGGATATTAATGATTTATGTAAGGTCAATCTGGATATCTTGCGAAAGAATTACGCGAAGGAGATCGAGAAGAATCAAGTAGATCTATCATTCTCCGGGCTTTCCGTACCGTTGACAATCGAGGTGAATATCGATCAGATGGGAAAAGCCTTGTCGCAGATATTGGATAATAGTATATATGCGGTCTTGAAAAAGGCCGGAGAGCCGGGATATCAGCCTTCTGTCTCGTTGGTATTGCGTATTCAAGCGGATAAGCTGCAAGTGGTTATCCGTGATAATGGCGTCGGTATAGAAGAAACGATAAAGACGAAAGTCTTTTCTCCGTTCTTTACCACCAAACCGACCGCGGAAGCGGCAGGAACAGGTCTTTACTTGAGTCGGGAGGTCGTTTTGAACCATAAGGGTACGATCGCTATCGAGTCGGAGAAAGATAAATATACGGAAGTTACGATTACGTTGCCTATTTATAGTTAGGAAAGGAGGTTCATCATGATACAGGATTTACATACCGAGATTGATCGGTTAAAAAGGCGGATTAAACTTTGCGAGCGGGTTACGCTGGGTAGCTTGGTCGGTATTTGTGTATCTGTGAAGTTCGGTCATCAAGAATGGATCGGATTGCTTTTCTTGATTCTGTTTTGCCAGACCTCTAAGTTGGTTTTCAAGCGGAAACTCAAACAAAAAGAGTATTTGGTAAAAGAGGTAGAGGAGCGTACGCAGGAGATCCGTTCGGAGAAAGACGCGATCCAAGAGGAATCCGAGAAATTGGCGGCCGCTTTGAAAGCCTTGGGTGAGGCGCAGGACGAGCTGGTCCGTAAGGAACGGATGGCTACCGTAGGACAATTGACTCAAGGTTTGGTGGACCGCATTTTGAACCCTCTGAATTATATCAATAACTTTGCGAATTTGACATCGGGGCTGGCCAAGGATCTCCGGGAAAATCTGGATAGTCAGAAAGAGCATCTGAAACCGGATGTGTATGACGACTCGGTTGATTTGTTGAATATGATGACCAGTAATTTGGAGAAGATCTCCGAGCATGGTTTCAATACGGTCCGTATCGTTAAGGCGATGGAGGAATTGCTGAAAGACCGAAGAGGTAATCTTACGCTTACCAACATAAACGGATTATGCCGGATCGCCTTGGATAAATTGAAGAAAACGTATGAGCAGGATATTCAAGAGAAGAATATCCGGATTGTTTTCGATAATTTGACGCTGTCTTTGATGATGGAGGTAAACGTGGAGCAGTTCAGTAAGGTTCTGGCCGGGATATTGAAAAATTCCATGTATGCCCTGTTGAAGAAATCGGAGACCGTGACTTTTAGTCCGGAGATATTCCTTGGATTGAAGGTCAATAAGGATATGCTGGAAATAACGATCCGGGATAACGGGTCCGGTATCGACGAGAATATAAAAGATAAGATATTCGCTCCTTTCTTCACGACAAAGACAACGGGGGAAGCGGCCGGCGTAGGGCTTTACCTATGCCGTGAGATCGTGCAAAACCATCGGGGAACCATCGAGGTGGAGAGTAAGAAAGGAGAATATACCCAGTTTCTAATTACGATCCCTGTATATCAACCGAAAACAATTACACCGCCTAAAGAGGAGGAATAGATATGGAAGACCAGAGTAAGGAAATAGAACGGCTACGTTTGCAAGTGAAGAACTTAGAGAAATTATCTTCTTTAGGTATGTTGAGTGCCGGGATCGCACATGAGATCCAGAATCCGCTCAACTTTGTCATCAATTTCAGTAAGCTGTCCTCTAAGTTAGTGGATGACTTGGAAGATATATTAGAAGAAGAGAAAGATGTCTTGCCTCCGGAATCTTGGGAGAAGCTGACCGCCTTGCATGAGGAGTTTTGCGAAATCGTTAGCGATTTGCATGGTAACTTGAAGAAGATCGAGGAACATGGAAACCGGGCGACAAGTATCATCCGGGGTATCTTGCTTTATTCCAGAGGGAAGGATGACGAGTACATCCCTACGGATATCAAGAATCTGGTGAAGGAATATGTTTGGCTGGCTTATCATTCGATGCGAGCGAACTATAAAGGTTTCAATATTGCGATCCGGGAGCATTACGAGGAGGGGCTTCCGATGCTGAAAGTGATCCCGCAGGATTTGAGCCGTGCGGTATTGAATGTCATGAATAACGCTTGCTATGCGGTCTATAGTAAATCCAAGCTCTCGCCGATCGGGTATGAGCCGGTTATATCCGTGGATCTACGGAAGGAGGGAGATTCTTTAAGATTAAGTATCGAGGATAATGGTATCGGTATGCCGGAGGATATCCGGGAGCAGATATTCTCCGCGTTTTTCACCACGAAACCGGTGGGAGAGGGAACTGGCTTGGGGCTATCTATCACTCGATCCATTATAGAGGAGAAGCATGACGGGAAGATAGAGGTGGAATCGAAAGAAGGTGAGTTTACCCGTTTCATATTCCTTATTCCATTAACGAAATAAACAGAAGAATTATGGCGATCAAGATATTAAGCGTAGACGACGAACAGGATCTGGAAGCGTTGCTAACCCAATATTTCCGTCGGAAGATCCGTAAGGGAGAGTATGAGTTCTCCTTTGCCCATAATGGCTTAGAGGCGTTGAGGATGATGTTGGACCATCCGGACTTTGATATCATATTGAGCGATATCAATATGCCGGAGATGGATGGCTTGACATTGCTGACGAAGATTAACGAGATGCGTAACCCGGCCTTGAAATGTATCATCGTATCGGCTTACGGGGATATGGAGAATATTCGTACCGCCATGAACCATGGTGCTTTCGACTTCGCTACCAAGCCGATCGATATGGAGGATCTGGAACGTACGATCGAGAAGGCGGTCGAGCAGATCTCTTTTATCAAGGAGGCCCAAAAGGAACATCATCAGCTAGAGGAGATACAATACGATTTGAACGTGGCACGTGAGATACAGCAATCGATCTTGCCGAAGCAGTTCCCTCCGTTCCCGCAATATAAGCAATTCGATCTCTATGCGACCATGAGCGCGGCGAAGGCCGTGGGGGGTGATTTCTATGATTTCTTCTTGGTGGACGATAATCATCTGGGCTTTACGATCGCCGACGTGTCGGATAAAGGGATTCCCGCCGCTATTTTCATGGCGATCAGCCGTACGGTGATCCGTGCTACGGCGCTTAGGCAGCTTTCCCCGGCGGTCTGCATGAAGGAATCGAATGATCTATTGTGCCGTGAGAGTGTCAACGGGATGTTTGTCACTACTTTTTACGCGATCTTGAATATCCATACGGGCGACGTGGTGTATTGCAATGGCGGGCACAACCGTCCGGTTTGGATTCGTAAGAACGATAAGGTATCTCTTTTGCCAATGACTGGTGGGATGGCCTTGGGAGTCGTGCCGGGATTAGCTTATAAAGAACAATCCTTGAAACTGGAAGCGGGAGACAGCTTGTTCCTCTATACGGATGGAATCAGTGAGGCGATGAACCTGCGGAACGAGCAATATGGAGATATCCGTTTGGTAGAGGCTTGTAGCTCCGTGAAGAACCAATCTCCCAAAGCCATGATCGAAGGTATATCCGAATCCGTCCAATCATTCGTGAACGGCGCTACGCAGAGCGATGATATTACGATGTTGGCGCTGACTTATAAAGGGCAGATTTTATGAGAACGAGGGTGTGACGGATTTAGAAGTGACTATTCGGAAATGTTACTGATTGTAACTACTAAATTTAAAAGAGAGCCGTGTCAAACTCTATTCTTGAGTAATGACACGGCTCTTTTTGTTCTGATCATCGGATGAGAGGCTGATTAGCATCATTCGGAAGGCTTCCAGTCCTTCATTTGTTCTATGATATAGGCTATTGCTTCCTCGTCTGAGTCGTAAACATGATATTCTAAGCTGACGTTTTTATCAGGTGATAGCTCTTCTTGATAATAGAACTCACTTTTTGGGAAGATTGTATCATCGTCAGCGATATCATCCGGATAAAGGATCGTTGCGTGTAATAGATTGTCTCCATCCGTTTTTAAATAAAAACGACCACCTAGCTGCTCATGTACCAATAGCTGATCGGGGGTGATTAATCCATTTCCTTGAGATTCATACATGTATTTATGTCCGACAAGTAATAGTATGTTCCCTAGTCCTTTCTCTCGTTGATAAGCGTTCCATTTCTGCCATAGAGTGTCTTTGCTACTTATCTGTATTGGAATATATAGCTTACTGTCATGGAACCAAATAGTTGAGGGCGAATCAGCAAGATAGGATTTCCCTTCTTGCATTATTTCTGTCGAGCCATCTTTCTTTGTAAATGTCTTGGATGTCTTTATTGAGAAGAATCGGTTTTCCATTGTTACTCGAAATTCTTCTCCACTCAGTTCATCGTCTTTATCGCATGTACAGAAAAAGACCAAGGAGAACATAGATAGCATGAGGTATTTAAATAGTGATGTATTCATAATTAAAAGGATTATTTTAACATATAACGTTCTGTGTCATAAGTGGTATTTGATACCCAATCGCTATAGGAGCTAGCCTCGAGCCATAAATAATCATACGAGCCATCGTATCCCCAGTTGATTCCTAATTGATGTGTCTCCCAACCATCCTCGTAATTAGCAATATACATGATAGTATCCTCTTTGTATATGTAAGGAGTCAATGTATAACTTGTCAGGACACGGGCCTGCTTTCCTTGAAGTTTAATTTGGGAAATATAATTTCTTAAATCTTTGACAATTGCAGGTTCATTTTCGCTTATGGATAAATTCCCGGATTTTGTTTGAGTAATATTTTGCGTACCGATCATGTCCAAATCTTCCGATAAGTTAGTACATGAAGATAAGCCTGCTAATAATGTGAAGGTTAATAATGTTTTTTTCATGATGATTTAATTTAAAAGATTAATCTTATAGCCTTTTACATAAATGGAGTTTATTCTTTCCTCTTGGCTGCCGCCTTCGCCGCGCCGACGCGCTGGTTGTAGAGGGCGGTGGTCTCGTCGATAAGGGCGTTCAGCTCGTTGACGAAGCGGGCGGTCTC
>ERZ779892.3202-NODE-3202-length-11802-cov-2.225419_pt1 | contig 11802 bp, 10 predicted proteins | sample MGYA00511552_ERZ779892 | MGnify/ENA primary metagenome ERZ779892 (study PRJEB29588, sample SAMEA2154561) | human gut metagenome | biome: human gut; feature: human-associated habitat; material: faeces | place: Denmark | collected 2008/2010 ... | reverse complement strand
CCGCCCAGCCTCCCTTTTCCGTCACCTTTCTTTCTACCCATATTTTACTACTTTAGTTGAATTTAGAAAACCGGGTAGATCATCCGAAGCAGACCTACCCGGAATTGTGTTATACAATCTTGGCTAATATTGGTATCAGTTCTTTGATTGAATAGTTGGCCACACATGCACTCAACGTTCCACCATCTTCATGTTGAAAATCTGTATCCGGATCTATTCCATCAATACAGATAATAGCCTCTTCGGTAAGTGTATGGTCTGGATTTTGTGCATGATGAACTGTTATTTCCAAACTGCTGTTAAAGGTATCAAGGGTAATCCCTCCTTCCGGGACTGGCCCACTTGCCATTTTCAAAAGTTGAATGGCGAAATCAATAGTATCCTCCTTAGTCATGTCAATTGATAACACCTCGTTGTTTTCTACTCGGATACTCCCATGTTCGGAGAGCATAAGACACACGTGTTCGTCTACCGTACCTTGAATACTACTTTTGTCTACATAACCTACTTCAATTTGATGTTTCCCTGTTCCAAATACTGTTTTTTGTTTCATAATTCTGTTCTTTTAAAAATTAATATTGTTTTTACTCTAAAATATCGCTGTACTCTTATCTTGTTTGAGATTTTAGCCACTTTCTCCACAAAGACGAGCATCTATTACCTCGCATGAAAAAGTGGCTTAAATCTATTCTTTCCACACTTCACATATAAAACCTAACTCTCTTAACTCATTCATCCGGTATTCTTGTAATGGTCGAGGCTTTTCACCCGGCCGCTTGACTTCCACGAAGAAGGCTTTACCATCCTTCAGTACCAATAAATCAGGAATCCCGTTTTTATTCGTGAGAATCAGCTTTACTACGTAATAGCCTTGCGCCTCCAGTCGCTTTATGATACGAGCTTGTATTTTACTTTCCAGTTCTGCCATGACTATCTCGCTTTCTTATTGAACCATGAAAGGGTAAAGTCCTGCTTTCCGTGTACCGCATCCAATATCTTGCTTTCAATACCACAGTCAGAGCAAAGGAAGTAAACCTCTGCCGGTGCAGTACGTTCTTTCGATACAAGCCTGTTTCGTCCCTGCTCGTATGACAGGAAACTGAACTCCAGATTGAAGAATATCAAAGCATCGGCTGTATCAAGTCGAACTCCTTCACGTGCCCGGCGAACCTGTGAGATAAAAACCTTATCCGTTGATAATTGAAACACTTCCGGGCTATCCGTCCAGTTCTGGAAAACAGACTGCAATAACTCCGCTTCCGATTGGTACACATAGAAAAGTGCAACCTTTTTCCCTGCGAACTGCTTACAGACAAATTCAGCTTTGCTTTTGTCAAACGTCAAATGAAGCCCGTTTTCAGCAATTACCGTACCGGATGATAACTGATGTAGTTTGGTGAGTAACTTAGCCGGAGTGTCGCCTAAAATGGCATTTCCATCTATTTCTACCATCAAGTTGTCTCGCAAAGAAGAAATATACTTCCCGGTACATTCATTCATTGGTACTGATAACATATGCTCGTTTATGTTCACCTCAAATCCGGCTTGTTCCTGTGAGTAGCCGATGAACAAGTCTTTTGTGTCCCGGTCTATCTTCGCTTTGTCCGCATGGCTGTAGTCATTGATGAAATAACCGTTCACTTTCTTCTGCTTCACGTTCACATAGACCTTTGCCCACTTGTAGAAAGTCTTGTACTCTTTCCACGGAGAGGATGAACATACCCAGAATTGGTGATATAATTGGCTGTAACTTTCTGGTGATGGTGTGCCGGACAAATACAAGACGGGCAACCCTTCGCAAATGGATTTTATTTCCTGAGTTCGTTTGCTTGGTTTGGGGTATGCACCCAGCGAGTGAGCCTCATCAATAATCACAAGGTCGTACTTTCCTTTTGCTTTATGGCAACTTTCATAGTTGACAACATCCAACTTGAAAGACGGTTTCAATGCTTCATAATCAGTTTTAATACTTGGTATAGCCTTTAACTTGGTGATGAATAATACACTCTCAGCATCGAAGTTATCAGCGGTAGACAATGCCGTGATAGTCTTTCCCGTCCGGCATTCCATTGACAGGTAACAGCAGCCGAATGCCACCAGTTTATAGGCGGCTTGTGTGGCTATATTGTTTTGATATTCTCTTAATTTCATACGTTTACGTGAATTTGGTTAATAACTCCTATTTCAGTTGCATAAGCGAGAACTTCGCCTACTGTCATTCCTCTTTTTGCGTGACGTTCTCTAAGAAGTACATCGGCGACATCCCAGTTGTCCGGTAAACCTTCACACGCCCGACTTACGGTTACATCTATGCCATTACTTCGTAAGATTACTGCTTTTTCTTCCCATTTTGCCAACATCCCGGCATCAGGGTATAAGACTACTCTTTTACCGGATAACGGTTGATTAACGCTTGTTTCTGTCCATTTACACCCATTACATCCACCTGTTGCTATCCAAGTTATTTCAGGCATCAAAACAAAGCATATAAGGGCTGATTTTTCACTTTCGACAATTCCCACACGAGAAGCCTTTTTAACCAAATGGCAACCAAAGAAAGTTTGCTGCAGGTTGGCTTCATAGTTTCCAAGAAGCGTTTTTCCGGCAAACCAAATCTTATCCATCGGTCGGGTATCGGAAATGTACTTTTGAGCCTTGTCGCTCCATAACTCCGCTTGATCCTGTTTCTTCATTCGTTTTCCGGTGAAAGGATTATACGCCATTACTTTCAATTGACACAGCCGGCCTTTATCATCAATCTGGGGAAAGGTAGTTGCTAACCCATCGTTATTTCTCCAGTGCCGGGATGTTCCTACACGATAAGCATCAAAGACACGGTTTGCCTCAGCATTACCGAACTCTTTAGCCATGAACCGGAATAGATTGTTCTTGGCCCGGTGAGTATCAGTTGCCAATAATGAGGATGGCAAGTAAGATACAGGAATCACTTTTATAGGTTCTGGTTGTTTCCAAGTTGCGAAGTCGGCCCGGTCATTCTCCGGGTGTGTCTTGAAATATTCCGAAGGTGTCAGGTGATAGCCACAACGTTCACGATTGCAACGTCCGCACGATTCATCAATAGGAACATTTCTTTCATCAACATAAAGAGTGAACTCTTTCTTGTGTCCACATTGAGGGCATGTGTGCCGGGTACTCATTCCGGCGTATCTTTGAAGATGATATTTAGATTCGTTCATATATCAAAAAGTTAGTGTAAATCACCCATTTTTTCAGTAAGTATAAAATACACTATAAAACAGGTGTATATTTGGTGTAAATTCAGTGGATATACGGTGTATTTGGTGTAAGTGTATGGGGCTATATATATAGATAGCCCCGTACACCTCCGTATATTACACTACCTAAAAAGGTAACTCCGAAGGTCTATTATCTGTCGTTGGGAGGTGATACATGCCTACCTCATTTTTGATAATCAGATTCTTTTCAGTAGCGGCAGACACCCTCTTTTTGGCAGCATCAATTTTGATATTAGCTATCTCCATTATCTTGCCGCACAAATCCGTATAGGAAATCGTATTGGGGAGTTTAGGCATAGCATCGGTGATAACCTGCTTTAACTTATCCGTCTTGGATTGTTTGCCAACATATTCGGTTGCTATCGGCAACCCTTCCGCAATAGCAAAAGCAAATTCAGGTGGTCGCATATCCCTTGTTTTCGCCCATTTACATACGGTTACATCTCCGTCTGCCTCTGCAAAGATTGCCGTTTCACACTTTCGTAGAGCTTCCGCCCCGAGATGTCCCCGGGCTTTCTCACTACCAACATTAGCGTGAATGACGGTCAGAATATGGCAATCGTATTCTTTGGTTAGTGCCATCAAATCATTAATCACCGATGTGGATTGTTCGGAACTGTTCGGGTCGGCTATAAGGTCACTCACTCCATCGAGAACTACAAAATCGGGATGATATACTTTCATGCACGCATCAAAAATCTTATGTCTCATTGGCGGTTGAAATTCCCTTAACATGTGAATGATAATATTCTCCGAGTTGATGTTGGTCGCAAGCCCGGCAATGCGGTGTAGTCTCCTGCCAATCTTAGCAACGTGTCCCGCCGCTTGTTCTGTATCAATCCAAAGTAGTTTTCCGCTCCCGTTGGGATTATCCAACCCCATACAACCATCTTCATTTAAAAATGAACCGGCAATACCCGAACAAAGAAAACTCTTTCTTGCACCCGGTAGACCAATAACAAACGAAAAGTTTCCTCGTGTACATACGGGCAAATCTCCTTTTGATACAAGCATTTGAGGGTCAGGGATATTCTGTGATAAGTCCAAACGGCTATTTTTGATTGCAGCCATGATATCGGATGGAATTTCACTAACAGGTTTTTCAAATTCGCTCACAATCTGTTTTATAGCCTCACTCATTATAACCTCCTTTCCCAGCCAACCAATAAAGCTTACAGCCATTAGGTAAACGGTAATCTACTATGTTCCAACCTTCATTATTACGAAGAACGGAGATAAGCTTTCGGGCATCATTTGTCCCTGCCAAAGAATTGAGTTCCTTAGCGGTAAACTTGCCACCGGATAAAAATAACTTTCTGACTGATTGGATAAGTCGTGCGGAATCAGTACCTTTGTCTCTATAATCGTGCCCAAGATATTTGGAGTTGTTCTGTTGATTTTTCATAGGGCAACTCCTTTCTTATTTGCTGAGTATAATGTCAATATCAGACTGTTTGTACAGTCGTTTACCTCCGACCTCTACGGGTGTCAGATAGCCGGTTTTACTCCATCTCCATAAGGTCGAGCGGCCAACATGTAACTGCTTACTTGCTTCATCTGGAGTGATATAGGTTTCTTTTTTCTTGGCAAGAATAGTGTTTTCTAATTCTTCTTTAGTAGTACGAATTAGATGATTCGCAAATTGCAATAGGTCATTTGCACCAATCGTTATTGATACATTTGTACCACTTTGAATGATTTCGTTTAAACTCATAATTTTGCTTTTGAAATTCGTCTTTCCCCGATAGGTAGCTACTGCTATCGGTTGTTTGACGTAAGCAAAATTATGACGTATGTGTTTTGTGTGCAACGTATTGCAACGATGTTTTGCGTGCCCAAATCTGCGAATATATTTGTACTTTTGCGGTACTTGTACAAATATATTCGCACAAGTAGACACGCATTCATGTGTTAAAGTTCTCTAATATGGCTTTTAACCTGCAATAATCTGAACTATTTTCCAATCGTTTTATATCCGATTGGGCTAAATTTATGGGAGTATAACGCTTATTTACGAACATCAATGGAACTAATATTTTAGCGTAAAACCACATCATTTCGCTTGAAAATAGATATTGTATGAAATATCTTAATAGCTGTCCGTTCTTCTTCCACATTATTGGTTTATATGGCACATCTTCTTTATACAGAGGTATACCGAATAGAACTCTAAAATATGCTAAGTTAGTATCATTGGCAACAAAACCATACCTCTTTAATTCATTCAATAAAGCTGCTGTTTTATCGTTGTTTGATAGTCTTGCAAAACTGAACGTAGTCCCTGATGTTATTAAATTGAAATATGATTGTATATCATGCAATGGTTTTTCTCTTTCTCTTTGTAATAAATCCCTATAATAAAACAAATCTACCTCTATATCATTCATATTTACAAGTTCTTTTTTATAATATTTTATTTCTCTATTTTGAGTTCTGAATCAACTCTATATTCTTCACATCCAAAAGCTGCACACATGAGTATAAAGCGTTCTTTAATACCCATATTGGTGTACCTTTCTACTGCACCGCTATTTTTAGCATGAAGCCCAGCAGCATATTTATTAACTTGCACCTTGTTCATCAAATCAACATGAGTTTTGCGAGCGAGTTTGCTGCTTGCGACTTCATAGATAGATTTATATTCGTTAGTTCCCAATGCCGTACTGAACATTGCTACTTTCCGGCTTATCTCACAGTATTCAAGTAGCTTTTTTATCTGATAATTGTACCCAGTCTCACCATTACCATCAGGGTAATAGGGTAGCAAAGCACTGTCTGACAGTTCACCTTTATATTTCATAATAATATCATAAGCAATGCGAATAATAGGAGTTTTTATCTCAGTACGTATAAGTCCATCCTTGTGTGTTTTTTGAGGTAAGTAATGAATGTAAGGTATTCCTTCTTCAATGCCAATATTATCAAAAGTAAACCGTCTAAAGTCTCCAACACGACATCCGAAACAGCATTGCACTATAAATAAGTCTTTTACTCGTTGCAATGATTCCGGACAATCTTTAGTCAAGACTGCATTAAATTCTGCTTTAGTCAGGAAAATCGGTTCATCGTATTGCTGCTTCATTATGGCCTCTTTCTCCTTTCCAATTTTGCGAAATGGAGACACAGGGATAATATCATTACTCTCAAGCTCTACCATGAATGCTTGAAGTAATAGGAGTTTTTCAGCTATTGTATTTTGACTTCTCTTTTTTGATGGTCTATTTCTGCTGTTCATGTCCACATATAACCCCGGATATTTATCCACTAATTTATATTCAGTGCGCAGGAACTCACGAAATTTAAGAATAGTATCTTTATTAAAATCTTCCACTGAACAACCATCAATGCCATTAATGATAAAGAATCGTGTTAGTTCCCGGATAATTACATCATAGTGCTTCTTTCTGCCAGCACCTATAACGCCAGTATCTAACCAACCATTAACATAACGCTGGAACATTTCGCATAGTGATTCTTTTTCGTGCGTGATATTATACTTTTCTGGATGGAGATGTTTATCAATTAGTTCCTCTAACTTCTCACTTGTTAATTCTTTATTTCCCCCATATAGTGACAGGACAAGATTCTTTCTTTCATTGATGGAAGCATTGAATTGAGTTCTTTCCTCTAATTTAATGACACTTTTTGCTTTGTATTGTTCGTTCTTTGCGTCCCAAATATTTGGTAATACCATTATTTCGGATTTATGGAACAATTGTACATTGCGCCCATCGGACAAACGGAATCTTACGTTTACTTCTTTGTCTTTTTTTCAGTTCTAATAAAGGCTTTTACAGTGGTCATATATTTGCAATTATCGGTTGTGCAAATATACTAATATTGCACAACATATCTGCAATATTGCACAACTAAATAAAATGATATGCAACACTAATTTATTATTTCATGCTGATTATCAGTTGTATTAGTTAGAATATTATTTTTTTATATTTCAAAAATCGAATCGCTTCGGAATCACTAAATAAAACCGCAAACAGCTAATTATAAAGCTCTTGCGGTTTTATTTTTTATGATTACACAACATTAAGGTCGGCTCAGTTGAGATTTAAAATCACTATAAAACAGGATTTACGTAACACATTTGCACAACCTTAGGTCAGTTCACTGTTCTGACACATCTATAATTCATCCAGTCCGGACCCGTTGCTACATCCCAAGCGTTTTGTTCATATCCATTAGCACCATTACTGGGATTAATTGCATAATAATTACTACCACTGTGGAGAGTTTGCGTCCAATGAAATCCAGTAATTGCCTGAAATCCACTCGACCAAGTTGTCTTATTAGTAAACCCCGTCCCTTGTGTAAGAGGAATCGTTCCACCGCCCATACTGAGAATGAGCAACATTTCCCGTTGAGTGGGCAGACGCCAGCCTTTTGCTGTACAAACGCTATTAGCCGTCGTCCAATTACCAACACTACTGGTAAGATCTACTTCCAATTTAGGGGCAACTTTATTACTTTGCGACGGACTTTCTGAGCCTAACAATACTGAAGACTGAACTCCCCCTGCCGCATCACGAGATATAATTGTTTTTCCACTCAGATAAGGATACTTCGTTCCACTGGCAGGTCCGTTTCGAACACAACGAAAATTAGCCTTATCACCGGTGCTCTTTTTCCCAGAAGCAGCACTTGCTAAATTTAAAGGAAAACCCGAACCATCTGAATAAGTCGATGCAGACCAATAGTAATCGTAACTCGCCGGAGTTTCACTGATATACCATCCTTCTATATTTTGACTCGTATAGCTGTCCTCACCGGCAGCAACTCCTCCTAAGACATCGCGATAAATATACGATAATATCAACTCATTGGCATTAGGCAACCGCCATCCATCACCAACCTCTGCGCACGTAGCGGCCGCATTGGCGGCACTCAACTGAAGTCCTTTATTAGTTTCAGACGACTTCCGTTCCTCAAACCGAAGCGGATAAAGATAAAATTGAGGTTGTGAAGAAGCATCCGTATAAGACAATTTCCTGCTCACCATATTCAGGTACATAATGAGACGGAACGGATACTTACTTAAAACACCCGATCCTGCATAGAATACGTTATCGAAATCAATCTTGATCATTCCTGTTTTTCCCTCTGCCCATTTTCCGGGGATAATCTTTAATCTAAAGTCGTATCCACGGCCATTCACAGCATTTCCTTTGCCGTCATCTTCATCCGAACCGACAACGGATGACTGATACATCTTAGAATCTGCATTACTTCTACCTACAAATATATCATTGTCATTTGTATCAGCAGTAGAACGTATCAATTCAGTTCCACTCACTTCTTCTATACCTGCAATCTTCCAATTATGATTCACAAATAACTGCAGATATTGTTCTGCACCCAAATCAACGTCAAATGTACGGGTTGCCGTATTTGCAAGAAAACGGAATGAAAAAGTCCGTTCCTGCTGGATAATTGGCAAAGGTCTGTTACCGAGGTATTTGTCTGCTTCATCATACAGGTCAAAATTCAATGCATCCGTACGCCAATACAGATTTCCTCCATCACCGGCCCTCAACGGATCCGGCTGGATACTGAATGCTTGTACCCTGTCTACAAAAAACTGGGAAGTCGAGGTATTCAAAGCCGGGATTAAACCTCCGTTAGGATAAAAAATAGTGCCACCCCCACGACGTACGGCAATCTTAGGCGTAGAGAACACGGCGTACAAAACCTGCGGTTCAAGAGCTTCTTCCGGATTATTGGGGTTGTCACTCCTGAGTGGAAAAACATATCCATCCACTATTTCATTCCCGTAGCCGTCTACAAAACGAATTACTCCCGGCTCTATCATTGTCTGTGTCAAAGTGATAACATGAGTCAGTCTCCCTGCCTGCAACGTAATAGTGGCCGTGCGCGCATCTCCGGTTATTCCATGATACCAATAGGGTATACGCAGTGCAAAACTGGTATCGCCATTCGCTCCACCTGTCGTTGTAATGACATCGGTACTGGTATTCCCACCACCATTAAATTTAAGCCAATCGCCATCAGAAGCGACGGTAGCTTTCCATCCCGAAGGAACATCGGTAAAAACATCTATCACATATTTATCAATCTGGTATTGAGTCAGTTGTACATCAGATTCACTCACTCCGAGCATATACTGCCCGTCGTATACCACGTCTTTTATCTTATCACGGTCATAGGTGATCAGTCTCATCTTAAGATTGGACATTACCGTATAAGATTCCAGTGCTTTCTGTTTATCATCATAACCGGGGCCCGACACTTCTGTAATACTGATGATATATTTATGATTTCGCAACAAAGGCAGGTATTCTACATCTTCTCCCGTCTTTCCTGTTTGGGTGAAATCCACCAGGTACTAAGTTGTAGACGTTTCTCCGGTACGCTGTCCTCCTACAATCAGACACACAGCGTCTTTACGGCTCGCAGCTCCGTCATTGCCACCGGCGGCAGAGGCTTCGAAAGTATAGATGTTGCCGACATAGGGCGTATTGCCTGCTACAAGATGATAATTGGCAGGATCGATGCCCACTTTCTTATCATTGGCAACAGGAATATTAAGATCACCTGATGCAATATCTACCACTCCGTTCGCATCCCATACCGGAGACAAATATCCGGCATTATTATAATTGACAAGATATACTTCTTCCACTGTGAAATTCGATACGGAATTGGCAATGTCAATACGTGCCAACATCCGTTTCATATTGATATCGGGTATAGAGACAGCATATGCAAGTTTCGACACCTTTACCTCTCCATACATGGGAATCGGCAGATATTTACCGTTGTCATTCGGTCCGTCGGCCGGCCATTGCGTAGGATCACCGCTATGAATCATCTGCGCCATTGCAGCAGCTTTCGTTGTTGATCCTTTCACAAAACCTTTCAAGATATTTTCATATGCTGCAGTGCCGAGTGGTCTGTTAGCAAGTAGCACAACGTAAGTGGGCCTGGAAGTAGGAGTAAGCGCAACAGAAAATTCTGCCGCAGAGGTACCACCATCCAATGTTTGTGTAATATTAGTGCTGACGGGCTTCCATTCCATAAACAAATACTGTCCGGGGGTGTTTTCCGACTCTTCGAACACCAGAACGTCTACATTCTTTATCTCGTCTTCTCTGTATCCTCCGGCCGCTCCCGTCATTGAACGGGAAATGGGAGAGGGGATATCTACGTCGGGAATCGTTAGAGCAAACGGGATATTGACGCCGGTCCCTTTAGGAGAATTCGTATACTCTTCTTCTACACAACCGGTGAGCCAAATTGCTGCTACCAAAGTGTATAGAAGAAAACTTCTATTGAGTACTAAAGATATATATTTCATCATAATTCGTCTCCTTTTCTTAAAGCGTAACCTATCATTTACCACTGCGGAACGGTCAATGTCACCGTTATATCCGGGTTGTCGCCATTCGTATTACTCACTGTCAGCGTAGCAGTTGTGCCTTCCTTGGTACCGGCATTGTAATAAAAATAGATTACTCCGCCATTTCCACCTTTTGATCCGAACATCGTATCCCAATTGAGCAGAATCTTATCAGGATCTTGTACGCCGGTTACTTCCCAAGTCCAATTTCCCGGATTGCCCGAAGTAAAGGTAAGTACACGCCGTTTCGTCAGTCCGATTCCCAAATCATTGGTATCCAAAGTTTCACTTGAAGTGAGCCATACCCCGGTGCCACCCCACTGTTCCAGCAGTATCTTGTGGTGTAGATTACCTGCATCAATATAAAATTGTGTCTCCCGTTTTTCCGTAGCAACTGCTGTGTATGAAGGAATTACAACCGTAATGTCATAAGTACGCACTGTCCCCGAGAGTGTAGGAGTACCCATCGTTACCGTAGCCCACGTAGCCATCCCCGTCTTATTGAGTAATGCACCTACCGGATATCCGGTATTCGGATCCGCATCATAATTTGTTTCAGCAGTTATATTTACTGTGGCTCCATTGGCTCCCAACCGTACTTTGCCTTGTGAAAGCTTAAGGTAATACTGCCCGTCGAAAATCACATTTACCGAGTTTTCATCCCATTCCCATGGTAAGGGGGTAGCGGTTATCGTATATTCTTCATTAGACATTGTCATATTATAGTTAATGTGTTCGCCCGACTGCCAGGAATGTTTGCTGCCAACAGCTTCGGCAATATCCTTAAGCAGAAATTCCCGAATACCATGATTGGTGGTGACTATCATTTTAGCAGCATCCGAAAAGGTAACGGCAGGCAACATAAAGAACGTGTCACCTATTTGAGTAGCAACTGTACCCACCGTTTTTTGAGCCGTAGGGGTAGAAGCCAGATCGGAAGTTACAGTCCCCGTAGTGATATTGTTCCAGACAAAAGCAGGTTTGCCACTCTCTGTTGTTGCAGTCGGTATGCTGGGTACGATCAGTTTCCCTTCTGCTCCCACACCTTGGAACTGGATCTTTTCGATTATTAACTCTTCGGGTGCCGGATCTTTCTTTTTGAATGTAAAGGAGACTTTAGTCAGTGTATGATAGAAATGTACATTTATACCGGCACCCCATTGAGATGTCTGT
>ERZ779892.3199-NODE-3199-length-11810-cov-12.205870_pt1 | contig 11810 bp, 4 predicted proteins | sample MGYA00511552_ERZ779892 | MGnify/ENA primary metagenome ERZ779892 (study PRJEB29588, sample SAMEA2154561) | human gut metagenome | biome: human gut; feature: human-associated habitat; material: faeces | place: Denmark | collected 2008/2010 ... | reverse complement strand
CAGGCAGGTCAGTATATCAGAAAACCCAAAGCGGGCAAAAATACTGCCTCCTACAGTTGCACAGTTTCTCATCTGAACACCAACGATATTTCTGGTACATTCCCTGAAAATCCCATCAAAATACCGGTTCAGCCCCTCATGGGTCTCTAACTGGCGTAAACTGCACATACAGCCAATAGAAAACTCTCCTTCTTTTTCTTCGATTGCATCCAGTCCAAGCCCGGACAAATCCACAATAGTACGCTTGGTAATATGAGTCATTTTCATCCATACCATTCCGCCTACTACCAGACTGCTTCGCTTCTGACAAAGCTCATAAGCCTCTGCCAGATCACTTACCTTAACATAATCATCTGCTCGGAACACCTGTTTTTCCCCCTTCGTATGTTTGTGCTAATAAATATTGATAAGTTTTTCTAATAAATAGCTTTTTAGTAACAATATTTCCTTGATGATCTTTAGTTTTAATTTTATTTATAGTAATACCTTTATATTGAATATATGCTTCAATAAAATCTTTAATTATTTTATCAAATTCAGTATCCTTAATAGTAGTCGTAATAGCGTTAACTTCGTCGTTATCATTAGATTTAATGGTTACTTTTTGTTTAGTAGCAAGAGCTTCAGCAAGACGTCTAAAAGTTTCAGTTTTACTATCTTTACGTCTTTCTAAAGCTCTAACTATTTGTTTCATTCCCATATTAACACCTCTTTGGGCAGCATAAGGTGCTACTTCTGGACTAACACCTTCTTCGATAAGTTGTTGAGTAATAGTTTCTATAATATTTTTAACTTCTGGACTATCACTACTTTTATTTAAAGCATCTTCAAACATATTAGGAGAAGTTCTAAAAAGAAGAAAAGTTTTACTACTTGCAATACCTACAGCTCTTTCATTAATACTTGGGTCAAAAGATTTAGCTAATTTAACAGCGTCATCTAAATCTTTATTAGTAATTTTATCTTCATCTTCAATAATTGCTTTAACAGCAATTTCGTTAGGATCAGTAGTTTGCTGATTAGTTTGAGTTTGAGAAACTCCACTTCGTGGAGTTTGTTCCCCCGTAGAGGAGTTATCAATATTAGATGGTTGATTATTACTAACTTCTGCAGCCACATTATTAATAACTTCTGCTTGTTCTTCAGTAACTTGTTTACCATTAACTACTACTTTTTTAGCATCTTCTTCTTCTTGTTTTCTATTTTGTCTTTCCTCTTCTATTGTAGCTCTTATCGAATTACTAAAATCTTCAGTATTAAAATATCCTATTTTAAGCATATCGAGAGATTCTTTTAATTTAGGAACTCTATTGCGAAGAATATCTTGCCATGCTTTATCTAAATCTTCTTGTTCTTTAATCCAATTTTCAACTCGAGTCGCAGCTTCTGACATTCTTTTCATAGTAAGATAATCAACTTGTTGGGCAATAAGGCCAACTCTATCATTATAATCTTTTTGAGATTTAGGTTGAATATTTTCTAAATCAGCTTTTTTATCTTGAAGTGCAACTTGTTTATCAATTAAATCTTTAACATTATTAGGAGCTTCAGGAATATTTTTATCAGATTCGTTAATAAGATTTTCAACATTATTTAATATAGTTTGAATATCACCAGAAAGTCTTTCGGCTTGATAATTTTTTCCAATACTTTGATTAAATATATCAATTATAGATTGTTTATTAGATTCAGATAAAGGATTATTATCATTTAAAAATTTAAGAAGACTTCTTTTTCTATCATTATAAATTTTATTATATTGATTTTTAGCTTGTTCAGAAATATCTGGATTGTTGTTAACTTCTTCTTGAGCTTGATTAATTTCATTTAGTAATTTAGAAATATGTTTATCAATAGCTTGTCTTCTATATTTATCAATAGAAGATATATCTACATTACTTTTATTTATTTCATCTTGTATAGTATTAATTCTATCTCCAAAAGATTCAATTTCTAATTGTTCTCTTGTAAATTCTCTTGCAGTAATTTTAGCAGTATATTCACTTTCTATTTCGCTATTATATAGTACGTTATATAGATTTTCAGCATATATATCTCTAACTTTATCCATTTTAGCAAAAGCTTGATTAGTAAAATCTTCTTCAGATTTAGTAAGTTGAACTCCAGTTTCTCTAAAATATTCTTTAAATTCAGGACTTGTAACATATTCTTTTAATAAATCATAAGTGCCTGCTTCATAAGCGTTAATAGCTAAATTAGTAAAATAATCATCAATAACTTGTTGTTTTTTAATTTCAGCTTCTTCTGGAGTAAGTTTTCTATGAACATCAACTCCTTCATCTTGAAGTCTTTCTCCAGTAAGAGGATCTTCAACATAATCGTCTGGAGAAATATAATCGTTTAACATGGTAAGTTTATCAACAACATCTTTATTTAAAGCAGCACGGTCTTGAATTTCTTTATTCATTATTTTTTCTTCAGCAGTAAGAGTATTAAGAATATTAGCATCAGATTCTTTGCCTTTTAATTTTTTAGCTTTAATTTGTCGTTGAAGAGCAGAAAGTCCTTTACCAGCTCCTTGAAAAACCATACCCCCAACAGCACCCCAAAATGCTTGTTCCCATATTTTATCATCGGTAATATAACTTTCAATTGTACGAGGAATATAACTAGGATCTAAATACATTTTAGCAACTTCTTTACCTTTTTCAGTTTGAATACCTTGATATGCTTCTTCTAAACCTTCAGTAAGTTGTAAAGTACCAATAGTATTAAGAGGATGTTTAATAGCTTCTTTAAATTCATCTGTTCTATTTTTCCAAAAACTTGTTTTAGGAACAGTTGAGGTAGAAGTTTGTCCAGATACGTTTGTATCAGCTTTTTTACGAAGAGCTTCAATTGCTTGTTTATTAGAACGTCTAATTCTCGAAGTAGGTAATTTTTTACCAATTTTACCAAATAACTGGCCAACACCTCTAAATTCTACAATATCTTGACCAAGCATAGCATAATCATTAATAAAAGTTTTATCAGCAGATTCCCCAGCAATATATCTTGCTATTTGATCAATAGTTTTACCATTTAGTTCAGGATTTCTTGCAAAGAAATCTTTCCATTGTTGGTCATTATATCCTTCAAGTTCTTGTTTAGTAAGTTCATAACTTTCTGTCCAAACACCTCTTGATTCCATATAATTTTCCATAGTACGAGAAAGAACAGCATTAGTAGTTAAATTATTAATATATTTAACAGAATTATCAAGACGAGCAACTGAAGGAGCTTTAATACCAACTCCTTTTATAGCTTTATGTGTAAGTTTAGCCAAACCTCGCGTAGAAGCATTATATGCTCTTCTTACTTTACTAATTTTTCCTAATGTACCAATAGCTTTAGTGATACCAAGAGTAGGTAACATCATAGATAAAGTACTAAAAGCACTTACTCCATTATTAGCCCACCAACCAAAATCTCCAAATGCAAAAGTAGCATTTGGATCCTTTTGATAAATCTCAAATTCATCTCTAATAGTATTTTGAATACCTTCGATATATTCACTTACTGGATTAGTATAATCGTTATCTTCTGTAAAAGCTTGTTTTACAGCATCTACTATATTACTAAGAGAAAGAAATGAACCAAGTACAACTTCATTAGCAACACCTTGTATTATCATATTACCAAGTTGTTCAAACGCAGATTGATTTTCTGCACGTTGACGTCTTAAACTTTCTTCAGAATCAATATTATTAACAGTAATATCTTGTTCTTCAAACTTTTCAATTTCACGAGAACTATATTGAGAAGTATATCTAGTTTTATTAGCCATTCTATTAATGCCTTTAGCAAAATCATCACTCATTGTATTAGAAACAAGATAAGGGGACTCTTTAGCCCCCTTTTTAGTTTTAGGATTATATTTAGGATTTCTTGTTATTTCTCCATTATTTATAAAATCAATAACTTTACTCATATCTTATACGTTTAATTTACTTCCTAAATCTTTACTTAAAACACTATAATAACGTTCTAATAAATCAGGTCTTCTAATAGAATTTGTTATAGTTTTTGCAATTTCAAAAATACGCCCATTTAATCTTTCAACAGCATTTTCATTATCTAGTTGTAAATTTCCTTGTGTGAAATTATTTTGAATATCTATATATTCATTCATTGTGTCATAAATATCTACAGCTGCTTTTCTATCAATATTAACTTCTATATTTCCATTTTTATAAGTAAATAAATTACCGCCATTAGCTATTAATTGTTGAGCACCTAATGTAGGAGTATCACCACTTTCACTAAGATTAGCCGTCATTCCATAAGCGTCCATTTTAGCAATATAATCTGAAGCCTTAGTATATGGATTATTTTCAAATGCTTCTTGTGCTTCATCATTAACTAATCCGGGAATAAAATAAGTTTTTGGAATACCAGTTGGATTACCGTTACTATCTAATTTAGGATAGATTGTTATATTAGTACCACTACCAAAAAAAGGATTATGTGCAGAATTAAATACAGCTTTACCATTTCCAATAGCCGATATTATTTTATTACCTTCATCTTCTCTATTTTTAGTATTTGTAATTTCTTTAAAAGTACCATAACCATCATCGTCTTCTACAGTAAACATTTTAGTATTTCCAAATCCATGAGACATAATTTGTCTTCTTAGTTCTTCTTGGTCTATTTTAAGTCTAAGATTATACTCGGTATTATCAATTTGATTAGTATTAAATTGATGTAGAAGTAATTGTTGATAATTTGTTTCACCGGGGAGAGATTGATGGCCGATAGTAATTTCTTGATAATTATCTATTACAGTATTTAATTTTTCTTGTTGTTTAATAAAATCGTTAGAATAATTAAGAAATTTTTTATCAGCAGCTTTTTTATATACATTATATAAATATTTATAAGAATAATTACTTTCAAAATCGTAAATCTGACTTGTACTATTATATGGAGATATTACATAGCTATTATCTTGTTGTGATTTAGGAATTATAGGATTATATTCAGAGTCTAATACTTGTACAGTAATATTATCTATATTTCCTTTAACAGCAGCATTAACAGTATTAGATAAAAGTAATATATTTTGATAATATTCTTTTGGCAATCTAATATAGTTAACACTTTTTCCATCAATTTCTTTTCTTCCTGTATTAAAACCTAAACCAAGAAAACCATTTTCATTATTAGAATTTAAAATTTGAATAGCTCGATTATATTCATCTATATTCTTAAAACTAACATCATAATATTGACCTTTATCTCCAAATTCAGCTTGAATATCTTTTAATAGCTTTTGATCATACGGATTATCTTTGTTAAAACTACCTCCATTTTTCATTCTACTAACATAATCTGCTAAATATTTATCATCTTCTTTTAAATCTTTAGTTAGATTATCATAATTCATTGTAATTTCATCATATTTTCTAATAAGTTCGTTAGTTTTAACTTTAAAATCTCTAAGTTGTTGTTCTGTAGCACCATTCTTTTTAATAGTTAAATATGCTCTTGTTAAAGTATTTTTCCAACCATCTGTACTAGCATTAGTCATATCAACATTAACATCTCTACCAACTGCATTTTTAAATAGATTGTATAATTCATTCTGAATATTTTGTTTTTCACCCATTAATTCAGCAGTCATGTTATAATTAATAGTTATTGGTTTAGTATCACTTGTTCTATTTAATGATTTTATATACCCATCTTCAAGTTCAACATTCTTTTTAGTGGTTTCTGCTGCTTGTTCAGCAGCCTTATAAGTTTTTAATCCGTTTCCATAAGTGGTTTTACGAGTAGTATTATAATATTCAGCAGCATATAAAGCAGGAGATATTCTTTTATTTAAATATTGTTGAGGAGAAAGAGTTATACCATTATCGTCAGTAACATCACTCACAATATTATATTTTCCTTTAGTAGCATTTATAGCTTTTTTATGTTTCCAAAGAGCAATATCATAATCTTGTTGAAGACTTTCTTTAGCACCTGGAGTAGATTCAATAGCAGCTCTAATACCAGCTTCTATTTTACTTCTATCAAGTTTTTCAAAACTATGAGTAGTATCATCATAATATTCTCCATCAAATACTTCGTTTGGATTAGTAGTAGGATTACCGTTTTTATCAAGCCAACGCACTTGATTATAACTACCAGATTCTCTTGCAGCCCATTGTAAACCTTTAGAAATTAAAGAAGATAAATCTACAACAGCGGTTGGAGAAATATTAGGATTCCATTTTGTTCCACTAATTACTTTTCCAGTTTTTTCATCTACAATATCTTTATAATAATAAGGATTATTTTCTAAATAATATTCTTTATAATCTTCTGGAAGAGTCTTATCATTTATAATCTTATTTTTAAATTCTGTATAATCTTTTTGAGCTTGAAGTCTGCCAATCATTCCAGCGTCAGAAGCTAAATTACCAGCTTTAACTATTATATCATCTAATGCAGCAGCAGAATTTCCAAATATAGTATTATTATCTATAGTTTGTTGTATTTCAGATATTTTTTGCTGTCTCCATTCATTTTCATCTTCATTAAGTTCAAGTTTAGCCATTTCAGTTTGAAGATTAGAAGCAGTTTTAATAGCTTCTTTATGTCCTTGCTCTAAAGTATTAAAAGTATTTCCTAAAGTATTTAAATCTACTGTTGGAACATATTCTGTATTAATATAATTAAAACCTTTCATATTAATTATGTTTTTAACTGTTTTTATTTTTGTATGCTCTCAACCATGATTCTATTATGTCATTTGTTATACCTCTTACACCAAGAGCTTTTAATATAATAGGATTAACATTAGGATTTGTAGCAGCAATAGCTCTAATATTATTTTCAGCAGCTAATCTCTTTTCAAAATTACCAATACTATTTTGTACTCCAGCATTAATACTATTAATTAATCCTATAGTATTTTCAGATTGTTTTTCAATAATAGCATTTTCAAAAGCATTTTTCTTTTCTTTCCAAGTATTATAATTAGTAATGTTTTGATTAGCAACAGTTTGTTGATTAAGTTTATCTTTATTAATTAATTCAGTTTCAGTATTTTCTTTATTAGTATAAATATTATTAAGTAATTTAATAGTATTTAATCTACTAAGTTGTTTTCTACCTAAAGCAACTCTTGAACTTGTAGTATTAGCATCAATTTGTCGTTCATACGCTTGTTGTTGATCTCTAATAGCATCAAGTTGAGGATTAATATTAATATTTGTTTTAAGTTTAGAAGGAATTAAATTAACAGGAGCTTTAGTATATTTCATTTTATCTAATGCTTTCTTATTAGCATTAAATCCTATAATACTTCCAATAATATTTGAAGCAATACCAATACCATCGCTAATTAAAGAATTATAAGTTCGTTTATTCATAATATCTTGTTTATTATCATATTTACGCTTAGTATTTAAGTCAACACCTGTAGTAGGATTAAATCTACCATTAGTATCAAGAATATCATATTTGATTCCCTCTACGGGGGATTGATAATTAACAATTGGTTGATTAATTTTATTAGCCAATTCATCTTCAAGACCTAAAGTATAAAATGTAGGATCGAGTGTAATAGGAATTTCAGTCTTTTTAGTACCACCTATTCTGAACTCTATTCGTTTCCCCGTAGAAGGAATCATTCTTAAACTGGTTTTACCATTGCTTGTAATAGTATAAACTCCACCATTTTTAGCACGTTTACGAAGTTCAGGGTATTTAGAATAAACTTTAGCTTTAATATCATTGCGCCCATGAAGTCCGGCAAGTCTTAATGCGTCAACAGCATCGGCTTTAGTAGGAATTGGATAACTTCTATTTTTACCAGCAAAATCTTTTTTATCTACTTTAGGATAAGGTTTAGATTTAGAACCATAATCTTTAGAACGACTTAAACCACCCATACGCTTTTTATTAAAACCTTTATAATAATTTTTATAGTTTTTACTAAATATAAGACCATCTTTTATAGAATTTATTTGAACAGTATCTCCACGTTCAATAGCTCTTAAATCTCCAACATATTTTCCATTTTTAAAATTTTTAGGATTAGTCATATCAATCAAGCCTCCTTTATCATCATCTTGAATATCGTTATAAATAAAATCTTGACCGTTTTCATCAGTACCTACAGCAATTTTATTAGTAGAAGTATATCCTTTTTTATTCCAATCATCAATACTTTTTCTATTTGGATCTTTTAATCTAACAAAATCAGGAGTATATTTTTTATTTACTTTTTCATATATATATTGAATGTTATTATTTTCTCCACCAAATTGTTTCTTTTTAATATTAGCAGTTTTATTTCTTTTTTCATAAAAATTATTAATTAAACTATCTCTATTAGCTAAACCAGCTTCTTTATATATTTTATTAATTTCTTCTCTAACTTCATCATTAGTACCTCTAAGAATAGCTTTTTGAAGAGGAACATATTTTTTATCTTTGGGATTAAAATATTCTCTTGCAGTTCTACCACTTCCTCTATTATAAATTAAATTAGTAAGTAAAGCTTCTTTAGTTTCAGTAACATCACCTTCATCATTATAATATTTACGAATAAAATCTATTCTTCGTTTAGCACTTTTATTGGCACTTTTAATTCTTTTAAATCTTAAATCTCTTTCATCTTCTTCAGTAATATATTCTCTTCCTTTAGAATCTTTTTTAATTTTATCACTAATATTACCTCCTGTATATCTATCTACTCCCATTCCAAAATTATCTTCGTCAAAACCTTTACCTTTAGGAGCATACCATCTACGATTAATTCTATCAAATTCTATACTATCAGGATTTTCAGAATGATTAATTAATTTACCAACTTCAGTAGTATCATAATAAGGAGTATAATCTGGACTAATAATAGGATTTTCTAAAGTAGAAACATTATTTGCTAAACTTTGTATTTCTCTAATTTTTTCAAAATCATTTTTCTTAGTACCATATCTACTTTTATTTTTTCTATTTCGATTATTCTTAGTACCATCATCGTTAATATTATTAACATCTTTATATCTTTCTTGAGCATTAAAAACTTTATTAGGATTATTTCCTTTCATAACTTTTTCAGCAGGAGATTCACCATTAAGAAAAGGAACAGAACTAAACACTTTAACTTCAGTAGGAGATATGTGCATAACTTCTCCATCTTCAACTTCTAAACCAGTACGAGGATTCTTGCCAATATCAATACCACCTTGTTCATGTTTTCTACCTTTCATATAGTAATAATTCTTTTTATTAGGAATAGGTATAGCAACACCACCACGAACTATATTAGGTCTAAGTCTTTTATTACTCATAATCTGTTATATTGTATATTTTGACGTTATATAAAGCCTTATAATGTTGTCTTATATTGAACTTGATTAATTATACAAGAAAGCATATTGAAATCAATGTAGAGCTAATAATAGCTGTTATTTACGCTTTTTCTTGCCTTTGCAGCCTCCCAATTTCATTTGAGCGAGTCTATCGGAGTATTGGTTATTATTAGGAACTTGTTGATTAACATTTTGAGTAACAGGTTGAGTAGAAGAATAACTATTAGGAGTAAGAGAAGTTTTTTGTTCATAATTAAAACCATCAGCTTTTTTAACCATTTTTGGACCACTTGAAGAATTAATTAAAACATTTGCTACAGAACCAATACCAGAAGCAATTCCTCCAACAGTATCATTGAGATTATTACCGCTAAACTGATTTGCGATAGTAGAACCGAAATTAGCTTTCTTTCTACCACCGCACGCATATTTCTTTTGATTATTAATTCTATCTGTATAATTAGTTTTTTTAATTTTCATTTTACCACCATTTTTTAAAACAACTTTCTTTTTATATTCGTCAACATAATCTTGATTAGCATAACTTTGAGTCATAGCTTGTGCAGCAGCTAAACTATCTTGTCTATATTGTTCTTCTTGTTGCATTTTAAACGCTTTTTCTTCTGCTTTTCTTCTTTTAGCAGCACCAATAGCAGAACCTATAATACCACCAACAGCTCCTATAATACTACCTAAAAATGCTTTATTACGTTTAACAACTTTATTTTTCATAATCGACTTATTTTATAATTAAGAGATTCAAAATCAATACGTCTATCTTGCATAAGAAATTCAAATTCAATAATAAAATAATTACCATAAAGTCTACTCATAACTGTAGCAGATTGATCATCTTCATTACCAATCATGTCACGAAGATAACTAAAGTTCCAATTACCTAAATCCCAATAAGGTTTTTTATAATTACCAAATATATTTTTATGTTCATTAGGATCAACACTTTCGTTATCAACAGTAATATTTATATCATTAGTATTAACATTATCGTTATAAACTCTAAGCCATTGTCCAGCATAAGGAGTATCTAATTTCTTTACGGGGGAAGGAACATCACCATTTACAGATTCATCAATTTTATAAAGTTTATAAGTAATATATTCTAAAAATTTAATAATATCATATCCTTCATTAACAATAAAAGATAATTTACACATATTATTATACCCTTCATTAGCAGAAGCATATCCATAATTATTATTATAAGTGCAATAATTATTTATATTTTCAGTAAAATTATAAACAGCATCATAAATTGAATTATTACTTTTAAAACTATTAATAAAATAAACTTTATTTTTACTATTATAAGCATCTCTAAAATAATAACTATGTTTAGAAATAAAATTTTGAGTTTTATAATTATAACTAAGAACTAAATTACGTTTTTGAGTAAAAGTACTATTATCTTCATTTTTTCTAAAAATATCATAATCGAACTTAATAAGTAAACGATTATTTCTAATATCATGAGCAAATCTTACATTATTAGGTTTAGCTTTAACAAGCCATTCTGCAATATCATTACTAATAATAGCTAATTGATTATTATCAAATCTATAAATATTATTATCGTCGTTATTATAAAATATATAACCAAATTGGTCAACAATAGCACTTCGTTTATCTTGAAGGCCTCCATAACCTAATTCAGAAGTAAATACTTCTTTATAAGCAACATCAAAAGCATCTGGTTGATGAAGTTGAATATTTTGGTCAATAGTTTTAAGTTCATTATTTAAATCAAACATAAAAAGACTATGTTCAGTATGAGCTAAAACTAAATTACCAATTCCAACTAAATTAGTAATAATACCTTTATTTTCAGTAATATTTTTATATGCTTCTAAAGAAAACTTTCGCCAACTATTTTCTCTTGATTCATCTTGAATAACGTTACTTCTACGAATAGTTTTATTATAAACATCAATATCTTTAATATCTTCTCTATAATTACTATAAGTTTTAGGATTAAATTGGTCAGCACTACCTTGTCTATTTTCAAAAAGATCGATAGAATTAGCAGGAGTAACTATACAACCCGGCCAATATTTGCTATCATCTTCATTAGCATTTTCACTTCTTTGTTTCATAACAAAAAATTGAGCAGCAGGAGCATTTTTAAAAGATTTACTTTCATTAAAAATATTACTTATTTCAATGTGTTGTAAATAACACATAAAAGGAATATCAAGATTATAAGTATTATATTTAGTTTTAGAATCTAAATCTCTAAAAGGATAATAAGGATAATTATCGGCAATACGTTTTACTATTTTATCGCTTTCATTAAAATTAAATCCAGATTCGTTATATATAATAGTACCTCTATAAGTATAATGACCATCTAAACCTTTATCTATATAATCATAACCATCATCAAAATTATATCTAATATCGGTAAGTTTAATTAAAGTTTTAGAATTAGAAGTATAAATATTAGTATTAGATTTTAATAAACTAACTTTATATAAATTAATT